>Ga0209671_1008641_pt1 | contig 10653 bp, 7 predicted proteins | sample WorMetHERISLAND2_2_FD_187401 | JGI IMG/M metagenome (GOLD analysis project Ga0209671, IMG submission 187401) | Marine gutless worms symbiont microbial communities from Max Planck institute for Marine Microbiology, Germany - Olavius geniculatus... | ecosystem: Host-associated > Annelida >...
CTGGTGCATATTACCTGCTAGTTTGACAATCAGTGGTGTTTTGGTGGAGGGGGCAGCTGCTTCATAAATTTTGGGCATTAGGTGTTTTTGTCCAAAAATTTTTGTTTAAAACTGCAAAATTTGGGTCTGAAAGAAACCAGTTTGGGAAAATTTAAGGGCAAAATTGAAATTTTGAGCACCCGTAATCTCTTTTGTTCAAAATTTACAGCTGTCTGTGGGAAAATTGCAACTTCCTGTCCTACTTACTTTTAATCCACAATGCTGAGTGATGATTAAGGTCCACAGTTTTCCGCAGGTCGCGGAATTTTGAGACGAGCCACGGAATTTGCTCTGTTCCACAGAATTTTGATATTTTTGTGGAATTTCATAGAATTTTGCAGAAATTGTGAAATAATTGATGATCAGTATGATCGTTGGCTTCACAGCATCACGAAATAAATTGACTATATCACGGAAAAAATCAAGCTAAACTGCCTAATACTGTGAACCCTACTAATAGCCAACGCAGTATGGCACACAGTGATAACTAAACACAATTCAACTTGACAGTTTGCAATTTTGAAAAGAAAAAAGATTAATAATTTTCTTTGAATGTTGCTAACGTAACTGAGCACAATGCCAGCCTTCAATAACTAAAATTTTTTGACAGAATAGAGCTCAGTTTACTCACAAACGGATGGCTGTGGTGAGCCGCAGAATTTGAACAATTTTGCTGCGGTGAGCCACGGAATTTTGTGAACTGGCCTACGGCAAATTGCGGCGGAAAACTGTGGGCCCTGATTACTGTGGAATTGGTCGTATTCTAAAATTGAAGCTCATTAATGCGCATGCATGTTGCATACTATTGCACACATTACAAATCGCAGCTGTTAAAACCACAGGACACTGCGGAACATTGCACTATGCTATTGGAACTAACAGCATTTGTGCGTGCAGACCACAATAGTCGAGTGGCATTAAGAGTGATAACGTGTCAGTTGCAGTTTAGTGGCATATCATTTTGCTGCCATGTGCTGGCTGTGTTTCACCATGTAGTTGCATTCCTTGACCTTGAATGACCTTGAACCCCCAAAAAAGGGTTTTTGGTGAATTTTTTGCACAATTTTTGCGCTGCGACACGCATTTGAAGAGTGAATTGCGCCAAAATGGCTGGAGATAGACCAAGACAACCTGCGTATGAAATTTTCAGCATGGAATATAGATTTTAGCAGTCCAAGTCTGGACCCTCTAGATTCAAGCAGGCCTGCGCAAGTGGGTGTCAACGAGAGGTACCCCTGTAAAAAGTGGTTATTTATACTCTGTTGGCTTGTCTAGCATGTAAATGGTTGCAGATAGGCACAGCCATGCTGCTTATCATAACAAGCACTGATGAGGAGCTTCTTACAAATGTCAACATCGATAACCTTGAATGACCTTGAACCCTAAAAATATTGATTTAACGTGATATTTTTAGCGATTTTTGGCTGCAAAAGAGTGAACTACGACGAAATGGATGGAGATAGACTAAGATTACCTGCGAACAGGAACTGCTATAGGCTTTTGCGCATCTTGTGAGCTTTGCTCAAATTTCTTGTACTGTTTAGTGTCAATCGGATATCAACGCTGAAGGAATTTCAGTACTGCCTGGCATTGAAAGATCTGTATCTGCGTAAGAACTGTATACAAGATCTGGCCGAGTTAGCATATCTGCAAGAGCTTCCAAATCTGCGAGTATTATGGCTATCAGAGAATCCTTGTGCATACTTGCCTGATTACCGGAACACCGTTCTGAGATATCTTCCCAACCTGCTCAAGCTGGACAACATAGGTTGAAGATTTCTCTTTGTTTGCTTTATTATGTTGTACTTATATTTATCTTGTAAAAGTATAATGTACATTGTCACCAGGGTCTTATTTAGAAATACGCAAATGGGGCTAGAGATATTTTTACTTTAGACCTGGCAAACTTCCTTCTCTTATGATTAGTGTCAGTCTTTTTGTTACTTTTTTCACTTTTGAAGTGGGATCCACGTACTATGGCCTGTTCTCTGTAGGTTTGGCTTCTACCAAAGTATTTGTTAGTTTGTAATGTTACAGTGAAAAAATTAAAATAGTTGTAGTACCTGGTAGTTCAAATTTTGTTGTGGTTGATGTAGTTGTATCATCCTATCATTACTGCATTTTCCTTTTGACATAGAGATATCTATTTTCTGCTGTTATGCTGTTTTGAGTGACAGACAGCCTTGTCTTACTGCCATTTCTATAAGTGTCATGTCATAGTCTGGACTTTTAGATACTTTTTGGATAAAAGATGCTGTTGTCCTAAGTAGTTCCCAAGCCAGTTTTCGAGCTTCTTATTTGCATGAACAATGTTTAAATGGCTGCCAAGTTAGGCTTACCATTTATGAACGCTATCTATGAAACCGGCATTCAAGATTCGATCACAATATACAGGGTGGTCCAAAAAATGGCACAAAGTTTATGGCACCATAATTTTGCAACCATACATCACAGATGCATACGGTTTTCAGCAAAATGTTCTGAAAGAAATTCTTTACATAACTTACGTCAGTGTTTAAATACAGCAGTTAAATATTTTTTGTTTTGCCGCTGGCAAGTGAACTATTGAAAAACAGTGTTACCTTCAATGTATGTTGGTCCATAAAAACATGCCACTATTATTTTTTTCAATAGCTCTGTGAAACATTGGCCAATTTGAATAATTTTTGGCACGTGACATTAAAAAGAAACTTGACGCAAAGGTCTATAGTTTTGGCCACCTCACCTTAATGTTATTGCTACACTACTGTGTGAAATGCAGAAGTTGCAGTTTGGCCATTGACAACAATGAATTCCTTCCGGGTAGCATTTGCGTCGGCTCAGAAATTATTAACTGAATAGTGACAAACGCAATTACCAATTATTGTCACTCAAAAAGTCACACGTGTCACATCGCATCATCTTCATTTCAGCATGTGCCAAAATATCCTCCTGCAGCACAAACGTAAGCGGTAGACGTTGACACCATTTGCCAACAGCACGTTCAGTAACTGCATGACTCAAGTGGCCCACTCACCGTTGATGTATCATTTCACTTTGTCGACTTACAATTTTAAAATAAAGACGAAGCAACAGATTTTCAATGATTTTGTGGTCTCTGTAATTTTCTGAGCTGACGTATGCACTACCCAGTATGAATTCATTGTTGTCGATGGCCAAACTATGACTTCTGCATTTCACAAGGTAGTGTAGCAACAACCTTAGTGTGAGGTGGTCAAAATTACAGACATTTGCGTCAAGTTTCTTTCTTATGCCACGTGCCAAATGTTATTAAAATCGGCCAATGTTTCACGGAGTTATTGAAAAAATAAAAGTGGTACATTTTTATGGACTGCAGTGTCAAGGGTAATACTGTTTTTGCATAATTCAATTGTCGGCGGCAATGACAAAGAATATTTAACTGCTGTATTCAAATACTGACTTTAGTCGCATAAAGAATTTGTTTCTAAACATTTTGCTGAAAACCACATGCCTTTATGACGTAAGGTTGCAAAATTATGGTGTCATTAACTTTGTGTCGTTTTTTTGACCACCCTGTATAGTTCAAGTTTAGTGCGTAAATTCCACATATTATGAGACAATGCATTATTGTCACTCAAAAAGTTACACGTGTCGCATCGCATCATCTTCATTTCAGCATGTGCCAAAATGTGCGTTGATGTATCATTTCAGCGGTATTATAGACTTATAATACCGCTCTCACTGTAAATTTGTCATCACATTTTTTTCTGTGTTTCTGGAATCACGACACTGCACCGTTGCATCATATAGTGCAGTATTTCCGATGGGATTTCCACGTTATTTGGAAGATGAAGAAGGTATTGGGGTTGGGATAGTTGGGATAGTGTATGGGAAGCTTGTATGAGCCACTGAGACTGGCAGTGGTTTGGTCATGTAATGGCTAGGACGTTGGACTAGTGATCATGAGGTTGTTGGTTTGACTGTCTGCCTGGTCGCTGTGAATTGGTTACTTACTAGGATGGGTGACTGTCTGCAGGCAGATAAACCGTCTAGGTATATAACCAACACCATCTCAGCCTTTCCTTCTCCTGGTAGGTTAATCTAGTGCATCCAGTCTGGCTGGGGTTGAGGCATATTTACCTGTGTTGGGTGGCAGGTAACACTGTTCGATCTCATACGACAGCTGGTGCCCTGTAGCTCTGAGATGCGTCTCCCATGAAGAGCTATACCAGTTAGACATTTAGCAATGATTGTGTCTAGTATGATTGATGATGAGATAGTGCGTGATTGCAGCAGTGAGTGTGGCTGAACTCAGACAAGCCGGCAGTGCTTTCTGTAGTCAGCTGGTCAATGAAGATGTTGATGGTGACGAGAGTCAACATTGCGATGATGAGGAGGCCAGTATTCCATGTCCCTCTGAACTCGACTCTGATTCTTCCGATCTCTCACTGCCCCAACGCAAGGTAACACTAGATCACCAAGATAGTTCAACTTTAGTGCATACATTCCCAGTGAATACTAGAAAGTGTAGTATAGTCATTTCTTTGCAACTACTGCCCTGTGTATGGAAGTCGCATGAACTGTAGAATGGGCCCTCATATTCTGGCTGAATGGCATTTAGGGCACCGAAGTTAGGTTTTGTTTTCTTTTTCTGAATTTGGTTGGTTAATTTTTATATTATGTTTATATGTGTGTAGATAGTTTAGTATTGTTATTTAAGTTTTTGCATTCTTAGTTCTAAGTTTTTCAGGGTCCTAGAGGACTGTCCACGACCTTGAAGACAGATTAAGGACAAACAAGCTGTGGTCTTGGCCTTGAAAAAGTCTAGCCTTGGTTTTGACACCTTGGCTTTTAGTTGACTTTTTTCTTTTTTTAACTGTTATAGTCTTGCAGTAACCAGTGTAAAACATTGAAACTATACTTGTCTAAGCATTTTCGTGGTTCATTACGGTTTGAATAAGATTGTGATGCTGTGGCACAGTATACAATTGTCATGCTTAGCTTGCTTACTTACTTTGTGGCTTTGGTTTTGGCCTCAAAGACCACTGGCATTGGCTTTAGAAATGCTGGCCTCGAATCCATTCCTGAATTGTTTGCTGATTGTTTGATGGCTGTTAATTCCGCATGGTTCCTATGGTCAGGCGAAGTCAGAGAAAGTCAGGGAATGCATAAGTACCAGGGTGCAAAAGTTAACAAAGATGCACAAAAATTTCTTCAAAGTGACAAACACTTGCGTTAGTGTCAGAAGTTCTTATTTAATGCCTCTTACGTCCCAAATTTGGTGATTTCAGTCTGATCCACCAGGTACTACTTCTTGTTACAGTATTATACAATATGTCACACGTTTGATGTAATAATACAACTGTTGTTGTTTTATTGGTATAAACAAGTTAGTTAGGGAAAATTATTCATTTGGAAAGTTAAGGAAAAGTCAGGGAGAATGAATTCTGCAGAATAGTAGGAATCATGGTTCCTGTGCAGGTGATTGTCTGTCAAGACTCAGACCCCCCTCCAAGTGATCTGGAATGCATCGAGTCAGGGGTGTCTACGTCCATTGAGGACTACGCTCGACGTGTATTCCATTTCTCCAGGGGGGGGGCAACTTTTAAGATTTCTGGGGGCAGTTATAGTTCCACCAGAAGTGTTTGTGAGGATAAAATGCACCAAAAATGCATTTTTAGGAACTTATGGGGAGCTTACAACGCTGCCCCAGATCCCTAATTGACTGGGAGGGAGACGTCCCAATCACATTCCCTACTCTATTTGATGCCTGCAGCGCATGCATTGACTTCTTTCCCATTTGAAATTTTTTCTGCAGGCAACTATGAGTATAGGGATGCAGTCACCGAGGGGAGATGCAACAGGACTGGGCTGGATCTGGGAGGGGTTCGACATTTCAGGAGGGCTTGTGTAGTGTGTTCTATGGGGATGAATGCCCCCATTTCGGTCATGAAATTGCCTGTGGTTGGTTAGTGTTGTTTTTGAAGAGCTCACTTGCCAGCAGCAAAACAAAGAATATTTTATTGGCTTATTTAGACACTGGCTGTTTTAAACGTTTTGCTGTAAACCATACGGCACTGTGACATACGGTTGCAAAATTATGGTGTTGTAAACTTTGTGCCGTTTTTTTCTGGAACACCCTGTATGGCAGATGAAGCATTGAGTGATAAACAGATGATGTTTATGTTTCAGCCGCCGGCAAATGTCCTGCAAGCGGTGCTGTGTTTGATCAATGAACTTGACCGTGACTCACTAGAGGTGGTCGACGATGCCATCCGTAATCGTCTTGATATGTCACTCTGACACTGAACAATTATTGCTGTAATTGTTATGCATGATTATGCACCGACCAATATGTTTATTTTCAGTTCAAGCAGTTATTAGTTCTTACACGATTATTGCTATAGCAAGTTAGCATTAGCAACGACCTCCCGAAACGAGCCCCCTCCCCACTTTTTAACCTATGTTGCCACAGGAAGCCTGGCTGAAGGGGCAGACTAAAAAGTTCAACATTACCAAGGCATAAACAGTTTGGCAGAAAACTATCAACGAATGCATTAAAATCTGTGTTAGAAAACAGACCGCAGACTGCATTACTGCATAGTTGCGAAATTTCAGTGTCAACCCTTGCCTTGCCATGTCATATTATTATATTAAATTGTTTGTAGCTTGATTTCTTGCTTGCAATCTTCTTCGGGTTATTATTTTTTGCAGTATTATTGTATTTATTTCCATATCTCTAATTGTGTCATTCTGCATGCTTGTTTGTAACTTGTATTGTTGTGACTTGTGAAACGCGTTTTCTTTCTGGAGAAGTATTTGTAGTAATTAATTTATTGACATTGATATTTTTCTTTATAATTTTTCAGTTATTTGTATTTAGTAACTCTCTTTGTGTGTCCTCATTTACTGTGACTGATTACGTTGTAGTATTGCAATTGCAGTCCCTTGAGACGGTGCATATTGAGATGTAGGCTGATTAACCGAACATCATATTGTACAATGTACACTGTAATTACTACGGCCCACGGTTTTCCACGGTAAATTTTGCCAAATTCCATGGCTTACCATGGCAAAATCATCCAAATTTTGCGGCTCACCGCGGCCTTCTATTTGTAAGTAAACTGAGCTCTATCCTGTTCAAAAACTTTAGTTTCTGAAGGGCTAGCTGTCATAGTGACATTGTGCTGAGTTATGCTAGCAAAGTACGTACAAAAAAAATTACTTATCTTTTTTGGTTTTAAAAGTGCAGTCTGTCAAGTTGCGTTGCATTTAGTCATGATTGTGCCATATTGCGATAGCTATTTTTAGGGCCCAGAATTGTAGGCAGTTAGTTTGATTTTTTTCCATGATAAAAATATGTCATTAAGTCAAAAATTATGCAAATCGCCGGTGAATTTTCAACTTCTGCAAAATTCCGCGGAAATATCAAAATTCTGTGGCAAAGGAAAAATTCCGCATCTTGGCTCAAAATTCCGCGGCCCGCAGAAAACTGTGGGCCCTAGTAATTACTGCCTGCTTAATCAACGCCAGTATTGTTTTTAGCGTCATCGCCATTTTTTCTCTGGCTGTGAACACCGTAACTCATGGACTGGTGCTTGTAGTTTGGTGAAATTTTGCACGAACGTCTACTTGACAACCTCTAGAACCCTATTAAATATCAAGGTCAAAGTCAAGGTCACGTGAATGTTTTGTGTTTCTTGCATTTGCAATACTGCCTGAACAAGTCGCAAATGGTGCCACTTCATTGCTGCCCATGTACACAATTGCAGCTACCCTCGGGCAGTACTTGGCCTTGAGTAATCTGAGTTTACACAGCAAGTAGCTGCTTGTGTTGTGTATATTACGTATTTATGGGATTTTGCCTATTAATCACACAAAATTGTATAAGTATGTATTGCAGATGCTGTCATACGTCGAAACTTCTATGCTGCACTGCATTCAAGTTCTGCATTGTTTTTTTAATATTTTTTCTAGATAAATCATTTGATGTAATGTATACTGGCTTTGAAACAATACTAGTGTAATAGTTGTGCAAGTCTTAGAAATGCTAGTGGGGTTACACTATTAATAGTTTTGTGTATTTCGACCACATTGTTGAGTAACAACGTGCAGACTGCAGTGACCGTGATTTGATGTTTTTTTATTTGTTCGCATACATCTGATTCATTTTATTGGCATTTCCCAAGAGGTGACCTGACCAGCTTGGTTTTATTATGCTTAATTATTTCTTTCTGTGTTTATCTTGGTTGTGATAGTCACTGGCATAGCCATGGAAGGCACTGAGCCCCCCCCCCGCCAAAAAAAAAAATTACTCAGTTACTCAAAATAGTGCACTTCGGCTTTCAAATAAAAATTTGTGGGGAGGGGCACAGCCCCTTTTCAGACGCTTCCCTTAATGGAGAAGGGCCTTTCCAGACTCTTCCCCTGGCGGAGAGGGGACCCCCCACCTCGCACCCTATTCATCAAGTGCCCCCCCACTCCCTACATTCAGATCCTGGCTATGCCATTGGCGATAGTTTCAATTTGTCTCTTCAAACAGTTTATGTAAATTGTGCACTTAAGTAATAAGTAAAAGATGATTTATTTTTAAATGGCACCTTATTCGACCTGTGTTGAAAGTATTGTTAGAACACTATCCAAGCAATAGCCACTGCCTTGGTCATGTGTTGAACTTGGCAGTAATTTAATATTGTAGTATTTTAAAGCTGAATTTGATAGTTGCTAAGAAATAATGATACCGTGAGGACTTGCTTAAAACAGCCAAGAAATAATGCTGTAGCTGTTGGTTATTTAATACCTTAGATTACATGTCTCCAATATGATTTTGTTTAAGGCTGTGGAAATTAACATTTAATCACTGAAAAATTAATGATTAGTAAAATGTTAATCATTATATTTTTGTTTAGTCACAGGTTTTTTAAAACGCTATATTATAGATATAGCAATTATTTGTAGAATGATAATTTTGTTCAATACCAGATTTCAGCTTCACCATCTGTAGATATTGCATAGTTGAAAGACTTGAAAATATGCAGCAGGTGGTCCATGATGATTCAGAAAAACAATTCCACCAGTAAAACAAAAAGTGTTTATTCTGCTGTGTTGAAGATAAAACGTCTATCTACTAACTAGCAAAACAACAAAACGTATAACAGCACATCGCCAGAGCTGTTAGCACTGGCAAAACGGCACAGCTAAACGTGACACATGTTGCAGCAAACGTACATGGAAAACAAATGCCATTTTCAAACAGTAGCAGTGTTCTGAATAGCATTCCACCATTATACACCGTGAAAAATGATCTCACTGTGTGTTAAAAAGTGACACTTGATTAACCCGTTTTTGCCCAGTGTTCCAATATTGGAACACTACATAAACTTGTTACTTATTTACTTGAAACCAGCTGTGTTACAACAAGATCATACCCATGCGTTTGTAAACACTTTGTTTGTTTACAGTTTCGTCGAAGATTTGTTAAATTTGGTATTATGCATTTATAACGAATTACTGTTAGTGAAGATATCGCCAGAGGAAATACAGCCAAATATGGCATCAAAAAGGTAAATGAAGCAATTTGCTGAAAATGCAGGTTTTGGTATTTTTGCAACATTTAGTCTTTTGTTTGTGTATTGCAACTCTCGTGCAATTCGCACTTATACAAAACTATAGAAAAATATTCATGTTTTGTATTGTTCCAATATTGGAACTGTGAGCACAAGTGCAGGTGGTCAGTTCATACTTACGACTTTGCGATTGTTTGTTGGTTTATAGGAGAATGAAAAGTGTGAAAGAGGTCATTGACTTTCTAGAAGAAACGGGACATTTTTCGAAGGCTGATGTGTTTATGGAGCCACCGTCTGATGGTGAAATGACTGAAGGAGACAGTGCCGATGAGGACGAGCCGACTGTGAGTGTCAACAAACTGAGTGGTCGCCAGCTAAGTGCTGCTGCAGTAGTCACCATGAAAACAGTTGGGAGTCATGATAACGATGATGTTGAATCTGATAGTGAGGAGGAGGTTGAAGAAGATAATAGTGACGAAGATACGGAAGATGAACTGAATGCTGTAGACCTACCAACAACTGGTGCCAAAAGACCAGCTGCCGATCAGCCTCGTTCGGTGCAGAAAAAACAGTGTGTGGCAAGACAATGGAGTAAAAGCGACATTGATGCTAGTTGGCCAGATTTTTCTATACCACCGAAGAACTATAATGGAGCTACTGACCCAGTCAACATCTTTGAATATTTCTTTGACAACGATGTGTGCGAGTATCTGGCTGATATGTCGACCAAGTATGCTCGCAGTGAGAAAGGACAGCACAGTATTGAAATTACTGTCGCAGACATCAAATGTTTCATCGCAATCTTGCTGCTGTCAGGATACGTGAATGTACCACGGTGGCGCATGCTATGGGAGGTCGACTCTGAAACATTCAATGCAGCTGTATCAAATGGCATGAGGAGAAGCCAGTTTGAGAATATCAAGAGATACCTTCACTGTGCTGACAATGCCTGTTTGAACCCTGGTGATAAATTTGCTAAAATGCGACCCCTTATGGCCATGCTGAATGAGCGCTATCTAGCCTGTGCCAGTTTGGAAGAACACTTATGTGTTGATGAGAGTATGGCACCTTTGGCAGACATGGCGCA
>Ga0209671_1008643_pt1 | contig 10652 bp, 8 predicted proteins | sample WorMetHERISLAND2_2_FD_187401 | JGI IMG/M metagenome (GOLD analysis project Ga0209671, IMG submission 187401) | Marine gutless worms symbiont microbial communities from Max Planck institute for Marine Microbiology, Germany - Olavius geniculatus... | ecosystem: Host-associated > Annelida >...
GCATAGGGAATGAAGAAGCTTAAGGGAAATAGAAAGAAATATGGGAAAGGGGATAGGGAAAGGGAAAGGAGAAGGGGCAGGAAAAGGGAAAGGAGAAAGGAAGGTGAAAGGAAGATAACTTAAGAAAAATTGGACGCACGGACGCACGGACACTTAGGTGAGTTTATACTCTGTCCAATGACAAAAAACAGTGTAATTTAGGTATGTAGTGACAACATGTCCGTCAAAACTGCCCATTGAAATGTACACTGCAAATTATCTAAAACCACACACAAGCAATATCGTGCACATTTCAAACCAACTGTGTTTTCCCACGAATCCGTGAAACTACATGCTGAATGCATTCTGTATGTGACACAGACAGGATCTGGATGCGAGGTTCACGCTGGACATGGAAGGATGTCGTGCATCCAAATGCGGACTTATGATCGAGAACATACAGCTCAGAGATGCCGGACGTTTTGTCTGCCTTCAGCCAGACTCCACAGGCAGACATCTGTCGCTCACTGTACTGGGTCAGCATAGAATTCATTGACTTGAGTAAGCTTATGCGTTGTTCTGAAAAGTAGGCCTACCAGAATACAAGAGAAGACAAGATCGACCACGAACAACTGGAAGAGTTCTCTAGAACGAAAGATGGGGTTCAACTGGGAGGAGGCAGAGGTGACAGTTCGTGACAGACACGAATGGCGTAGGAATGTGGTGCCCAATATGTCCACATAGATGTGAGATAAATCAAGGTCAAGGTCAAGACTTATGCCTTGTCACTTTAGGTGCAACATATAGTCACAAGTCACTTTTTTCCATCTAGATCTGTCTTGTGCTACTGGTTCCGTCTTTCTCCAACTGTCTATTTAAAACCTACTGTCCACATGCCATTCGCCAAATCTTTTCCAGTTTTGTTTTTTGGTCTTTCTTTTTGTCCGTGACCTTTTGATGTCCGCTGTAGTGTTTGTTTGACAATACTGTCATCGTTTTTCTCAAGTTGGTTTTTGTCATTCAGCGTTTGACTAATCAAACAAGAAACAGGGCCTGAGTGACTGATTTTTGTTATTTGCAGAGCCTCCTAGGTGCTGGACAAACCTGAGTCTGCCAGGCAATGCACTGGATGTGGCAAACTCAGTAGAGATATTGTGTAGTGCTGCACATAGCGGCAGTTGGACTCCAGTGTTCAGCTGTGCCGACAGTTTGCCTGCCGGACACCGCAGCACCACGTCATCTGATAACACTCTCTTATACAAGTATGTAGCAAAGTTGTGTTTCATTGTATGTTATCAGTCGATATTGTGCAGCTGTAGACACAATGGCAGTTATATGCCACCAGATCACCAGGACATTCCAGCAACCACGCCCGGACAGTAATGCACTCGTATTATTTTTTGTTTTGGCGACGTCTCTTTTCTCCCTTCACCTAAAATTAGCTAGGTGGTTTGGAAAGCGCTGTAAACTCCCCAGCTGAGTCCGTGGCGTTTCATCGTCGACGACACTACTAGACCCCCGCTGACAAGAGAGCAAAAGGTCAAAAATCAGAGTTATGGTTATATAGGGTTAGACATGCACAGTTTTAGGCGGACGGCCGCATAATACGACGGCAAATTTTGGTTCGACTTTTGCTGTTGCGTAGACGCGTCGTTGCGGCTGGCGATATCCCGCTAGATAGTACCGCGCTCAGTTGTACACTGACGTTTAACGTCACCAGCAGCGGTCCCAGCGACGATCAGTCAGACTCACAGGACGACTATCCACTGCACGGTCGCTCAGATGTGCCGCAGTTCGACTTCGTCTGGAACACATCCGCTATCCGCATCGTCAACGCCACCGGTCAGTGAATGCTAAGCTTTCTACGATCGACGCTGAAAACTCTCGATTTTTCGCATAAGATGAAGCACGAAAGTGTTCACATGTACTGATGCAAAGAAGGCCGAAATGTAAAGAAAGAAAATGGATTAGATAAATGTTACATTGTCACTCTGTCTAAGTCGTGGCTGAAGCCAATACCAAAAGTTCGAGATCAAATGTTACATTAAATGTTACATTGTCACTCTGTCTAAGTCGTGGCTGAAGCCAATACCAAAAGTTCGAGATCAAACCAAGTATGCTGCGTAAAGTACATTCGATCAAACAAAGACTTATATAATAGCATTCGACCGTGATTAAGATCAATAGGCTCGCACGCACTATTTGCGGTCATAAGACCAAGACGACAAAACGCGTTGTCTCAATACACCAAATTGCAGGCGCGACCGCCCCGGCGCCAATTAGTTTGGACGTGTGCCGGCAAAACGGGTGAGATATTTTATGTGCACATTCATAAGCTGCTGCAGTATATCATACAACGCACCTCTCATTAAATGAATACTCAGATAGATAAGCTATATGCACATTTATAAGCTATCTACAGGATATAGCCTAACAACGGCGCATCTGTCATCAAAATGTGTAGGCATCAATTAATATGGATTAAAAACTCACATGATGACAGTAAATATTATCGGTCAGTTCCGTCAATATAGCAGAATAATGTCAGCCCAATTTCCTTGAAACTTTATTGTCAACAGTTTCAACGAAAGGCTTCGCTTATGACTTGACAGTATAATAAAGTCAACTGTCCTTTCTTGGAACTATATTAGACAAGTAAGGGGCCCATCTTACAATATGGACTGGAAAGTGACTTTCGTTCGTTTTAATTCTGCCCAATACTTTGTCATTGTCCAAGTTATTTCCTTTTTCTGGTAGCTTCACTATGGTAGTTTGGACCAGTGATCGCGAGGACGCTCGCTGGTTCGACTTCGACTCCCGGTCGTTCCACTGTCAGGCAACAACTCTGGGCAAGTTGCTCACACACAATGTTCCTTTATCACCGAACAGTATTGGTACCGGCCTAATCGCCGGGAACGTAACGACAGCATTATAGAATATAGATGTTTGATCTACCATCCATAAGCTGAGTTGTGTTTGCGGAAAAAAGCACCGACCTCAAAGTCGCACGGCTTCGAGAGAGCATGCAGATACAATGGGGCAAGTTTTCGCTTGTTTGCAACCGCAGCCACTATGTGTATCAAGTGTATGCCTACAGAATGGTTGGCAGCACACGAGTCGTCAATGATAACGGCAGCTACAACGGTACAGCAGACCGGTCTAGTCGACATGCAGTCTCAACTTACGAGCACACAGCGACACCTTGCGGACGACGGACAACCCACACCGCCACGTTCTACACACCCAGTTTCTACACCAGGTGAGTTGCTATAACCTACTACTCAATGAAAAATGTTAATACTGGCAAGAGCGAAGCGGGGAGGGACCGGCTGGGCCGCAATATTTAGGCATGTCTCGTTGTGGTTGTGCAGCCTAGGTAATCAAAATCAATGTCACAATGTTTCAGTGACAGTCATAGGCATATCAGGTGGAAATAGTCTGAAACAGAAAAAGTAGAATTTTTATCTCCTGCTTGCAATAAGCCTTACACTATCGCTCCACCAGAATGTGAAGTAAAGACAATATATTCGGCCGGATCTCAAGTTGGGTGTTTAGCCTACAGCCTTTTTCAGATCCCTTTCCGTCTCCGTTTCACACCAATCGACGCCTGCGACGTCTCGCTTTCAATAAGTGTTTCGACCTGATGGTGATTCCATACGACAGATGTCGCTTCGTAGCTCTGAGAGGGTTTCACACAAACATCCTTTTTTCAGAGCGGCTGAGCAGCTGCAACTTGCGTCCAATAAACAAAACTGTTTGTACGTTGTACTACTGCAGCGTCATTGCAAAGTCAGCTGAGTTGGTTGACGCTGACAGTACTAACAGCGGTCATCATACTGCTCAGCATTGCAGTCATTGCCACTATCACACTTGTGTGCTACTACCGGCGACGCATGCGAGCCCTGGCAGGTCAGACAGCACAACACTCCATCATGTTACTGTAATAAACGCACCTTAAAGTTGTCTTTTTTTAGTTACTTCCTCGCTTAATCGCTACCGTAACTAACTGTGTAGAACTATAGGTGGCATGCTGAACTAATCACTTTAACTGATCACTTTTGACCTTCTGCCAACAATTTAATACCCGGCTTTTCAGAAATTTATATTAGCTTACAACCTCGTCATTTAAACCGATATCTGTCACGCTATTTAACCGCATCATTCTTTGTACTGCTAAACAGTTTATCCTTGAAGTAAAGTAGGAATAAACTGACTGTCTCGAGGGGGGTAATCGTTTCAGTCATAATTTGTCACGTTTTCGAAATCTATTCGTACTACCGTTAGCAAGCTATGATATTTAGACAGGCTCTGCTGTGATTTGATTCTTTGACTGACTAGTTCACTGATCGATTGACCACTGATTGAATGTTGTGTAGAATCTAAGCCAAACACTGGGCGGGCGCTGCCACAGATACCACTTATCAGCATAACAAGGACGACATCAGATCGACATCATGACAATACCAACACACCGACCGCCTGGCGTACCAACACTCACCACAATGCTCACTATACCGACATACACGGTACGATTGTTTATTCACCGTATCAACCTTGCAACTATAGATGTAGTCAGAAATTTGTATTAGAGTCGCTCCTGAGGTCTTTTTCTTTTCTTTTTTTATTTTTTTTGCATTTCCTTTCACGTTTTCCCTTCCGTGCATTCCTTTCCTTTACCACTTTTCTTCCCATATTATTTTCTGTTCTGTATGTTTTTCTATGCATGTATTGCATTATCCTTATTTGACTTTTGGGTGGCCAGCTTTGATAGGCCTGTGCCCTTTCTTGCAGCCTGGCTTTTTCCCAAATAAATATTGTTGTTGTTGTTGTTTCATCTTTTTCCCACTACTTAAAATTGGGCTAAAAGGTCTGCGAGAGTGCTGTTAACAAACTCCCTCAGCGAGATTTCCCCCCGCGAACGCGTTTTCAATTTATTCGTACTAGCACGAGAAATAACTTTGCTTCTCAGTGTTATGATTTGATTGTTTGATCGTTTGACTAATGTTATAATGTGTACAGTTGACGAAAGAAGTGATGCGATCAACGGCAGAGCACATCACGCGGACGACTCCGGACACTACTCCGACATACACAGCATTTTTAATGCTCATAGCATTGGTAATAATCATAATATTGGTTGTCTTCAAACACCTTTGATTTATAATATGCAAAAAGTTTTTTTTGCATTACGGCATTTTATGAACCGCACTCATCAAAAGTCGTCGTAGTTGATTTTATTTTTTACCCGCACCGTGTTATTGCATACATGGGTTCGTGACGTTGCTGTACGCTACACTGGTTCTAGCTAGAATTTATCACAAGAGTAATTATTGTACTATCCAGTACTTGGCCGAATATCTTCGTTCTTCTCTGGTCGATAACTTCACATCCGCCAACAGTCTGACTGTTTGAATTTTATGCATGGGGCGCCGCTAGCCAACGATTACATTGCCTTTTTTAGAGCTGGCATCAACTGAATTATTTAACATTCAGTTTTCGAAAAAATGGCAGACGATGACGTAAAATGTTCAAGTTCTTTGAACATATTTTCCGTTACAGGTGCTAGGACATCGACGGCTAACGGACGTGGAACGGATGACCCATACAGCCACTACATCGACATCGACAGATTACACCACCACCGCCAGCAGCAGCCTGGTGATTCCCTTCATCATCGTATTATTGTAGCTCGTCGCTTTGATTACCGGTAGTTTACCGGGAGCATAGTTTGATACCGTAAAACTGGTAATTTTATACAAGCCGGGTCTCATATAGTAGCCGGGTCTCTAATACAAGCCGAAGGCATAAGACGAACAGCTTCAGACGAACAGACGGCGGCTTCTATTAGCAGTTTTACGGTACGTACGTAGATGCCGTGTAGTAGCTATCGTAGAAACGTACGTTGTCTTGACTATGGCAAAGGCGTCTGTCCGTCTGTGTGTCTGTGTGTCAGTCACACGTACCTTAATAGCTGCCCCATTAACGGACGAACTGAAATTTCAGTTCAGTTCACTTTTGTCGTTTTCTACATACCTTCGCATACACGTACAGTGATTGATATTCAACTGTCTATTTTCTTCACTGTAATTTTACCAAATTTGCTGTTTTACACGACGTTTGAGACAGCCGTTTTTGGCCGGTCATACTTAAGTAACGATCGAGCTATTGGCATGGTTGTCGTCGTCTGTCCGTCTGTCTGTCCGTCAGTAAGAGATTTATTGTGGCTAAGCTTTTTAAAGCGTAAATAAAAGTTTATACAGGAGTAATTAGCCATATGTGTTAAACTCGGGCATGGAAAATTTCAGCCATTTAGTGCAATATAAACATTTTTAAATTTGGGGTTGAATGGACATGGGGTAGAAAAGTGTGCGTTTTTTCAACGGAAAACTGGCCATATCTTGGAAACGGTGAGAGATGCGGCCAAGGTTACTATTATTCACTAATAGGAAGTGCCATACGCTCTGTTAGATAAATTAAAAACTGTTGACATTGGATGACCTCGAAGGTCACTGACAACCAGTACGGTCGGCTATCCAGGCGACAGATGAAATTTTAATTAGTGTTTCTGTGCGTTGTTTTATCTTTAATTCCGCGCATTTTGTTGCGAATGAAGGCTACTATAACCATCATCAGTCTGGCAACAACAATGGAGCGTCAGCGTCGATTTCAACCTATGTGAACGAAGGACAACATGACCACCAGCATGCGTCCTACCAAGCCACTACGGACTTGTACTCCAATCCACAGATCATTAATAGAGCGTATTATAACAATAACAATAACAACGACAACAGCGCTGACCACAGTCCGAATACGGTAAGCCAATGCTGGTCTCACAATCTGCGTGTGACCACATTTAGGCGTATAGCGCATTTTTGCCAACTATAAAACTATAAAAGCCCCGAGACGTGTGTAGACCTAGTAGAAAGTTTCTCATCGCCAGACATGAACGATGCTTGTTAACAGAATCGGCGGGAAGTGCGAAGCGACGGTTACGAAGGATTGGACGCATCTCAACGTGCGCTGGCAGCGACACCACGCGGACAAACACGACACGACTACGTACCACTCAATAACATCACCAGTACTACTAGTGGTACACCTACTACTAGTGCTGTTGCAACCACTACTGCTGCTGCTGCTGCTGCTGTTGCTGCTGCTGATGGTGCTGGTGACGAAAATGGTAGTGGCAATGGTGATGCGCGTGTAAGTCAGCAGTATGTCGATCAGTTCGGGTACCTGCGAGTGTTCGCCGACGAACCACAGTCAACCGACCGCACCGAACAACTGGTTTGTAATCGCAAAGGGACAGTTTTGCTTCAGCTAAATTCAACTAGATGCAGCTCGCACTGTTTAATAGCCCCCCCTATATTTCACTTGAGACTGATTGAAATAATAAAGCAAACCATCTCATTTGTGTATTTTGGGTGATCTAGACTAAGGGATGTATGGTTAGAATTAGGAATAGGGTAAGGGTTAGCTAATAGTGCGTCCCAATTTTAGCGGACCCTTTCCAGCTCACACCGTTAAAGGCTGTATTTAGATTTATGTGGGAACCCAGTCAGCTCGGTGCTGTGGAGCGTCACCTGCCATATGCGATAATGGGATCACACGAAGGAAAGACTGCAGGCTGAGTTGACCTTTGTTGTTGGTTGGCCTATATACCGACATGTTAGTCAGTACTCAGTAGTATTATGTCGATCAAAATTTAATTTGAGTGTTTGCCGACGAACCACAATCAACCGACTACACCGAGCAGGTTTGTTAGGCCTTGGCCAATGCTGTTTAACCCCACTCGGCTCGCACTAGTACTGCCTAGCTCACAGCTTTCGGCTGCAGTCGTGAGTGGTAAAGCAAGCGACGGTATATTCTGGGCGTGGTTTAATTACGATATCGTACTCAGGCCCGTTTAGGTGGTGGGGAATGGGATAAAGGGGAAGTTAACCCGGGCCCCGCGACGTTTGGGGGCCCCGCCGTCGCTCAAAATATAAGTACACCAGAAAGCACCAATTTAAAAAAAAAATTCCCCTTAGAGAGGTCCGGCGAGGATGTTTTATACTGGTTATCCTGTTATCAGTCATACCATTTTAGCCACCATTTAACATCTCAGCCAGCCCCAGCTAGAAATATGAAGGGCACGCTTAGTAAATTTGACAGGGACGTTGTACCACTCCGTGATGACGGCATCTCTGAGGTTGAGCAATACCATTCTCCTTTACGCAATCTTCACAGCCAAGCAGTCGTAGATGCACAGTCGAACTTTGTACCAAACAGTCCTTGGAACTACTCCGCTTGAATTATCATCATTCGAATGCTACCTTTCTAGATCCGTCTGCACTACTCTTGCTCAGTTACGTTCGGGTCACTGCCGGCTCCTCAACTCTTACAAAACCCGCATCATTGCAGGCGTGACAGACGTTTGCCCGGACTGTGGAGTGGCACCACACTCCGTTGAACATTTGTTCAGTGTCCTGACTGCTTGACACAACTGACAGCTCAAGATCTATGGGATGATCCATATGCGGTGGCTGATTCTCTCAAGCTCGACGACAACTAACGAAGGAGCCACTAGCTGTGGGCTACAACAACAACAGCTGGATGCTTTCCCGGGCCCCGCTGTGGCTCTCGACGGGCCTGACCGCACTGTCTGGAGTGACATAAGCTTGTACTATAAGCTTGTACTGCGTACTCGCTTACCCAGTAGGTTTATCTAACTGTAGTACTCGTACAGACTACATCACATCGAGTTGTCGTAGATTTCGTTGGATGGCAAGTGTCACTGTCGATGTGCAGCACGTCTACAATAACTGGGCTATTGTTTGTTTTGGTGTGCAGAGTGCGGCGGTGGAAGGAGAAAGACGCAATAACGGCGGCTATGAACGTCTGGACCCGTCTGACCGCGTACCAGTCCGGAATCCAGATTCACCGAACCACTATGAGGGCTTGGGACGCATCCAGGCACTCGTAGACACACAACTCCAAGAAGAACGGCCAGTGGCGAAACCGCAAATGTGAATTGGAGGGCTTTCACTTTCGTTTATGCCCCTCCCCTTTCCCTTTATTTTTTCTACTCCTTCCTCCTTACCTTTCTTTCCCGTTTCTTCTCGCCCTCCCTCTCTTTTCCCTTCTCTTAAAAGTGTGACCCCTAAGATGGTCTTGGGAGTGCTGCTAGAGTTCGCCAGCGGGGTCTGAACCGGGCAGTATCCCAAACGAAATCGAATTTGATGCATTATAACTTCAAAATATGACATATGGTAGCAACAATTTTAATGATTTTCTTAAAAAGCAACTTTCGACAAATTATCGATATTCAACATTTGATAACCTTGGTAAAAAATAATATTTTTCAATGATAGTCGATTTGGTATTCGCTTCAGGAATGTATCGGGAATTAAGTGTACGAAGCTTTATTCGGATTCACTCAGATTTCACATTTTTATTGCACGACGTTTGGGGGATTTGTTTTTTTACCGGACACAGTGTAATAAGCCGTTTTACGGGTCTTGTCCATCTGTGACGTCCGTCCGTCTGCCTGACCATTCCATACTCAGTTCGGTACTTTGTAAACAAAAGACGTATTCATCACACGGATCGTCACTGTTGCTTGGTCAGTTATTTTCCACCAATACGTAGGCCCCGACTATGTCAGTATTTGTTTTGCTTCATACAGACTTTATAGAGACGTCAATAAGCCAGTACGTGTAACCTTAGTGTATTTGAGATCATAATTCTAATTGCCAGTCTATAGGCGCATGCGCTGTACATGTATTTGTATAATTTTTTTACGCTTATGTAATATTTAGCTGCCGCGTTGTATACACTGTACGTGTGACTGTGTGACTTCACTCATAAGCTGAATCGGTAATTTTTGCAACTGCAGAATAATTATTGTACGAACGCCGAATATGACAGAGATTGGCATTAAGCAACTCACGATATGACTTGACAACATCTGCTAAAAGAAGAAAAAAGCACCTTACCTTTAGTCTGGTTTAGCACGTTTTTCTATGCTGACTACGCCATCGTACGTATGGCCCGAGCTTCAGGGGCTATGTCAATGTGCTGGCATTTTGAGCGTACGCCTACTAAAATTGCTGAGTGAAGTCTGCGTCAGGCAGCACGCGTTGAGAATGTAACGTAGCCCATGCAACTGCTAGCTTGAATGCTGTACCGTTACGGTAGGCCTACGTAGCCTACGTCTTTGCACGGTTGGCTGACCAGTGGTCACAGTGGCTAGGCCTAGGCCTAGACGCGCAGCAACGTACATACAGGGATATATGTAAAAAAAACTTACCAGTTTACAACTATTGTAATTGTAATTTTATTTTTTTACTTATTTATTCGAAAAATTCGAAAAAAATACAATGGCGCCTATAAAAAAAATCTAAAATAAACCTACTTTAAACTGTCATAACTGCGTTTGTGTGCAAGATAGAGTCGTAATTTTTGGTTCTAGTATATGGTTTTCGGAGACGGCCTAATTAACGGTGACATTTATATTTACTCCCGGTTGACCCCCATTGAGCCGCGATGCGATGGCAACGAAATTCGGGACAAAATTGGCTATAACTCGGCTTGCGTAAAAGATTTTTGCGAGATTTTTGCGCCTATAGGGGGGTTTTCGGGGATGGGCCATCGAATGCTGCCAATTGTATTTTTCCCCGACCAACGAC
>Ga0209671_1008646_pt1 | contig 10650 bp, 7 predicted proteins | sample WorMetHERISLAND2_2_FD_187401 | JGI IMG/M metagenome (GOLD analysis project Ga0209671, IMG submission 187401) | Marine gutless worms symbiont microbial communities from Max Planck institute for Marine Microbiology, Germany - Olavius geniculatus... | ecosystem: Host-associated > Annelida >...
AGACTAAGAAATGTACTGAGAGATAAAACTGCATGTATAGAGAGAATGCGTAAATAAGTAAGGAAATAATCTATATAGCTTTGAAGTATATTGTCACAAAAACGTACATTCATTTGTTAATTCACAGAGGTGGACTTTACTACGAAATTTTAAGATTGGCTCACATCTCAAACCATTGTGGCTAACACATACAGTCAGTTGTTTCGCCTTGACCTTTTGCCCCAATCGTGGCACTTGTTGCAAATTCGTTCTTGTCGCTTTGCTTGTAATTAATCAGAGTTTGCGCTGCGCTAAGCAGCCGCAGAAATACTACCACGTGTCGTGTTCAGGTTACGTGTGCGAGAAGTGTGAAGAAGGCAGTCAGACCTGGGAGAAAGTGCCAGGCGTCGTGTCAGGTACCTCGCACACAGTACGCGACCTTGAGCCTGGCAAGAAGTACAAGTTCCGTGTGAAAGCGGAGAATATGTACGGCACCGGAGAACCAGTGGAGACCGACAGAGCTGTGCTTGCCAAGAATCCGTTTGGTAATTCTCGCTGCTTCTCGCTGGTTACCTCCGCCAAGGAGGTTATGTTTTTGCCAGAGTTTGTTTGTCTCTCTCTGCGTTAGCAAGATAACTCAAAAAGTTATGGAAGGATCTTTCTGCAATCCTTACGGAATGTCAGGAATGGCAAAAACAACAAGTGATTCAATTCTTGGGGTGACCCGGGAGGAATACTGGATTCTGGATCACTTTGAAATTTTCGTTAACATTACTTTGAATGGGACTACAATGTTGTGTCGAATCAATATGCTTGGCGGAGGTCTGCGCTCTCCGAGTGCTTTACTAGTTACGTTTTGTTATGTAACTCGAGAATGCATTATATAGAGCACGTTAAGTTTTACTGCGGATTTTTTTATATTGTGTTAAACGCTGCCATCCAGGAATTTTGTTAGGCGCCATGCAAAAATATATTGAATCGATCAATTATTTGCTCTAAGCAGCAAGATAGTGGTCTGGATATTAAGTAAATAAGTAAGCGGCTTAGTGAAGTAGTAATATGTCAGAGGCACAGGCGTGCAATCTCGTTGTGTGAACGCGAAACCGATACTAGACAATAATGCAATCACAAAACGTAAACACAACACAGGGCGACAGTACATAAGCACAAATGCTCCCAAGCACAATAGTGTCAAAAACACAAATCTAGATACGACATAAGCACAGTCATCAAGTTGTCTGTAACACAACAATGGGTAGGCCTATTGTGACATCAACACATTCTGTAAGTGCAAAGTAAGGGGTAGTTCATAGGGCGCCGTTCATAGTAGTCATAGGTGTAGTCATACAGTACAGCATAGTGCGAACAGCGCTAATCAGTTATGGAGTGTGTTTCAAATAAGGGACGTCAGTGTATGATTTTCCAAAACAATAAGTTTTACCACGAACAAATAATGGCTGTGAATCTCTTCATTCACACCTCAGTAAGTCATTTTTGGGACCTACTAGTGAAGAAACAGGAAGAAACCCGAAGGGACTTCATAAGGAGAACTCGGGCTTCGTATACAACAGGCCAAATCAGTCGCAAAGACTACATCTGCAAAATGTGCTACAAGTTTTTACCCGTACTTTAGTTGTAGGCTCATACCATGCATAGAGCTATAAACAGTGCTTATGTTTTTAACTGCTAGTCTTATGAATAAAAAGAGTTTTTACCACAGTAGATTTGTGCTTTAGTAGAATTTTATTTTGTGCTTATGTATTACGCCTGTATTTGGTTTTGTGCTGATGTAGAAAAATATTTGTGCTTTCGTATCAGTCATTTGTGCTTATGTATATCTGCGCAACAAAGTAGTGATATCAAGCACAATGTAAATAATACAAAGGTTCAGCATTCAGCATTTATGTTCGGCAATAGATTTTTTCTTATTAAAATTGACGCTGACATTCAGGATTAAGATCTTGTACCATGTGCGGCAGTACTTAAATGCTCGAAAGCAGAATTTTCATTTTACAAGCGTATGCTACCATTAGCTGCTGCTGTCGCTGCTACTACTGGTAGTACTAATATCGCTAGATTTAACTGTCACCGATCGTTCATTTTATCAGTTTATTGCGATAAAATGTCAGATGCACCGAGCGAGCCGCGGGATCTTGAAATCACCAAGTACGACAAGTCGTCAGTGACACTGAAGTGGAAACAGCCGACTGACGACGGTGGCAATCCAATCCAGGGTCAGTCTCCCCTTGCTGTCTTTCATCTAAGATATTTTCTGTACTGCTCACATATTAACGAGAAAGAATGTCGGCGTCTAGTCCCGACATGATTATGCGGCCGTTTTTCCAGTTGCCGAGCGTTTTAAGTGTTGACAGTAAATTACATCACAGTGCAAGGATTAGACCTAGTTCATGGGGTGTTTACACGATTCAGCAAACGTCCAGCAATTCACGTGTAAGCCTATTTTGAATACATTTGCTGGAAGTTTGCTGGATCGTGTAAACACCCTATTAGTCAGCGCCTGAGCCTTTCAGCGTCTGAACCAACAACTGCCAGTAAACATGCATTAAGCTACTTTCCGTGCTGTTGTCTCCGGCGTTTTGTCGCTGTTTGGTGAGCACAGAAAGTGCGCCACATTTACACAATTTTCGGACGATTTCTTAAAGTTTGTTTTCGAATACCAATTCAGTGCGAAGAAGTATCTTTGAAAAAGATCCCTTGGTTAAAAATCATATCAAAAGTAGTAGCGTTAGTTTACCGTGTGGCTTTCGTATGGCACACTGGTTATGTGGTGTTTAGGCTATGAGGTACAGAAACTACCAGTGAAAGGCCATGGCGACTGGACGCCAGTAAACACCAAGCCTATCTCCGGCACGACTTTCACCGTTCCAAACCTGATTGAAGGCAGTGAGTTTGAGTTCCGTGTAGTAGCGATCAACGACGCCGGGCCCGGGAAACCGAGCAAAAGCACCGGACCACACAAAGTTCGCGATCCTATCTGTGAGTTTTTTCACGTTCATCGCAGAATTATTCTGAGCTTTGTTAGCACTTTCCTAGACTACTCAGTGCGTTGTTTTAGTATTGATAATCTTTATTTCACCAAACAAACATTGGTGGACAAAAATTAAACAAAAAAAAACAAAAAAGAACAACAATGTAGAGTTAAACTCGCAGAATTGTCATGTTGAGCAAACAGCTATAGAGACAGCATCAAACAGGGAAAAAACCTGAAAAATCTCAAATCGCGTTGACATGTTTACGGTATTATAGTTTTATTCAGGCCTATTAGCCTACTTGATATCAGAAAGATTTGTTTTTTTTTGTTACAGAGCAAACGACATTTTGGCACCAGACTTACGTTATGACATTAAATAATGTATTTTTAATGCTGAATATATGTTGAATGTTGTGTGAAGAAATAATTAATTACCAAATTGCTTCTTCATTGAGAGTTTGATTTTTAAGCATTCTAATGTGTAGCGGTTTGGTATTTTTGACATTTTGAACTTGGCAAATGTGACTATTTAAATAATTGATAAACTTGATGCCGATTTTAATTTGCGGCGGGGGTGTTTTAACACCCAAAACACCCGCTACACCCGCTAGTTGCAATGAAGTCTGTCTGTGCAGTACGTAGTAGATGCCGCACTGCTGGAGTGGATAAGCGAGTACGTAGTATGAGCTTGTACCACTCCAGACAGTACGGTATCGTACTTAATCCACGCTCAGATGGCACCGACTACACCGTCGTTTGCTTTATGACGCACGACTGCAGCCAAAAATTCAATGTGGAAACAGTATAAGCGCAAACTGGGTGTGGTTTAACAGTAGTACCGTTGTTGGTGTTTGTGTCTATAGCGCCGTGCGGTCCGCCCGGCCAGCCCGTAGTAGACAGCGTCTCTCCCAACTCGGTCGCACTTCACTGGGACAAGCCACGTGACACCGGTAACGGCAAGCTGCAGGGCTATATTGTCGAGATGAAGCCTACCGGCGGAGACTGGAAGGAGGTCAACGTCGACCCTGTGCGTGAGCCGGAGATAGTCGTGCCGCACCTCAAGGAGGGTCAGGAATATCAGTTCAGAGTGAAAGCGGTCAACGAGGTCGGACCGGGAACACCAAGCACTGCGACTGGCCCGGTCGTGGCCGAGAAACCCGCAGGTTTATAACCTGAAGTTTACATTCTCTCTCACCGTTTTGAAACTGGCCAGCAAGTCCGTCGCACTGTAAATTTGTAGTTTCTTTACGGACAAACTCTGTTACTTTGACTTCTTGTGCACTTTTTGTGCAACAAATCGTACAACTTATAGTAGCCACTGTAGCCTACCACTTGCTAGTAAAAGGAGTCCGGACCTTAGTAAACAAAATTATAATATGGGCGTCTGGTGTCGACGTGCGTGCGGCCGGCCGCATATTGGCGTTTCATAAGTAAACCCCGCTGTTACTGTACATTTGCGTAAACGTAACTCCGACAAATCACATCTGATTCTAACAAAATACGACGGAAACAATGCGCCATCCGTTATCAGTCAAAATACCATAAGTCAGTTGAATCTGCCAAAGCCAACGATAGTTACAACTGTTTTTGTGAGGTCACACCAAAACACTTCAGTTTCTGGTTTTTGTATCTGACGTCTTCCACAAAGACTTGAAATTGAAGTGTTTTGGGGTGACCTTACGAAAGTACTGTAACTATCGTTTGCGTCGGCAGATTGAACTGAAATTTGCGATTTAGATTGGCAATAGATGATGCATTGTTGACGTGACGTAGAGTTTTGCCAGAATCAGATGTTGTTTGTTGGAGTTAAGCAAATGTACATTAACATAGATGTTTACTTAATATGTAACGTCATATTGGTAACGGAGATATTTTGTTATCGATATTCAACAATTAATAACTTCGTTAAGAAATAATATTTTTTAACGAAATTTGGTGATCGCTTCAGAAATTTGCTGTAAATTATGTGTACGAAATTTTATTCAGATTCGTTTAGATTTGACATTTTCATTGCACGATGTTTAAGAGGTTATTTTTTTCCAGACACGGTGTACTTGATAGCTGGCTCTTGAGGTATCCATACTCACTGTAGCACACACAATATGGTCGTATTAGGCCTATTTAATTCAGTGTGATATAGAGACTGATTGGTGCTGTGTAAAACAGAGAAGCCGAGCATAGACTTGAGTAAAGTTAAGGACATAACAGTCAGAGCCGGTGAGAACATCAAGATTGCTCTGCCGCTCAAAGGTTGGCCTGTGCCGACCGCCAGCTGGCAGCACGGTGACAAAGACATCTACAAGGACGACCGCAACAACATCGAGGTAGGCTGTCACTGTCTGGCTACAAACAACTCAACTACCGAGTAGACAGCTGTCAAGTTACAAGAGCTAATAGTACCGATAGTGGACCAGCCAAACTTGGAAAAAGCCTCTAGAAAAATTTTTTGTGGCATCGTGTGTTAATTGCAGGCATTCGTGTTGGTTCAATCCAAGGCAAAAACGATTAGGGTAGATGCCACTTCTGGAATTAATACTAAAGGTCATTTTGAAGGTCACAAAAGACCTTTTGGGTCGACAGTTGAGTATTGGCTTGTCAGATAAAAGTAATCTATTTGCAACTGAAATTTTTCAGAAAATAAAATTTTGCTATAATTAGTAAGTGCATATTTTAGAAAATAATTTGAATTTTGAAACTAAACGTAAAAATACAGAAATTAAAGAAAAATTGTGACATTGAGATACGGCGACTTATTTGCTCAAAATGGCCAATTTTTTGTACCCTCTCCCATTTAGCGTCCTCCATCGGGGTGACCCCTTTCGAATTTCAGGAAAAGCTTTACGGATTTTAAAACTAGAGTCTTCGTGCAGTCCATGGTGAAGATTTCGTGATAGATTGCGTTGTGTTGACACAATACCGGAGCGTGACAAACGGACGGACGGACGCCTCGACGATGGCTAAGACGCGCGAAGCATTACATGCTGTCGTGCGTAAAAATATGTGTTGAACGAATGCCAGGTACAGTTTTGCCAAAATCCTCAAGCACGGAGTACGTAAGCTTGACACTCCTCTCACAGCGAAGAAAAACAAATTAAAAACTAGAAATTTGGGACAAATCCCAATGTGAGGTCGCCCGGCGCCGTCAGTCCCATTGGGGGAAAGTTTAGATGGCTAAAATTCTCCTCGTAGCAAAGTCACGTGGCCCGAATTCAAATGCATTAGCATACGCTGAACACGCATTGTCGATTTAGGGTGGGTAAACATTAGCCTCTATAACTTTGTTGTTAGTGGACCAAAATTCACAATTTTTTGTTCAACGAGGGATAGACGGCGCTAGAAAACGCCGTTTATCGCTTGTCGATATCTTTATCTGTTGCAGACATATTCGCGGCGAAACTCAAGGATTGTCTTAAATCTCGCCGGTCTAACTAACACGAGAATCCGAGAAGTTACAGGACGCCATGGATAGCAGAATAAGCTGCTTAGTTAGACAGGGCTCTAAAATTCCGAGATTTGAAAAATTTTCAAGACTTCGACGATTGGCGCCCCTCTCTTAGCCGATTTCCAAAAAAATAGCATCAGTGATCATGTCGACGACCTGACCCCACATGCAAAATTTTGTAACAACAATTAAGCTTATCTGGTCACTTGGCAACGGCAAAGACGTTCACTGACTGAAGTACTGCTTGGCAGTGCTGGCATTCTACATGTACATGGAGCGTAGATGACAGTCATGAACTGACGTTGGGCCATTAGTTGGGTTCTCTCAGTTAATTTAACCTTAGACATAAGGTTGTGTATAGCTTTTTATTGGAAATTTACTGCAGAGGTACGGAGCGTCACCTGCCATATCTTAGTTTTGCTTGATGTGTTGTTTACTGCAGACGACGCCCGACCAGGCATTGCTGGTGGTCAAAGACGCTAAACGCGCAGACAGCGGACCATACAACGTCGTACTCAAGAACGCTTCCGGCTCCGCAGATGCAACCGTCAAAGTCACCGTACTCGGTAACTGTCTATACGAGTTCATGACTCGTTTTTCTTCCTAACGCCTTTTTATTCTGTTACTCAGCACGCTTCTTCGAGCTTCGGCACTGATTTAAACCCTAGGTCTAAGCATTTGTATAGCACATCTGAAGTTTAGTGGCTAAGTTCACATACTCGATACTTGTTCTAAGCTGCGTTCTCACTCCGCGTGGCGCTCGCGTTCAGTGCGAAAGCTCCTCTAAGATTATGGCCTGTCGTACGTTGATGTGTGGATTTTGCAAGAAACGCTTGAAATAAAATTTGCCATTACCAGGATATATGTTGAAAAACACAGTGAAAGACAAATTAGCTTGAAACGTTCGTAACATGACGGTGCGTATCCAACACCGTTATATATATATATAATTATATCATTATTGTTATTGCTATAATGCATGCACGTTTTGTTCACAGACAAGCCGTCGGCACCGCAAGGACCTCTGGAAGCAACTGAAACGACTCCGAACGCTATAACAGTGCAGTGGAAGCCACCCAAGGACAACGGCGGACTTCCGATTGATCACTACGTCTTGGAGAAACGCCCGAAAGGCTCTAACAAGTGGTCGAAATGTCCGGGACATATCGGGCCCAACGACACGGAGGCGACGGCGAAAAATCTCGACGAAGGACAAGAATATGACTTCCGAGTGATGGCCGTCAACCCGGAAGGAGAGAGCGAACCTCTTGTTACCAGTGCGCCTATTAAAGCCAAGTATCCGTTTGGTGAGTCTACAGTTATTATCTTAACTTGGTGATGAGATATGACAATACTTTGTCTTGAATACTCTGAAGAAATAGGCCTAGCTTGCATAGATACTTCTGATCAAATGGTGGCCAGTGTAGCACTTGTATAGCTGAATTAAGGGCCTGTAGGTTTTACTAGAATCAGCACAAACGGGTATTAGCTGAGTAGCTACAATTAACGGCTAAGAGCTACTCGTAGAACATTTTAAATACGCTCTCCAATTTTTTTTGGAAACAAAAATTTAAAATGTTAACCGCTTTATTTACACACGTTCGATTTTATTTTGAATGAAGTAGGTTTTTCTTTTACTTGACTATAATAATCTTTGTCAAATAGCAAGCTACGCTCCCTGCATGTCCGCTTGATCTTTGCCATGGTATCGGCCTGCGGCCTCCATTTTCGGTCCTTCGGGCCTCAGCTCAATTTGCGGCCTCGATCTCGGCCTGTGGCCTCAATTTTCGACTCTTCTGGCCTCAACTCGGCCTGCGGCCTAAATTTTTGGTCCTTAGGGCCTTAACTCGATCCAGGTTCCTCAGCAGCATTATGGGCGCTCCAGCAGGGTTCTCAATAACGGACGTCTGGGCGTAAATACGCCTAACAATTTAAGCCCGTACGCCCAAATTTTAAGATTTTGTATCATGTCTATTTTTCAATAATAAACTGCGAACTGACGTCAGAATCTGTATTCGAATGTTTCTTTAGTCCAATAACATTCGCTGACTGTCGCGTTTCTGCATACTTCTTTTCATGAAGACGTATTGTTTATGTTAATTTGTTGCTTGAGTTATCTTGTAGGCCTACTGCATGACTTCCAAATTTTGTACACTGACGTCCAATTTTTTTACTTGGATGTCATGACGTCTTGAAAATGATAATTTAAACCTATCGAGAACCCTGCGTTCCAGTATGCGCTGAAGCGTTGATGATGCGTCACCATGGTGACGACGTCTATATGACGTCACAGCTCTGCTGCGGCTTAAGAGGTGTGGCTGCAAAATTTTAGAAAAAGTAAAATTTTCTGAAAGGTACGACACCTCAGTGTCATCTCATCTATCCCATGTTCAGGCCACATATGACACGGGTCCGCGTGCAAAACTTTTCTGACGTACACTGTATGTCGTGCCATTACAAAGTTATTGGCGATGGTAACTCTCAAATATAGTACAGATTATTGTTATAAGCTGATATCGTTTGTTGTTGATGATTAGGTCTACAATCAATAGCTTCGATCTGTTTATTCTACTTGCAGATCCGCCGGGCAAGCCTGGCGAGCCTGAGTGCGAAGGAACGACCGAAGACTCCATCACTCTGAGCTGGGAGCCGCCAACTAAAGACGGCGGCAAACCGATCAAAGGCTACATCGTCGAGAAGCGTGAGAAAGGATCCAAGAGATGGACAAAGTGAGCGACTGTTCGTCATGCTTTTATAACAAGTCTGATACTTTGACAAGTGTTGTGTGTAGAATCTTTATTATGTTATATCGTGTAATCAGAGATGTTTACTGATGTAATATGATAAGACTTAAGGTACGATGATGCATAACGTTTACGCTAAAAAACTGACGTATAGCCTTTGGTCAGGTTAGTTTACCTTACGTGGCCAAAACGGAAAGTGAACGAACAAGAAGCGATTAGAAATCTTAAACTTCCACTGAGAATGGATGCCCCCACTTGGCGAGAACAACGTTACTTCCAGTAATACCGCTGTCGTATGTATTTATCATATCTAGGCCTATTTGTTCGAAATTGTTTTTTCGATGCACCCCGTCGAAAAGTTTTGTCAAAACCCCTTTAAACCCAAAACACATTTTCACGCTTCCCGAGAATGACAGTCAAATCAAGGCCAAACTGTGCTCGGCGTTTACTGTGCACACGGATAAACGGCAACGCATAGAGTGTATAAAATCATGATGACCTGGTGAGGTCATGATGTATGAGGATAGGTAAATGATACTATACTATATAAAAATTTGATTAACTATATCAGGTCTAGCTTCAGCGCTCATTTCAAGTACAATACTACAGTATTGCGGTTTGTTTTTGGCGCAGAGCGACACCTGGTGAGCTGGTGCCTGACAACAAGGTGACAGTGAAAGGTCTGACGGAAGGCAAGCCGTACGAGTTCCGTGTAGCAGCAGTCAATGAAGCGGGTCCTGGCCAGTATGCCGAGACCAAAGAACCCATCAAACCAGCGCCCGCACCAAGTCTGTCTCGCAACGCTTGTCATATCTAATCTTACACGGAGAATATGATATCTAACGATTTTTTGAGTTTTCCCTCCTCTGCGATACGATCGTTTCATGTCACAATTATTTTTATCATCACTACTCTCGCCATCCGTCACTCCTTTGCTTTTTCGTTCCAGCCTTAAGAGATTTTGCTGATGCTAGTCTTTTTAATTTAGGCCTTAAAATAGCATTTTTACATGACCATTATAATGGAAATCTTAAGTTGTGTTAGGCCAAGCCTTAGAGTGAGATCATTGAGCTAAACTGTCACAAGTCTTTTCTGGTTTAAATTATACATACATGTATTCAGCCAATTACTTAATAAATAATTAACAAGAGCGGTTTTAGAAATTTTGTTCACCATATCCTTAGAGCCTTTAGAGATCAAGCCAACATTATTCTGCAGCGACATAAAAACATTTTCTAAAATCCATGACCTGGAATGATTTTTCTCACCAAACGTGTTTGTTGTATAATTTCTCAGGTGCGCCGAAGATTCTGTTGGACTCGTTGCAGCGTGAGATCATAGCGCCAGTCGGTGAGCCATATCGTATACGCATTCCATTCAAGGGCAGTCCAGCTCCAACCGCAACCTGGTACAATGTACGTATATACAGGGTGGTCCAAAAAAACTGCACAAAGTTAATGACACCATAATTTTGCAACCGCACGTCACAGAGT
>Ga0209671_1008647_pt1 | contig 10649 bp, 9 predicted proteins | sample WorMetHERISLAND2_2_FD_187401 | JGI IMG/M metagenome (GOLD analysis project Ga0209671, IMG submission 187401) | Marine gutless worms symbiont microbial communities from Max Planck institute for Marine Microbiology, Germany - Olavius geniculatus... | ecosystem: Host-associated > Annelida >...
GGGAGGGGTGTCCCCTCCCCACGGGGAAGGGGTCTGGGGAGAAGGCTGTGCCCCCTCCCCAGAAAATTTTTGGATTTTTGGTGTGAGTATGACGTGTTTTAGTGCACTTTGGCACTATTTTGAGTAACTGAGTAGGCTCCTAGGGGGCACGTGCCCCCAGTGTCCCTTATGGCTACGCTAGTGGTCGGGCTTGGTCGTGTCAAGTGAAATTAAAGTGACCCATTGCCAACTCTGGCTATTACTACTAGGCCTACATGTACTACAACTATACTACTACTATACTACAGCTAGAAAGACACTCGGAGAGCGCAAACCTCCGCCAACGCTATGCCATGTTTTTCAGTTGTGTTCACCAAGTGGCAGCACTATATTTGGCAAAAGTTTGCTCTATTTGGCAATGGTAAACAGCAGAGAATCCTTAAATCCTATCCTGGATCCAGATCCTGATCCGGATCGCCACCAAAATCTAATCACCACCAAACTGGGCGAAGCTTGGAGCCCGCCTTTACGTTTTTGTATAATCCTGCTAACAAACCAACAGACAGATAAACGCTGGGTATCAGATGACCTCCTTGGTGGAGATAGATAACTAATATACCTGTCAGCAGTGTCTCTGAGAACGACGACAGGCCGACGCTGCTGTGAAACGATTCGCGACTTGCGTCGTCGACATCGTTTGATGGACTCGACGTCGCGGTAGTCAAACTCAGAGCGCGTCTCGCTGTCCACGTACACCACGTGCACGTCCCACGGTGACGATCTACCACCACCACCGCTGTCCCAGTCGTCCGTGTCCTCGTCGTCGTCCTTCTGACCTCGACGTCGTTCCAGACAGCAGCGACACGTGCAGCCGCCAACCACCTTCAGCACAGAATACACGCGATAACAAACGTTAATAAAAAAACTAAAACGTGAAAATGCACACCAGCTTTTATGGAAAAATAACAAAGTTTGTACACGAAGAATAAACGAATGAAGATTTCCAGCCCGGGCAAATAAATCGAGTGCGGGCCTGTCTGGACTCTGACTGGTGTTAAGGCGGAGCGTGTTGACCCGTGTCCTGTGGCAGGTAACATCCCATATTCCATATGATCCCATATGGAAGGTGACGCTTCATATCTCTAAAATGAGTTCTCATGAAGAGCTATGCCCCTTTTAAGCCTAGAAAATGTAACTATCAGAGAAACGCTGAAACGTTGAAAACTACAATGACCGTGAGCTTCTCTGTGTCGGCCCCGCAGCCTGGAATTCACCACATGAAGAGACATTTGTGATTCATCATCATCATTCTGTTTATGTCGCTGTCCAGGGGCGCCGGAAACACTAAGGGCATGGGGGAGCGTCCTACTTGAGGGCAGTGAAATCTTGGCCGGGGGCAGACGGCAAGCCCCTCCCTAAATTTTGGGTTGTCAGAAAGTTGTTAAAAAACTATTAAACTATTTGGTGCTGAAAAAACATATTGAAAAAAAATTAGTGGCAAAATTTAAATTCTGAGCATCTATAATCATCCCTGTCGGAAACTGTCTGTCGGACTTCTGTCCAAAATTTGCAATGTCCGTCGAAAAATCACAACTTTCTGCTCGTATACTACGACGCCATTGCTTGAGGGCTTTACAGAAGACCTATAGGCCACAGAAGTCTTCACTTTTCACTGCTTTTGTACTGCTGCTTTCTGTTTAAACTATTTTAGACTCTACGCTGCCTTTGTACGTTAACTTAGTAATTACTGCAATATAGAAACGTTCACTTTTGCTAGTAGGCCTAAATAAAATTTCACCACAGAATGCATCAAAAGCACACAAATTTTTATTTCTGTAGAAAATACACTGGTGCTAAAGCGAAAAAAAATGGAAATTTATAACAATTAACCAACAATATATATAGGCTACGTTTAATAATGTTATAAGAAAAATTAACATTATGGGGATGGACAAAGCTTAGTAAGTCTAAGTTTAGTTTCATTGTAAAAGGGCATTTCTCTGCCCCGTGCTGCCCCCGTGCTACAAGGGCAAGGGGGCAGCTGTCGCCGCTGCTCCCGTGGCTCCGGTGTCATGGGCTTAGCTTACCGACGGGCTGAGTTTACCAGAGAATATTGAATAAGCTGAAACTTTGAGTTGTTTACGCTTTTGACAGTCTAAAAACTGTCTTGCAGCTTATTCAGGCTTACTCAGTACAAACTTTGTTAATTTTCATGGCTGATTAAGCCGCAACACAAGTCTTTTAGGCCGTAAAAAGCGTAAACAACTCAAAGTTTCAGCTTATTTCAGTACCCTCTGGTAAACTCAGCCCGCCGGTAAGCTGAGCCCACGACACCGGCGCTGCCTGTCACTGTCTGAAAACTGAACTGTTTAGCAGGGCCTATGGCGTTAACTATACAGTGTAGTGATAGCTTTGCTATTGAAACTGGGCGAACATAAACTATCGTACTGAAGCTAACTGAACAATGACCTTGAGAACAAGGTCAAGCGCGTCAAGGAAGTCTGCGGTATGTCGGTCTGTGTCGAGTTTGCGCAGAAGTCGGCAGAACGTGGCGAACTCGTCTGACTCGGTGTCAGTGATGATGCTGGTCAGCAGTCGACGCAGTTGATCACTGCTCATCAGCAGTGGTGAAGTGTTGTCTGCGCCCTGCAGGGGACACCGGACAGTGAGCTTGGACGGCGAACTGCGTCTGCTGCGACGTCGAAGATGCTCCGCTATCAACACCGGCTCCACCTACATGCCATCACGACATATACGAGTTATGAGGTGTTTACACGATCCAGCAAACGTCCAGCAAACTTCCAGCAAATGCACTCCAAATACACATGCTAATGCTGGACGTTTGCTGGATCCTGTAAACACCCTATTACGCTGCGATTAGATAGCAGTAAGAACTGATCTGATAGAACTGCAACCAAGGTCAAATTATTGTCTGCAGGCGTTGCTCAATAGATGGCAGTTTGGCTTACTTGTTAACGTCGTTGATCGCATCAACCAAATTTGTCAACGCCGGGCCCGGTTAGTACTTGGATGGGTAACCGGTCGGTAGCCGGGTAAACCATCTCTTGGTATGTAACCAGCCATTCAGGTCAACTCAGCCTGACTATCCCTGCGTCCGTGGGAAAACGCAATGAGTATCAGCGAAAGTTGGGACGTAAACAGGCACACCGTGCGATGCACTAGCGCCGTATCTGTGGTGGCATGGCAGTGTAAACTGACGTCTGGTTGAGGGCTAAGGAAACGGAGATCATCGCCGCCCTATGGGCTTTATAGCTGGGGAAGCACTTTGACTATAGCCTATACACACCTACGACGCCGACGCGACTCAACTGACGGCGAAAGTAGAGTCCACGTCGTCAAGTCGGTTCGCACCTACGACACGACTTAACAGTTCAGTTGAGTCACGTGACACGTCGGTGTTGAAGGTGTGAATTGGACATTACGTTACCCAGCTGCAAACACAGCCTTGCCACATGTAGCCTACCATATACCTCGTAGACGAGAAAGTCGACCGTCTGTCGCAGCACGTCGCCCACCGTCGTGCGTCCGTCCGTGGCCTCGGCGTCAACCCGCCCACCCACGTTGTCGCTTCCGGTTGTCGATAACGTCACGTCCAGCGGGGTGCAAGGGGCGGGGCTTGGGCTTGGCTCAAACTCTGTGATTGGCTCAAACGACGAGAAGACTTTCCCTGGCTGAGCGCGCCGGGCTCGCACACCTGACGACGAGCGTACAATAACAGACAACCAAACTTAACACTTAACCATAGACAACGTGTTTTAAATACTGACTTTCACTGAATACCGTAAGCGGCAAAATCGTTAAAATCATAAACATAACCTCAATCTATGCAGCTGTTAGATAACAATGACTTAGTCGTAACAGGCTTGTTGGTATTGGCGTAATGTTGCAAAACGGAAAGTTCGGGTTGCGAACTTAATCAAATTTAAAGTACGAGCGAGAATCGAAGCCCTGCGATGTCGAGAGAGAAGGCTCTTACCTGCTAGGCCTATACATTACGCGGTACAGCACCGACACATCGCTACCACAGTGCAAGTGCATGCGATGTCAATTGTAAAATGTCAGGCATACATAGAATTTAAACCCCTGTGCACTCTGCTTGCACTGGTACTGTTTTCGCAATTTTAGCTGTAGTCGTGCGTCATAAACCAGACGACTGTGTAGTCTATGCCATCTGAGTGTGGCTTAAGTACGTTAGACTGTTTGAAGTGATACTATAAGCTTGTACTGCGTACTGCGTACTCGCTTACCCACTCCAGCAGTGCAGTGTCTAGTATACAGAAATGTATGTTATACGGTAACTACTAAGAGTCTCTAACCTGCGTGCATCGGTCTCATGTTGACTTTGCTGATGCGGTCAAGCAGGTCACGTGACGACCAGGCACGTGCTACGCGCATGCGCAGTGACGTGGCGGAAGTCGACGCCAGTTTCCCGCCACCAGTGCCGCCGCCAGTGTCAGTGTCGGCAATGTCGGCAGTGTCGGAGATGCCGGCGGGAGACGCGTTCAGAGCGGCGGCGGCGGCGTTGAGCTTCCATTGCTGACTGCACCAGGACGTCAGGTTCTCGTCCGAGAACGATTTCACTGAAAACAAACAACCGAGCGACTCAGACTGCCTGATATCAGCATCAGCAACGCCCAGAAAAGTGTTCTGAAGCATTATGCGACCGTACTATACCCCAGCGGTCACAGTACGGTCGTGAGGACAAAGGCCTTTGCATGCCGGCTGCGTTGTATAGCTATTGTACTCGTAGTTTAGTCGAAAACGTAAACGCTCTAGCCTTTTGTTTTTTGTGGCATGGCAATGTCGCAGGTCCAGGAAAAATAACGTAGGGCCTAACTAGAGTACAACGTCGCGGTATGAAAGAAATATGTTACATAAACTAACTGAAACCACAGCTTTAGCTGTGCTAGAACTGTCACCGCTGGTTTTCGTTCTAACGCATCAAGTTCTACGCCGACGCCGGGTTACCACCAAAACTGGCAAGGATCGCCGAGCAACTGCTGGTTGGAAGAAAGCATGCAAACCAATCCCGCAGACGTGATAACTAACAGAAGCGAGGAAAAAACGTGAAATAAGATATTCTAGAAGCCGAGAAACGGAGAAAGCGGTCCGACGGTGGAAGCAAAATGATTAGAACTCCGTCAACGGTCGTTTGTGATGGGATATGCAGTGAGTGACAACCCCGTCATACCTCGGTCACGTACGAAGGCTCCATGCTGCAGCGCGTCGGCTAATATGCCTCGCAGCTAGCAGTGCAGCATCAGTCGAAACGAAATCACGGCAGCCAGCGGCCAGCATTACAGATTGTTTGGCAGCCAAGTCTGACAGGAGCCGGGAGAGGGGAGGGAGCTGAGTGGCTGGGGAGGGGTTCGTACTTATGTACGGTCGTAAACACGTCTGGAACCTCTAGAGCAGCAACATCAGCATCTACTGTATGGTGTCGGACACTTTGGGTGGTTTCTATTGTTCCTTGGAGACGAACAACTTGGGTGGTAGGAGTGTTGGGGGAGGGCACCGAGGGCGTCAGGGGGACGGAAATTTGCTGACCAATCACGACAGCCGTCAGCTAGTTGCGCTCTAGTGAGCCGACTATTGAATCACTATTGGAATCGAATATTCGGCCTATGGGCAAGCCTTTTCTATGATGCAATGAAAGTAATGAAGACCTTCTGGAGACTCGTCGAAATCGGAAATTCACCAAGATGTCATACAATCGTTGTAAATCACCGACAACTGACGCACCATGCACGCAGTGCCGCCGACAAACGGACAAACTACAAACTACCTTACCAGATCTCCACTTTGTCCACTACGACTACTTCAACAGCTGACCACGGAGTCCGAGAATTACAGAGGCAGCTAGGTGTCCCTTAACAGTTATTCTACTGAATGCAAGAATTCGTGCTATAAGCTGCAAGATCGCGCTCAGTCGACCGTTAACAATAGGATGCGGTACAACCGTACGATGGACATAAAACTCCCACCCCAATTCCCTTCCACACAGACTACAGACGTATATGCCACCTGTCATGCTGCTAGGTACGTCCACTCCAGCAGCTGACAACAACGGACAAGTGACCTGTTTTCGCTCTCGTTAGCAAGGCTATACTCTCGCATATTACATGGCACTAGCAATGCGATGCTGGCAAGACAAAACATGATAAGCAATGCAAAGTGAAGTTAGTTAAACGTAGGCTACATTCGTACAGCGCGCTTCGCGTCCTCAGCCGTTAAATCGTCTCGGTTATGAGTATATTATACTACTGCATAATGCAATTTCTCTAGGAATTCCCCAGCATCAGCATGAACCTTGTATCGTAAGATAAATGCCTTGGCTACTTTTTCTGTTGCGTCCTTTGTAAACGTTCACAAATTAGTTCTGAAAACGTATAAAGTTTGCACTCCGTACATAGTGCAAATTAAAGCACAACGCTAATCAAGGTCATCCGAGGTACATATGTAGGCCTATCAACAGATCGAACGCCCGTTTCATTAGCGTCTCACACTAACCGAGATCTTCTGTGTCTTATGGTTTCCGATTTATACGACAATTTATCGTGAAAAATAACCATAAATTTGTCCAAGCTAAAACATAAACTACCGTTGAGCGTGCCATGAAAACTGTATGCTCATATCTTGACTTCTTGAGCCGTCTGGCGTGGCCGATGAATGTGACAAACGGGCAGACGGACGGACTGAATAGCAGTAGCAGTTGCGGCGTTACACATTTACAACGGGCGCTATAAGAATGCATACAATCACGCAAAGTACAATAAATCACATACTTTGTCTACAGCACAGAAAAAACACGAGCGACTGACGCCCAACGGTTCCTAATCTTGTTTATTTCTGGCGTCACTGGGCGGGACGCAGTCACTGCAGTACCAGTCACCGGCAGCCACTGCGAGGCTGGTATCTTGATTAAGTTGCGTTCAACCATGCTGTAACTAGACAAACAACGAACGGCCGCAATAATTCGTGTGCATAGAAATGAACAGTGTTGTTTTTCCCTTAACGTCAACACGCCCACTTCTTCTTCGTATAGCTGTAGCACAGACAATGCTTCTATATTCATTCTACGTTATCCATAATACATCATCTTTCACTCAACTGAAATGGGCTCACCAGTTACTCCTGTCAACGGAACGATCGCAGTAATTTTGATTTTCTGCGCTTTCTTCTTCTTGAGTTAGAGGCACGTATGGAACAGACAGAAAGACGGATGGACGGGCAAGAGGCGTAATGTGGCCTGTGTAGAACGGCGTCGGTCGCGCAGTAATCGATGATCAGCCTTATGAATATATGCGCAGAGAGGCTGAAGTGTCAACATTTACGCATCTGACCAGCGTCCGCTTGCAGCCAAGTCATGTATTATTCAGAGGGCATTATCGGCCGAAATTACCATCATCATAAAGCATTTCGGCTGCCAACAGCTTCTACTGGAAAACCTGCACCCGGTGCACCACACTGCATGCACATTTCTGCCTTGAAAGTATCGATTTACTACATATGAGGAATCAAAGTGTGCAGCAAATATCAGGAACGCAGTTCTGGCATTGAAAATTCTGCACTCCAGCAGTCAAGCGTATAGCGTTCATAAAGAAGACAGGGCCCGCAAATCTACCAAGTCGACGTTTCGTCATTTGAAGGACTGGTACTTCTCGGCGTTAAAGCCAAAACGCATCAGAGCCTGAGCCTTCGTACAGCTTCACTTCAACACTGAAAGGACATTTACTAGGCTCTACGTCAAGATAATAAAGTGTTCAGCTCACATCAGCTGTTAGGTAGGTACCCCAGCCAACATAGGCTTCAGGAGAAAAAATATGAATGTACAGACTACAGAGACGGTCAACAGAAACCCACCGACTGATTGGTTAGGCTTGGGGTAAACCCTCACCAGATGTCACTGTCTTCAAACGACATTCGTTCATCAAGTCAACTACAGAGAACTAATACTTACTGGAGTGGTCATGGACCAAGGTACATGCGCCGCCGCTGGTACTGTGTTGCTGTCCCATGCCACCTCGCTCTGTAGTGTGTATAGACCTCCACTTAGTACGGTAGTAGCCTATGCGAGTGAGCCCGTCCGAGATACGGACACGTCGTTTGCCGGTAGTCCGACACCGACTGACTGGACTGAGAACTGCAGCCGTGGGGCAGTGCCGCAGCAGCAGCAGCAGCCGGTGCCGCTATCTGACAGTCGTTTCGGTCATCATGTCTGATAGACAGCGCCGGGCGCTGTGTGTCGTTCTGTTCGCAGTGACATTTGCGGTGTCGATCATAGCAACAACAACGGACGACCACACCAACGAGTCATCACTGAGTGTTTACGTTCATCCACACAGCGCTGGTCACCCGGCCGGCCAGCCAGCCAGCTAGCGCGCTGGACACACTGACCATTCATTGACCATTCATTCAGTCGACCATTCACGCCGCTTTGTCTGCACACCGAGCGACGCCGTGACGTGACGTGCGACGTCTTCCTAGCGCCGTCTGTCTGTACGTCTATTAACGCTTACAAGCCCAAAGCGGCCTGTGCCGGGGCCGGCCGGGTACTGCCGGCGATTAGACAGATCGATGCCGGCGAGCTCTGTTCGTTCGCATTGATTGCTAGTCTACTACTGGGCTGCTGCACAGCACAGAACCGAACTGCTGCGGCGAGTGAGTGCTGGCCAAGCAAGCACCGACCCGACCCCGTGTGACTCGGCGCCGCTGTCCACGCGCTCTGCATCACGACGGACGCTGCATGCAGACGCCATTGTATGCTTGAGCTGCAGACGAGAAGATCTCCCCTCCCTTTCCTGTACTCCCCCCTCGATAGGCAACACAAGGTGCTTGTCGGATGACCTTCCGCCACAGACCTGCAGTAGTCCCTCGACGCTCTCACTGCCCGCTGCTGCCGTCTCTCTCATCGCTTACCATCGAACGACGACGTCATTAGTTATAGCTTTCATCGAATAACGTTCAACGGCTTAGCCTAGTTTATCGCTGTCCGATTTCACCTGTTTCAAAATGATTTCTGGTTTAGTCAGATGATTAACAGAATGAGCTAGTTACGTTCTATTCTTTTCTGTATTGATAACCGGACACCTCGGACCTAGGTCCGAAGTGTTCGATAAGCTCTGTATTTTTTGGTTCGCTCTATCTATGACATTTGTGATCACGACTGACAGCAGAAAATTCCAGCAGCCTTGTATAGGCCTACTGCATGCATCTGTAATACGATATGGTAAATTTCATTGATTTAAATCACTAAAATCTACAAATAAGTCAGTTTACACAAGCTTAGGACTCTGAGAATTAGCGCGGTTTAAGCCGACGTAGATCGAGAATGCAATTACTGCAATGCCTATTTTCGCATATCGTCGGACGAAAACAACACGGCTTAGTTGGAACGGATTTGTCGGCGGCGGTAGCGGCAATGCTACTACTAGTGTAGCGTAGCACGGTACCAGTGTGGGTCTCTACTGTGGCTGGACCGGGCTGCTGAGCCGTGGTGCAGGTCCGTGATTCAATGCGGCTGTAATCGCGAGTGACTGAAATCAGCCGACGGATCTTCGTGCAGTTCACTCACTTCCGTTCAGCCCTACACCCGCGTTACAGGACGTGTACATCATCGATCCGCTTTTACGCCGATAACGCACCGCTGACCCGAGATTACCGTCTGTCCGTGATACAGCCGTACGTGTAATGGTAGCAGCATGATGCACGTGAGCCTGCTTCGAGCTGAAGACTACCATGGGAGACTTCATTCGCGGTTACGGCGTCGAGCCTTATGCCTCAGCTCGCTGAGACATTGATCTTTGACCTTTTGATCCTACAACCCTATCGATTCATCTTTGTTCCCTGATGCATAACTAGCAAAAGTTTGGTGAAAATCCATCTAATAATAATGTAGGCATTGTTGCTAAGACAACATTGCAGACAGACGGACGGACGATGTACGCCAAACATATAATGCGGATGAGAATTGATAAAAAAAACTGCATAGCGACTTCCATAATGCACTCTCAGTCTCTCCGTGTGTTAGCCGACGAGCACAGATCAAAAGTTTTTTTAGAAACCTTGGACGGACCAAGCCGGAAACCGAATGCGCGGCGCTAAGAAACAGCAGGCCTATTCAATGGCATTCACGCGCTGACGATCAGCGTGCAATATTAAAAGCCGTGCGGCGGCTTTCGGCTTAAATGCACCCATTCATGGAGAAATTTGCACATTACTTAGTACCGTACGTATCGTGCAGACGAAATGTCAGAAATGCTTGTACCGGTCCGGTGCAGTCAAAAATCAGCTTAAGCCTAGAGCGGTTATAGACTAGCTATCAATGACTTTGCATTTGCAATAGGCATATATACTGTACTCAGTTTGAAAAAAGTAGGCCCAGTGCCTGTAGGCCTATTTTAACCTAAAGCTACCTGAAACTCAGTTAAATCATTCTGTTACCACGATGTGCAATATAGCTCGACGCAAGCAAAAGTCATGCTATTGCGCTGATATTTCATGTTCATAACAATGATTGATTAAGCATTTAAGTTAAAGGTTGTTTTTAAACTTTAAAGCTCTTTATAAGAAAAAAACTCATCCCAAAGCTACGGAGCGTCATCTGCCATATGGGATCACAATTGCCACCCAACACAGGTAAACGCGCC
>Ga0209671_1008649_pt1 | contig 10647 bp, 5 predicted proteins | sample WorMetHERISLAND2_2_FD_187401 | JGI IMG/M metagenome (GOLD analysis project Ga0209671, IMG submission 187401) | Marine gutless worms symbiont microbial communities from Max Planck institute for Marine Microbiology, Germany - Olavius geniculatus... | ecosystem: Host-associated > Annelida >...
CTTATATATATATATATATATATAATTAATTTCTAATGGCCCAGTTGGTTAAAAATCCTCGCTGTTAACGGAGCCGGTGGAGACACCATCGCTTCAATCATACTCAGAAACATGCCGACTTATTAGGCCGCATTACAGATCTTGCCCTCTCGTCCGTCCGTCCGTCCGTCTGTGCACATTTTTTGGGGGGGAAACAAGCAGTGTTGGGAAAATTCAGACAGAAAATGAATTAAATCAAATCAAAATCAAACTCTCAAATCATGAAGACAAAATTAGTTTAAACTCAAACTCAGATCACCTATAAATTTGTAGTGAGTTAAATCAAACTCACCAACAAAATGAATTAACTCATAAACTTTTCGATGATCTTGACCTTTGACCTTTTGAGCTGAAAATTAGCATACCGGTTATGCTAATTTTCAGCTCAAAAGGTCAAAGGTCAAGCTCATCGGACGTGAAAATCTCTCGAAAATGACGCCAATCTCGCGTACCGGTGGGCAGTCAGACTCGCGTTCTTTCGGCCTCACCCACTACACAGTAAAGTGGGCAGGACCTGGTGTGTTTTACAGACGGTACTGGATGGACGGCCGCTACACACAATGTCGAAACAAGGCGTACTAAAAACGTTGCTTGTTACATTATACCTAATATTTCGACGAATTCCATTGTATCGTAACTTATTTTTACCAGGGACAAATGGGATTACAAATTTATTAAGAATATGAGCAATATCAGCTCTATACACTGATGAGCTAATCCATCATAAACTGCTGCGACATTTCTGTGGAGTTATACGAAGACTATTTCAGTCACCTTCGTCAATGCTACAGTTCTATCACATACCAGATATCTGGCTGTATAACAAATCTCTTAACATAATCCCTCTGTAAAAAAATCTCACAGACAAAATCTTTCTGGACAAAATTCACCCATATGAGACAAAGCGGAAATTGCGTCTGGAAGGATTTTGTCCAATGGTTATTCGTGCCTGGTTGTCGTGTACAGTGCGGACAGACCTTGCGCCAGGTGACGATGTGTTGGACGTACACTCCGCCCGGGTAGCGCACCTCGCACTCGAGTATGCGACTTGAGCCAAGCGTCGCCGATTTGCGCAGAGGTCGCGCTGCCGCCGGGCGCTCCGTCGACCGCGTGACATCATCGTCACGTGACTGCTGGTGTCGTACGGATGACGACGGGTCGACGACGTCCGTTGAGTCAGGCACGTCGGGACGATCGTCTGAGCCTGTACAACCGCATCATATCACGTCCGAACGCTTTACTCGCTGATCTTAGAACTGGGACTGTATATACTCGCGTTTTGCTCAACTATTACTTTAAAATCCGCTGCTGGGGCTGCCTGGCATGTCTGTGTGTTTGACTAGATTTCTGCCTTCGCCAACCCGGCGTCTATTCACCTGTTTGTTTCTTAGCAGGCTTACGCAAACAGTTGTGGGTAGATTTTTTTTCAAATTTTCAGGGAAAATTAGACTTAACTTAACTTAGAGGTGATTAGATTCTGGTGGTATCGTGGTGATCCGGATCAAAATCTAAATCCAGGATAGGACTGAAGGATTTATTACCATTGCCAGACAGGGTAAACCTTTGTCAAATTTAGTTCTGCCAGCTGGCGATAGGCCTACGACGAGAAAATTGAGATAGCGTTGGCGGAGGTATACGCTTTCCGAGTGTTCTTTTTGTTGTTTTTGCTTTCGCGTCTTCTCGATCTTTCGCAGTGCTCTTGTTCAGCAGAGCATAAAGGCTTGACTCGATGAAAATTGGCTAATTTTATATGAACTGATGCCGCAAGTTTTGTTTGCTGTATCCATTTTTTACTGTACTTTTTGTGCAGTGTTTTTCATTCGTAGTTGTTTTTTTCCCGCCTTTTTCAGTCTATGCCTATTTTAGTCTTTCTTCAGCCATTTTAGTTTTATCTACTAACATAAGTTTTAAAACGATCTTGGCAGGCACAATTAACCGTTATTAGTTTACTTTAAACGTTATAATTATGTACTCAAGTTCACTCACTGGCGTATTCAGTAAAGTGAAAAAGAGGCGAGTGTTAATAAGTCTACATATTTTAACGTTAGAGCTGTCGTATTGCTTGCATTTTATAATTATTTTTCTTTTGTCGTGCAATTTTTTTTACTTTCAAAGAGGGGACAGTCCCAAAGCCCACGACTGGCTGTTCCACTGGTCCAGTGTTCGACTTGCATGCAAACTGCTCACGGACTGCCGTATAGCCTTACTAGCATGCTAGTATACATGACATTGTATAGGAGCTGCGTCGGTACTAGAGTCAGCAGACAGAAGACCGAGACTGGAAGTTCTATACGACCACTGCGAGCTAATGGCGTCCATCTCAATTAGTCCCCGTACGCCTCAGCCGAGATAAGCCTAGCGCCCACAGCGCGCGCCGACCCATTGACAGACTGACGGCCGTTAACAAATGTGAGATAACAGCCGACTTCCGGTCTAGACCGGAAGAAGATTCGGCAGCCGTGATTGATCTGGTTAGATTTTCGATTACTCGACCCCGAAACTTTGCCACTGAAAGTCTCCGACGGTCGTACTGATGCATAGATTGTTGGCCTGACTGATGACAAAACCTTGCACTCAACGTAGCCAACGAATTAGACTTTCTTCGCAACCAGTATTTCGTCTCGCAACTGAGTAAGCTTATTAAAACACACAACAGACTTAAACGCTCACAATACAGACGTTGCAATAAAATGACAATGTCATTTCTTGTCTACCGAATACGGTGAATAAAGATGTGTGTATGTGTGTGTTAGATATTTTCAGAAATAAAAACAACGACTTTATAACAGACTTTTTATGCCAACTGTAGTAAGTTTCACAGACTTGTATAATTACCTGCATAATTATACTAGGCCCGCGTACTCGTAGCCTAACCCAGTCCTGGTTTGTTTACCAGGTGAACAAAATATTATCCGGACAACGTAAGAGCAACTGAAACGTAACCGTGCTGTGAGATTTCGAGGAAACGACTTTATAGAAATGTTACACTTGATCGTTGCGTCAGTGGTGCGTGACGAACGTGTTGTCATGACCACCGGCGTCGTGGGATAAAAAAAGTAAGCCGGGTAAGCGCGGCAGGAAGTTGCAATCTTCTCACAGACACTGAAAATTTCCGATAGAAAAGCATTTTTAGCGAAAAATTTTCTGATAAAAAATGTTTTGGACAGGAAAATTTTTCGACAATTTTCCGACAGCCTAAAATTAATAGGGGAGGGGACAATATTGCCCTCTTGCCCCCCGCCACGACGCAACTGATTTTGACGGCAGCGATGAAAGCGGGAAAAGCAGATACGGCGCGATGACCGAGGTGCTTGCTGGACAAGTGTCGGAACAAAGAGCAAAAAAGGAAAAGAGAGAGAGAGGAGAAATAAAGAAGCAAAAAAGCAATCCGTCATCTGCGTGGAAACACGAGCAGTAGGCAACACGTCGCAGACGTAAAGATGCTGACGGTGGTAACAGCACTAGCAAGCATGTCGTCCGACGCACCCATCGGTTACCACGGAGACTGCATGCATTGCGAGTCCAGCGATCTGCTCAAATCGTCACCACTTCGTCACAATGCCTAGCCCTAACGCGTGTTACTCGGCGGTCTTTGGTTCAAAGGCTTTTCAGCGGACGATGATGCACTTACACTGTGTCAAAAGATTTTGTTTTCCATCGCGCAATGCGCAGAGATTTCGATTGCATAGCAGATTAAAGATCGTGGGATTTGTGACTGCGCACTTTGCTGCATCGGCGCCAGTTCATTTCTGTTTTTTTTCAGCTACTATTCATCTACACCGTATGCCAAAACAACAAGACTATTTTTAAATTTATTTTATAACTTTTTATAGCTTTCTCAAAGCTTACTTTGCTGTAAATTGAAATAAATATCGCGCCACGTCTCAAACGTGTCAAAAAGTTACCTTGCAAAATTTTCGTTTTAAGTTTTTATTGGGGGGGGGTAAACTAATGCGACGAATTGCACAGTTTAAAATTTTTAAACAGTAATGTGGCAGCACGTTTTAATGTGTCGTGAGACATTAAACGATCAGTTCATTGGAAATTTCAAACTCAGCGCGCAGTTAAAAAATTTTTAAAAAAGCCAATATTTGGAAAATTAAAGCGTTAGTATTGTATCGAATCACAATATGTACACCGATCGCACAATTCTCATTATCTCACAAATCTCACACTTCACATTAGTCTTTCAACATGTCAAAATATTAAAAATATTTTTTCACCTTTTACCACTTATCATACAACCCACTCTTTATCAGTACTTTTGATTTTCGTTTAACCGACCAATTTTTTCAGTTAATTCTTGTAAGGAAAGGTCTCGATCGCGATAAAAAGAAAAATAAAGTCGTTGCACATTGTTTCTGTAGAAAATGTAGTGCGTTGTCCGCAACAGAGACAGGAAACAGATATGACGCCAGCTGTCTGTATAGATTGTTAAGGAAAGCCAGTGTCCAAGTGATTGAGCTATTTGGCTCGACGTTCGGGGACCTTCGGGTACATTAAACGTCACTGTAGTCGACGTGATTGCGGCGACGCGATTCACAAATCGCCGGCGTATGCTAGCCGAAGACGTGCGTGCGTGTGTGTGGTCCAGTGACGTCACAGAGTCAGTGCTCGCAGAGCGATCCTGTGTCATACTGTCAATCACGAATCATGACGTCATCATTGTGCGTGTGTGTGTGTGTGCAATGATTGCGCGGAGGGAGGGCGTAAAGATGTCCTGGGTGGTCGCCTAGTCGTCGTGGTCGGTCGATGCCCGTGGTCGGTCGGTCGCTGTATCTAGCGGACAATCTAATCAGACAGCTAGCGCCGCTCCACGTTCGCGACTATTTCTTCGAATATCGATTGCGCTCGGTCGTTGGACGTCCGAGTCGCCGAGGTTTCGATTTCGACGACGACGACGACGACGCCATGGCATGCTCGCCGACCTACCGACCGACCGACCGACCGAGAGAGACCGGGGCTGACCGTCACCCGGCCACCCAGCCGCCCGCGGGACTTGACAGCAAGAGGTTGGGTCGCGACCGTGCTCATGCAGCTAAGCCGACGACCAACCACGATCGTCGCTCGCTGACTCCATTTGCCGTAGAATCTGTTTTCTCGAATTGCCGCACATTTTACGCTCGTCCATCGGGTAATCAGAAGAACCACAAACTGCCCGGCTGCAACCGTAAAACAGTTGAGTTCGAGACGTTTTACGGTGCACCGTGGGCGAAATCAAGGTAACTAACTGGCACGGAAAAAACCATTTCACGCAGAATGTGCTCACGATTGCGGCCAAAAATGCCTGTATGGATGCCTATATGGATACAGACACCTTCGTTGCACATATCGGACATATAGTCGCCTAGGGAGGGTTCTACTTCCTCCTAATTAGACACATTCGGCGGCTCTTTTTAATGTGGCTCTACATGCAACTGTGACTACGAGAGAGTCAGTTTTTACGCGTGACAGCAGCTACTGCTGTAGCGCGTCTTAGCCATCGCAATTCTGTCCGTCCGTACGTCTCTCCATCACAATGTAGTTCAGTCAAAAACGGTGCAAGCTAGGATCACCAAATCTTCACCATCAGCTGCCTGAAAGACTCTAGTTTCAGTATCCGCAAAACTTTTCCATAAATTCAAAAAAGGCCACCCGCAGCGAAGGCGTTAAATGAGAGAAGGGGTGGGAAAAATTTGCGGTTTTCAGCCAATAAGCCGCTGTATTTCAGAAACGGTGCGAGATAAGGCCTAAGTTACTATTAATCACAATAGAAAGTTTAACACTGGCTTTTAATTGGCACCGATAGCAATGACCTTGGATGACCTTGAACGACAAAATAAAGGTTGTTATGGATTTTTTTGGCGATTTTTGGCTGCGACACACATTTCAAGAGCGAATTGCGCAGAAATCACTAGAGATACATGGGACAGCCTGCATATGTAACTTTCAGCATTAAACGTATTTTTCTCGGCGGAGTTTGGGGCAAAGCTCCAGCCGAAATCGAATTTGATGCACTGTAGCTTCAAAACAGGAGATCTGGTGTCAACAATTTTAATTATGTTCGTGAGAATAAACTGACCAAATTGGCAAATTTAGTTTAGTCTAAATGTATATTTAAGTCTCGTCCGGGGAATGGGGGTAAGGGCTTAGGCCTTCTGGAGCCCCGTGTGTCACTGTGTGGTTACTAGTACAATACGATGACGAGAGATGTAGACTTAGACAGAGTTCTTTTTGAGTTCTCTACAAAGGCCTGATGTGTCTGAAACAAAAAAAACTCCTATAGACCATCGGTGCGTATATCACGGTGTATGTGCCGTAAAATTTTTATACAGACAATGTGACCAAGGCTTAAGTTAGTGTTTTATGAATAGAAAACCATGAATTCAAACAGTTTGTTGCTTTAAAAATACAATTACTACAGACAACAGTAAAATTTAATAACGCACACTCATAGAAAGCTATAGAGTGAGGAAGTCTGCGTCAATCGATTTAACGAAGCGCATAATGCGCAGAAGGCTTTAGACGTCGGAGCTTTAACGATAAATCAAACGTCGAATGCTGCGTAGATTCCGAAGGCGGCTCAAGCTTCAGTCGGCGTTCGTTTGAAGACGGATTTCCTGAGTGGACGGACTTTTGTTGGCAGCTGAGCTGTGCCTTTGAGAAACTTCATTAGCGAAATTGAGCGATGGTGTAATAGACGGTCGCGGTTGTTGTATTGGTAACGCACTGACTGGTCGTCTCTCAGCGTGTTTGTGTATTGGCTTGAGAAAAAAAACTGTACGAAAACGTTAGGGAAACTGTGATAATGTTCTAACAAAGGCATTGTCTCATGCCGGTGTCAGTGTCCACTCGTACGCTGATGACACTCAGCTGTAGTACCCACACACACCTGCCAACAACTGTGAAGCAACGTTTGCACGCCTGTTCGCGTGTATCGACGATATCGGCCTCTGGATGTCTTCCAACAGACTGAAACTGAATGCTGAGAAGACAAAGTTGCCAAAGTTGACGGCTCTGTCCTTGTTGCCAACGGTTCAGTCGTCGATTTTCTTCCTGTAGCAACCTGCCTCGTCGTCACCCACATCGATCAGGAGCTCACATTTGCAGATCATATTCGACGACTCACTGGTCGCTGTTTTCACTGTCTGAGGCAGCTACGTTCAATCAGATGAATGCTGACGTCCGACACTATCATTACCCTTGTGAACCCTCTGATCGTTAGTCGGATCGATTATTGTAACGCGGTGCTCGCTGGCGTACACGAAGTCCACTTGCGGCAGCTCCAACGAGTTCTCAACGCTGCAGCTCGACTGATCGTTCGCAAGCGGAAGTACGACAACATCTCTGCCACCATACGTGACGTTCTGCACTGGCTGTCGATCCGGCAGCGTGCAGACTTTAAACTCTGCGTGACGGTGTTTAACAGTCTGCACAACCTGGCGCCGAACTATCTTTCCACTATGTTTCAACTGGTCGCCGAGAACCCCAGCCGTCGGCACCTGCGTTCAGCTGCACGAGGTGACCTTGCCGTTCCAGCGACACAATCCGCTACGGTCCTCTCAGCTTCGCCGTCGCAGGACCGTCCACGTGGAACTCGCTGCCGGCATCTCTACGAAACTGTCATTTGCCAATTGCCATCCTCTTTCCGGTGTGAACGAAAAGCTGAACTGTTTGCCAGAGCATATTTTTATTAGCACACTCGTGACTTTTTGCTGTAGGCCTAAGACTGGGCGAACACTTGGCCTAACTCTATCGACTCGTCATCATCATGATAATCATCGTCGTCATCGTGATAAAAAAACTTAAAACATCCCAGGCCTACGTGTAAAATGAAACACACAACGTTTGCAAAACATTTTTCAAACTTTTTTGTTTTACATCACTTTTAACGTTTACTATTTTTCCACGTAACAGTCACACTTTATGCATATTTCGAAAGCTCTTATTTTAGGGTGCGTCACATAATGCGTAGTATTACTGTCGGTAATCAAAGCACGAATTTGTACATGGTAACTTATAGTGTCGCATAGTGTTGGTCGGTCGATAGTTCGCTGAAATACGGGGTTGCACCTGCACTCGGCCTGGTCGACGGAACATCTGTTGCGGCGAGAACTGATACAAAATGGACATATACACTATCATAGCGTCTTAATTCGCGACTAGTTGCACGGGACGCGTGAGCATGAGTGGACGCTTGGCGGACGGCCGGTGCAACCTCGCCGGTCAAGCCGGGCACCCGTTCGTGAGTGTGGACGAACGGCCACGCAGGACGAAGGTAGTGGACGGACAGGGTCGGACACCTAACCAGAATATACGCGCAGCTCGGAGGTCGCGCGGTGAATACGCAAGCTGCTGGACATAACGTAGATTTGACTTAACTGCCGCGCGCGCGCCCGCCCGCCAGCCTGTTGGTACTCAGTCTCTCACCCACACAGTCAGTCGCTAGTGGACGTCCGTCGAAACTCGACCTAACTCTGGACTGCGTCCGTTTGTCACTCGCATGTGACTTCGCGCCACGCCAGCACTGCATGCTCTCCATGCTGAAGATACTCAGAGTCCACGCGCGCCGCTGGCAGAATTTCGACGCCAATTTTACAGGATTGACAGAGAATCGATGGGGCCGATGATAAACTGTCGGTGATGCTACTGACGAAGCACAGCAACAGATGTTGACCGAGCTGCAACTTCTTGCAGTAGGACTACTCTTCCATAAGTCATCCGGCCGACCACTCTACTGTTATTCTAGAACGGAATGGGGTGGGAAAATACACACGCCCACACTTTTAATCAACTCTTTTTTACATCCATTCTATTTTCGCTTCACGGATACTCCGCTCCATTTTAGCAAACAGAGTGGAGTGAAAGCAAATAGCCAAAGAAATGTAGAAGCCTATGCTACACCGAGTTTAGAACATCATTGAGTCGAGTTTCGAGTTTTAAGTCATCACATTCGAAACCTAACGCTAAACCCCATACACTAACATTAACCTTAACTCTAATGTTAACTTCCACCCCAAGCCTAATCCACAACAGCAACTCGATTGCTACTCGATGAGCGATGCATCGAATCTCGACGAAATCATCGAGTTACTTGAATTCAACTCGACGATTTTAAATTTAAACAAGTGAGCGTTAAACGAACTTATACACGCCAGACAATGGTTTAACATACTCCACGCTGGCTAACAGTTAGTCGTGTGGCCTACATGGTCACGCATGACTGCACCAGTGGGTTATTGACAGATTATCTCAACTGCAAACATAGACAAAAAAGTGCCAGCGTGGAATAAAACAGATTACAAGTAAAAGTGGCTTCAAAAAGAAGAGTTTTTCGACCTGCAACATGCAGAACGATGCACCGACATATCGTGCACGGACATACTAGCGTATTAACGAGAAAAAGACGCCGTCATCAGACATTATGTCGTCTGCTCGGGCCGCTCAGATTCGACCGATTACATCGTATGAAATGTGCTTCATAGACGAGTCTGTCGTGCCGAGATCTGCAATGACTGCGCACTAAAACGACACCATAAAGAGCGAGTCCTGCCGTTGTCGAGTAGCGTCAGCGTCTACTCGCTTGCGTGATTTCGAGCTGGCGGCGGACATTTCGAACATAAAATGATGTGATCTACCGTATACTTGATTACCTTCGATAGACATCGATTGCGTACAGTTTGAAATTCTAGCCAGTCGATATCGTCTCTATTCATTATTGTTTCGTTAGTTTAATTATGAAACGTAGGCCCTACGTGCAATCACTCCCTTACAGTAGCTTATGCAGTACTTCGCAAAGAGTGATTCAACCGTATACGAATTTTCTCTCCTTTCTGTTTCTTGGCTTTTCGCCTTTTTGCTTTTTTTGCGAAAATTTTTATTAACCCAGCTAGAGGTCTGGGAGCGCTACATAAGCTGTCAGTGGGTCCAGGCGAAACCCGGCCGCCAAACACTTTGTGGTGCGTTTGACGGAAAATAACGCATTTTATGTCACAACTGACTAATCATTATTCAAAGAAAGCAACAAAAGAAACATAATTTTACGTGCTGCAGTTTAGTGATCTATGCAAGAAAGTAAGTGTTTTGAGATACAAAGCAATAAAATATAAGATTACGCATTTTGCAATAAGCTTTGCTCACTTAAAATATCTCGTTTACAACCTTCGAGCATCCACCATTCTATCTGGCAGAAATCGTCACAAAAAGCTTCAAATCAAGTTAGAATCACGACTTTGGTTTAGCTGTCGATATACCGAGCGAGGACAAATGCCAGTCAAATTCGGTTAACGCTACTGTTCATTAGCTTGCGCCAGCTGCATGAAACTGTCTGACCTTGTCGACCTGCCGACCGCAGCAACAAATCTTCAATATTGCGTTATTTCAGCTTCACATATACACTGAATCGAAAGATTACTTTTTCCTTTCAGCTCAAATCTGCAGCCCTGTTTTACTTCTTGTCTTGTTTTACTACTCGGTCGTTTTTGTGAGTGTGCAGTATGAATACGATTACAATCCGATTCGTAGTAGATCAAAATTAATCCATTAATTTCGATTAAATTTACAGATTAATCGACTTCGCCTGCGGCGCCTATAATGACTTTTGCTTTTAAGCTTTATTGACTTTATTAT
>Ga0209671_1008650_pt1 | contig 10647 bp, 4 predicted proteins | sample WorMetHERISLAND2_2_FD_187401 | JGI IMG/M metagenome (GOLD analysis project Ga0209671, IMG submission 187401) | Marine gutless worms symbiont microbial communities from Max Planck institute for Marine Microbiology, Germany - Olavius geniculatus... | ecosystem: Host-associated > Annelida >...
ATTTATGTGTCTCCCTTTATTAAAATATCGCCGCCCCCATAAAAAGTCTCCCCATTATAGGATCGCCCCTCCAGAAAAGTCTCTCCCCGGCCGACAATTCACGGGTAACCGCCCGGATTTTTACCGACAAATTGTCAGCCGGGAAGAAACTTTTCTGGCGGGCGATCCTATAATGGGACACCGGCCGTGTAGTGTACGCAGCCGATCGATATTTTAAACAGCAACCGCGAGGACGACGCACGCGCGTGCATACAAAAGTGACGTACGAGCATGCGCCTACCGAGAAACGGAAAGCTCATCGATTACTAGCACCCTACCCCATCGGACGCACGCACGGCGGGACGGACGGACAGCAGGAGCGGGTGAATAGACCATGCAGCGCCTAAGCCTATAGGCAACTGTGTGACTCATTGCTTCACCCAGCAGCAGCAACAGCAGCAGCCGCAGCAGCTGCCAGCAGCAGTAAGCAATGGGCATACGATTGAACTACAGTAGATAGATGCTGAGGCTCAATCGCCGCTTTCCATGCTCCATGAAAAAAAACAACAGCGCGGCCGAAAGTTAACACGTATGCAGTAGCAGCAGATCGTGTACACAACCGGCAACTGCGCAGTACATTCAGTCACTGACTTATCAGATATACGTTGCAATACAAATATTTTATTCTCCAAACCTTTTAATATTGTGTGTGATTCGTTATGTCTTTTTTAACTTATAGTATTGTTTGACGTACTGTACTGACTTTGTAATTCACCCATGGTCTTCTTGTGTAATGTTGGCACTAACAATTATTGCACTACGACATGATTACATATGAATGTGCTTATGTATGCAAGTGCTGCCGGTGTCTGGCTTTTTCGCCTCTGCCGTTTCGCCCCCGGAAATCGCCATCTAAATTACACTACAAATGCGGTCGTTCTTCGTATCACTGTTACTGGACTTCACAGCGTCACACTAGGGTCACACGACTGCTTAGCATTCGCTCTCAATAGCAATCCGGCTGTCACTTCACGAGTCGTTTTACAACTACACGATAAAAACTTGGATTAAATTCGTTTTGACTTATTGACTGACTGACCGACCAACATCTAATTTCAAAAAAAAATTAACGGCCTGCAAATGTCAAAAGTTTGACCACATATTTTAATGAACCCAGTTTTTGTTTTTTTTTTGCAGCTATCAAACATAACCCTGTTTCTGTCATTGCTATAGTCTGCTACAATTATTAAGTGCATCGTTTGCAACAAAACACAGACTTTAGTAAAGACTGACTGTCTGTGTAAATTATACGTACACTGCATAAGACGAGACAAACTGGACAATAGCTGAAACTCCATACATCAGATTAAGACGTATCCTGTTGCTGACAGCAGTAATCTCACTGGAAGTCTACACTGAGGCTTCCGCCGTCCGGTCTATGCATACCTGAGCACTCTTGTCAATTCCTCAAACTAAGCGTGCTAATATAGGCTACTGGCGGCAGTATATTTTTAGACGGTAAAACACAACAATGGCACAGCAGTACGCCAACAGCTTCATCTGCCGGCACGAGTGACGGATGTCAGTTGATCGACCAAGTTGCCGGCATGGTCAAGAACGGACGGACGCACTGTCAAATCGTACGTAACGCGCCGGCGTAACGCCACGACGTCGCTGCAGCCATTTTGCACCAACGCCTGCGGGAAGCTGATATAAATTATTAGAAGGGGACTCGAAAAGCGCAAATATCCGCCAAAACCAGTAACTCACGTATATTAAAAAGCTTTCCTTTTTTACTATGTTCGTCAGGTGGCAGCAATGTATTCAACGGAGGTTTGCCTTATCTCGCGATAGTAAAAGAATCTTTCAATCATATCCTGAATTCAAATGCCGAGTCTGATCCGGATCACCGCTAAAATCTAATCACTTCTAAGTTGGGCTAAGTCTAACATTTCTTGGAAATTCAGTCAACTTTTTGTGTATAATCCTGCTAACAAACCAAAAAGACAGACAAATAAATGAACGACGGGTATCACATAACCTCTTTGATGGAGGTGACTATACCTGCAGGATCGAAGATGCACTAGCCGCTCACACTGACCAGTCGGATTCACAACAACGACGTACCCCAATGGCCCATTCAACATAAACAAAAAAGTATATATTATTATACATAATTATATATTTTTGGCACAAAAACGTCGCAAAAAACTTAACGCAAATTATTGAGGCAGTCGCATCACTACAGCAATGTATGAAAAACGACGGCGAGACACAGATTTATTTAGTTCTCTTCCAAAACTCATATCGAATCACTGCGTTTCTGTGGATCACTTTCTAAAAATACTGGCGACAAAACAGAAGGGAACGTGTTTAAGACACTGCAGACAGTGCACGCCGTCGTGTGAAAACTAATCCAATCAGACAAGTGCGAAGGTTAACAGACCGTTAAGTCACACCTACAACGGCGACGATACTGAGTACAGCAGAGATGATCTTCAAGCTCAGTCCCCATCTCAACCGCGTTTATTTATTTACCATTGAGTCAATATTAATGATCCACTGTTACATTTTGCTTTTTGGCACACTTTTTCCTATAGTTAAGCCAGATTAGGCCAACTACCCAACTCAAGAAAAAACCTTTAAAGACTGATGAAGCAAGTTTTAAGGCCAACCAATACAGTGAGAACATTTCATTAAACTTTATGTCGTGTCCGGCATTCAACACAAATTTAAGTTTTTGTTTAACCGATAACGAACAATTTTTCCGTTGTTCTGCAGATGAAATTAAAGCAGGTCCTCTAAGATTAAAGTTTTTGTATTGTTGAAGCAAATGACTTTTGCAGGTAAAATGCCTCTCCCGTCGATCAACAAAAGCGTCAACTCAAAATACTAAACTTGACGGTGTAACTGTACAGATGACTATAAAACAATGCTAACATGTCAGTGCAAAGTACTGTAGCGATTTTATGCATAGTTTTTGTACTGCGGCGTATAACTTGCACAATGACGATGAAATTGAGTGGGTGGGTATCCTGCCCAATTCTCCCCTCGCAAGCTGAACACTATAACCGCCACTGCCACGTAATTATAAATAATAACGCATAGACTGTCCATAAAATAGGCGCGACATGTAACCGCCGCGGTGGTTACAAGAGTTTTGGAGCACGCAGGACCATGGCCCTCTAAATAGACTAAATAAAATGACTAATCTAGAGGGCTGTGGCAGGACGCGGCGGCATGAAACGCTGCGCGCGTGAGGCATTGCCGCAAATATATTGATTGACACGTGACGCCCGGTGCCCACACGTTGTCATAGCAACCGCCTTCGCAGCAGCAGCAGCAGCAGCCGGCGGGCCCACGACGCCAACATCATCTGGCATGCGGCGCTGCGCGCGCTCTGTGGACAGATAGACCAATAAAACTCGTAGCGACGTCGCGTCGCGTCGGCGTCATTAGATTACAGGTGAATTCTGCGGCCGTAACGCGCCCCACTCACTCACTCGACCGACGCGACTCGTCCATGCCCGTCCGTCTATAAGCCAGATTAGAAGTTCCACAGCGAAAAGAGCGGCAACTAGCAGAGAGATAAAGTAATAAAGAGACGGTGAAAATTGCACGCGGCGTCGACTCGCCTGCATACGCACAAGACGACGACCTATTACCAGATTTGCAGCATCAACCGAAAGCTAGCAGACTCTAGGAGGAAACTAGTATTCCACTGGTGGAAAAGTTAAATACTTTTTTGCTACTGGTGACGTCATGTTGACGTCATATTTCCGCGTTCGTAAATTATGGGTATTACCGTTGAAAACAGTCATCTGATAAAATGCTTGCGAGTCAGCAAAGCTTATGTAGCCACAAGCTTGTGCTAGCCTACATGTTCTGGACAACGGACAGACAATGGAATATTGATGGAATAAAACTTTTAAATAAAAATAATTGACACGACCGGCAGTTTCAAGCCGTTTAACTGATAGCGGCCAAGTGGTCATCCACGCAGTGACACAGTGTGTGTAGCCTACATCAACAAAGTTGAGAATCTCGCACTTAGCCAGAAGATGTGTTTTAACATTTCATCAAATATCTGTTTTCAGCGGTAAAACCCATAATTTACAAACATGGAAATATGACGTCAACATGACGTCACTCGTAGCAAAGAATATCTAACTTTTTCCATTTTCGAACTACCTGTTTCCTAGTAAAGATTCCCTGAAAATTTTGCGCAAAACTAAGCATTTTCCACAGAGATATAACATATAACGTGAGTGGGTGTTTTTTTCTGAACACAGTGTATAATACTGACAGTGGAAAGGCGGCGAATAGATATAGCTGAAAATGATCAGCAAACGTGCACATTTATGCCCGCAGTGTCCTGCATCGTAGTCAAGAATCGCCTTGTTGCACGTTATCCTATGGAGCAAAAAGCGGAAGAGTCCCGAGCAATTCGGTGTCATTCATGTGTGCAAGCTTCAATCATCAATAAACGATAGAAATCTAGCAGTCGCATCTATCGGATGAATAAAATTAACGCCGGATCTGGCTTAATTGGGTTAACATGCAAATAACTTTTTGACCTTCTGCATAATGATCTATTTCCTGCTGGATGTGGATACTATTGAAAATCTGCACTAAGAAAACAAACAGTTAAGTAAAGAATTGTTAAATCACATATTTCATCTGCTTCGTGACGGAAACCGAAGTTACAGAATAGAATCCATCCAGCGACGATCCTAAACCTTCCGGGTAAAGGGAATACGCCTATATATACTTGAATCAGTTTCATGCTGCTACAGATGTACAAAATGAAATTGACTCCGCAAACAAGCCATCGTTTTCTCACACAAGAAGACGTACGCCTATGCACGTAACTAAATAGTTAACTGTAATTTTAGTCAAACAACATTAGACCACTATAAATGTTTGAGACACGTAGGTCCGAAGTGTCCGGTAAGCATCTGAGCCACAAGGTGCACTGTGAGAAGGAATGCAATCTCTATCTCTATGCGCGTGTATACAGAACACGCCGGAAGGAAGTGTTTGTGAGCGCATATCGGCGACACAGTCGACATTGGGGCGCCGACCAGTCAGCGCGCCGCGTGACCCTTGGCGACTAGCGTTTGCGTATAAGAAACAGTCTCAGAGAACGTGACTCAAATGTGTAAGCTGACCAGTCATCCCTGCACGTACATTGTGCCGTCTGTTTACTGCGCAACGTATACATACACGACACTGACGACAGGCGCCTACTTCACAGGATCATCGACTTCCGAAAACCCGCACTGCAAGCCGTCGCCGCTAGATGCTGTCAAGAACAGCGAACGTTTTACAAGACTGAAAAAAGCGCGGGTAAATGTAAACTAAAGACTCTGGAAACTTGCTTCCAATCAATCTAAGGCGACGGCAGTTTGAAGAGTTTGAAAAGCCAAGTTTTCCCAAATTAACTCAGCATTTTGCCTCTACCGGTACACGTACTATGTGATTTTCCCCGAGCTTCCTATCAGACTCATCAGCCATGTCTGTCATACTCAAAGCATCAACTATGCCTCACTCTGCGTAGGTAAACAGCATATTAACGTAAAGATAATCATTCAACCACCTAAGATTGAATAGTAAATTAGTAACTAACATTTAACTAACTGCGGCGATTTTAATGATTTTGCTAAATGCGACGTTTTATTTGTACATGTCTGGCTGTCTGCTTGTCTTTCTTTGGATGAATAAAAGTTTTCATTATTTAACAAACGCGTCCATAAAAACTCAGGCACTGTCAACGTGATGAAGCCGGCGGCGTGATTTGATCTATAAGCAACTAATAAGCAACTAGTGGTAGATCAGCTCTGCCAACGTTTAATGACCAGCAATGAGTTATTTAAACCGTTGCAAGTTTGAGTTCGTTGTATATGACATGGGCAGTGAGCACGGTGGAATCTGATCTCAGAGCACAGCGGTCACGACCACGGCTGATGCTGCAGCTGGCAAATGGTCAACTCAACGTCATCAGTCGGTCAACACATCTCATCCCTCTCTCATCTCCTCATCTGTACGGCACGCAGTCGTGCTGTACGCAGTACGCTACTGTGACCCGCGGCGTTAGACGCCGCCCGTCACTCGGACGTTATTTCACGCTCCAGAAATTTTCGCAATCGTTAGAGCGATTCTGAGCGGCGCACGAACGACCGACAAATGTGTGGAAATGACCAAGCACCCGTGGCGTGGCAGACCGCACATCAGAGCATTAGCTGATGAGTGCGTGGGCTGCAGCATCTGCAGTCAAACAGCCCCGTTCCCATGACGACGATGCTCGCACTGCATCAAACTTTCGGCTATTGCCGAACAGTTTGGCAAACTAACGAAATGCAGTTTTACTCCGCTGTTGAACAATCACTAGTAACTGACACTGTTTTAGTTTATTGACTTTGGTCGCATGACAGATCTCTAGTGTCTAGACTGATGCTAGTATTTGGCGTCTGTCATCGAATATCATTCAGCAGTTCACTTGCGGACTAGTGATGCATTGACCTAGCGCTCGGGTCCAGTCTAGCAGAAACACAACCGAGCGTCTGTGCGCAATCATGGAACCCTATCTATACAGTGAACATCTACTGTCATTCTACAGTCGACCGACCAGCGAACCATAATGCATAGGCGCTAGTATATAAGTAAGAGTTTTTGGACCATCTCAGCACTGGCTCCAAGCATTGAATCCTGTATACCAGAACAGAGTGGCGCACAAAAAATGCAGCATACACGTTTGCGCAGATGAGCAGTCGAAAATTCTTTATGCGATTAGCTTGGTCAATGCAGTGAAAGGCGGTCATGTTGAATACCTGAACACAGCGTTCAACACGACCGCCCATCGCCAGATTGCTGGATCCACGAAAAACATGCAAGTTCCCCTTTTTATGGGACACGCACTTGCACAGTCCTGCAGTGTACTAGCACGTCATGCTGCAAACGTTCAACAGTTGTCATAGGTGACGTCTGCCACCACGTCGTACCTGTCTAGTTTGACTCTGTAGTGGTCATTCAGCAATAACGCCATCTGCTACTAGAACGCCACGCTAACAGTCAAGAGTCAGTGGTTCCAGAAGCCGATACACACTGTCCCCAAAAAAGCATCCCCGACATTTTCGACTGTAACTTGAAAACCAATTACCAGATTTTAATAATTTTTGGTAGGAATATTCCTGATACAACTTGCCATCAAATGACCATTCAGTTTCCCACCTCACCCAATGTATGCTTCTGCACTACCTAGGAAAAACAGATCAAGCGAAATATGTGTTGAAATAAACAGAAAAACCTGAAAAACATCCCCCACATTATCGATCGTAACTTGAATAAAGATTAGCAGATTTTAACAATTTTTGGCAAAAATATTTCTGACACAACTGGCTATTAAATAAATGTTTTAATTTTTACCTCATTACGTCTGCTTTTGCACTACCTGGGAAAAGCAGACCAAGCATAATACGTGTTAAAGTGAATAAAAAAAATTTACTAAATTCCATCTATCCTAATCTGTGGGCCCCAACAGCCAGTCTGTTACAGGGTTTGACTGTCATGCAGCAGTGTGTCTGCCCCTAATCCTCCCCCTCTCTGGGGCTGCCCATGAACTGAATGCACTGGTATAATTTGAAGACGTCTTACCAGGATGACACCTGTACAAGGAGTCGAGGTAGCGCTGTGGCTTGGTTGCGGCTGGACACAAGTTGAATTCATCGGCAGCGGCAGCTACGCCGCCACCACGCATGTTGGCGTCCGTCGACAGCGTCAGAAGCTCACCCACGAGCAACACCTTCATCACACAACCACCAGCCATGAGCCACACACCCAGTACAGTTTACACACTACTGCATCTACACGTGCTCGTGCATGAAACCAGCTATAGCTATGCAGACTGGCCTATTCAGAGACTCATAGAAATCACTTTCATCAGCTACATATTGCTACCTTCGTTTGGTGAGAGAGACGCGGCGTGCCGGAGCATCGGACATACCGATGCTAATCCTGAAACATCCACGATGGTATGTATTACTGCAGAAGTATAGATTACCAGCACGCCGGATTCTCTTCTCTTGCACCCAAACAGTTTGAAACAGAGTAACAGACTAAAAACTCTGTTACTACACCTAAGTTTTCTTCATTTCAGCAATTACCATTGCAGCAGCATAGGCTATGGTTAGATCGACCACTTACCATAAACGTTACGGTGCCGTATGACGTCATCGTTACCGGCAAATGATGACACTTTTTCGCAGTTAGTGATCTACTTCCAGACTTCCAGTGCTGTTGATGAAATTTTACGTCAACAGCGTCATCAGAGGTTCTTGTGCGTATTTACGCGTGCGACGGCAAGGAAGAGAACACAGAAGATCATTCAGTTTGTGTCTTCTATTTGACGAAGTCGCTGAGAGTCAGTCGAATGAACAGCGCCGAATACAAGTTGCTCGTCGTTCAAACACGCGACTTCCGCTCACAGCAGCAGACGGCGGAACTGCAGGTCTGTCGAGATAACGGTCGAACTCGCGGCCTGACGCGATAGCGACAGATACCATTAGTTGACAGTCGAATCACAGAAATAAACGACTGTATACGTACACGTACCTTACAATAATGAACCGTATGCGACCGACTGGATAGTAGACTAGGATTGTGCGTACTGCGTCAACGGAAAGCCAGTGTTCCGCTATATCTGTCGCACCGACTGGCACTGTAGTTTTAACGGTTACGGTTACGTGCGTCCACTCCACTCCAGTAAACAATGCACACAGATAGCGCCGCTCGCCGCGCAGACAACAGCAGCAGATAGGCCTAACTCTATGTGTGTATCTGCGGCCAGTAATGCCGGTCCGGCTTGGCCTCGAACTACTGAAGTCGTTAATCTCTCGTATATACGTAACAGCGGAGCGTCATTCTACAGCCCGCTACTATCTACTCTTCTCTATGTCAGACTAGACTGCCGCCGCCATCACCGGCAGCCTAGCACCCCACGCATAACCATCAGCCGTCCGACAGGCGGCTAGATGCAATGCATTGCTTGCTGGAGTACTAGCCGGTCGGTCAGTCCAGCAGGCGGCAGCCGTTCGTTCAATCGCCACAGCGCTGCTACGCTCTATTTTCGTTCAGCGCCGCAGCATTACGCCAGCGAACTGGCGAATAGATTGGCCGACATTCGCTGCTAGCCTAGCGCGGCGCGCCGCCAACGGTCAATCGAAACCGGAAGTTGTAGCTCCGCTCGAGTGTTCTCGCGTTATCTTCGACTAGTAAAAAGTCGGCGCCTGCATGCTGTGCTTTAAAACTAAACGTTGCGATTCGCAAGCCACTTAGTTATGGGCCTAGTTTGACTTGTTTTTACGCGCGACAGGACAGTGCTAAGCGCGTACTAGCTAACGTAATTCTGTCTGTCTGTCGGTCTGTCTGTCTGTTACGTCTCGATACCAAACCAAGCCCAGCTGAAATAGAGACTCCCGTTTTTTACCGCATGATAGCGTAGAGGGTCTAGTTTCTTGTGACAAATTTTTGTGCTGCTGCTGGGTTTGGAGATTCCTCTCGAACGACAGCGTCAAAGAATGCCTAAAAATCGTTATTTTGTCGCTATCTTGTTTATAGCGTAAGAACGGTTGCAGATAGGCACAAACACACTAATTATTGCTGTTTCAGGGACGTCGTGAATTTTGCTTTTAAAATGGCGCATTCTGGTGAAGGCCTACTTTATATTTTTGAACGACGTCGGGGCCCCCACACGTCGTGGGGCCAGGGGAAAACTTTCCCCTTCTCTCTCAACGGGCCTGTAATGATTAGGCCTACTAGGCCTATAATAAGCACTGCTCACGAGCTTTTCGGGGGTACCAACGTCAATAACCATAAACGACTTTGAACTTCTAAAATAGAGGGGTTTAGTGATTTTTTTTGCTATTTCTGTCTGCAATGCCCATTTTAAAAGTGAATTGCGCCGAAATCACTGAATGTAAACGTAGACAATCTGTATACGAAATTTTCAGCATTAAACGTAGATGTTAATAGTCTTATTTTCGACCCCATTAGTTCAAGGGGTTCTTATTAAGGGGGTGTCAAAGTTGGGTGCCCCTTCATACCAAAACGCGTTAATAATATTGCACATTGTACACTGATCCGTGCAGGTTCCGCCTCTCTGGACTGATCCTGTCGCGCACCCAGTGAGCAATAGCTTTTACTTCCTGTTTTTCTAGGCCTACTGTAAAACATTAAACAGTCTGCGGGCCGGAAATTGGCCGATCCTTGTTGTGCAGAACGTGATACAGAACATACAGTAGGCATACATGTATCTATGCATCAAAATCGAACTTCCGTCAGGAATTGCATCATACATAAAATCTGTACAACTGCCTGTTACTGCTTAACGTAGCCTACTTTAAAAGTAAAACTTCTTTCCACCATGATCCTCTTATTATTATTATTATTATTATTTTACCCTCGGTACTCCGTTCCCGAGGGAGCCTAAAATTAACTACGAAATACAAAGGTTGGTACGATAGTCAGTCCGTGCAGTCAGCTGCCGGCAAACTGTCGTGCAACAAAACAGCATTGAAGCGCTGCACCAAAACAGAAATCCTCTGAAATAAATAACTGGTCTCTTTAGCCTCGCCAGTATTAGTTGAGATTCTTCTTCCAAGATCAGCCAGG
>Ga0209671_1008651_pt1 | contig 10646 bp, 4 predicted proteins | sample WorMetHERISLAND2_2_FD_187401 | JGI IMG/M metagenome (GOLD analysis project Ga0209671, IMG submission 187401) | Marine gutless worms symbiont microbial communities from Max Planck institute for Marine Microbiology, Germany - Olavius geniculatus... | ecosystem: Host-associated > Annelida >...
CTCCCCACACCCCAATGTTTAATGCCCCCTGCATCCAGATTCTGGCTACGCCTCTGCCAACGATGCCATATGAGGACAGAAAGGCAGAATGGTTGCTATAGGATACTGTCGCAAGCACCGTCATCAGCAACGTGCAGGGCTGCGTCGGCGACGGCATTGGCTATAGGTGATAGCGGCGCTTCGCATCTGTAACCTAGCGTCTATAACTTTCTCGTGTAGTACGAGCAGCCATGCTGTGATTTGACAGACCAGTTACTGCTGCTGCACGTCGTCGCCGGTCCAGTCGAGTTTGATGATACGTGTAGCTTGTATCGGCATCTGTACGTTGTTCATCCTTGCCGCATCACTGACTCGCTATTTAACTCAGCAGCAGTAGCAGCAGCCAGCAGATTGACTCTTAGCTTCTCATCATACCGGTAATCATCATCTTCGTCGTCGTCGCAGTTAGTCGCTGCCTAGCGTCAGTGAATTGCCACCAGGCTATACGTCTACCGCAGCATGTTCAGTTCTGCCGTTAACTCATATCAGGTACGCTACAATAACTGCCGTTATTGCAATTACAATGTACAACAGTCTACAACTGATTAGTCTATTCTGACAAGGCCGTCTGATGCAAAAAAAACAGCTGCTAAATCTGAGAGAAAAAAATGTGAACACGTGTAAGAGAGTTACGCGCAGATGCACGGAGACAGCGGCTCAAAACAAAGTTGGATGGAGATCTTTGCGAAAATATTTTTCAACAGAACAGAACAACTTTACGCTGATTCAAAATTGTTAGCTAATTTCTAAGCGAAGCGCAGGTGTTCGTCGTCTGAAGTTCGCCTGGTAGGCTTATTGGTTAGGTGTAAGCTTATAATTCAAGGATTAAAACATGCATATTTTTCACCAAAGGTCAGCACATTATTTATAACTACCAAACAACTTGTTTGGTAGTTATAAATGATGGGTAAAACAACCCGAGTACCCGACCATTCATCAGGGCACAACATTTAAATTGCCACATTATGTCAAAATGATTTTTGTTTCGCGTTAAATCATTTTTACGCGCGACAACTATGCTAAGCGCCTCTTAGCTAAGATAGAGATGTCTGTCCGTCTGTGTATCTGTCTGTCTGTCACACTCTGCAAACCTGTCAAAACGGTGCAAAATTTTTAATTACTTGTAAAATTTAAGCAAACACTGCATATGCGTTAACTGCACGCTTAAACAAGTAGGAATAGGTTACATTTACCATACTTATAGGCCTAAAATATTTGGTTTGATGGAGGAAATTAAGCCAGTGTAATTGTCGGAACAGAAGCGAGCCAACTGGGCAGTATGCCGATCGCTATATATATACCGATTTCGTAATCAGCAGTGACAAATGAATAGATTGAACATATAGAAAATTGATTCATCGATTGCTTTTCTTTACTTTTTTCATTAACGGATCGGTTACAAGTTACAACGGAAGCATGCAGGTGCGTGTATGACGACTTATTGTGCACGTGTCATGTTCGCTGTCGTTCACGTGCAATATTATACTTAATCTACCACCGTAAAGCACTGTGCTGATAAATGGCTCCACACACAGAATGCAACCACCAGAGTTTCCTAATATATTGTAGGCCTACACGTTGATTTTTTCATATTCCTTGTTTTTTTTATTTGACTGTGAATAGTTTTAATTGAACTGGTAGCAGCATTTCAGGTCACAGGAAGTTCAGGAACGGTGTATTAATTTCTAAGGTTATCAACAAAGATATGCTAGTCGAGAAGTGTATATTATACAAATTTCTGTTAGTAACCTGTAGACACCGCATTTAGTTATTTTGTGAACTATTATATTTTTAAGTGTTTTCTTTGACCTATTTAGTTTGGTTTCTAATCATCGCCAGTCGCTTGATGCAACCTGGCTAACAAGATGTGACGTGGTTTGTACGAAAGCAACCAACTTTGACCGGAGCTAAGCAAGCAAAAAAGCCGAAAAAGCGAAAAGGAAAAGAAGCGGAGCAGAAATAGAGCGGTGACAAAGATGAGTAGCATAAATAGGTTGATCGCGAAGCGGCAAAACAACTTCGCTCGCATGCTGTGGTTTCTGCAAGCTGAAAACAACAATAAACTTAAAAATCGCTGATTTTCACCGGCAATAGAGCTGGTTGATAAGATACATATGCGACTTCCTATCAGTAAGCTAACTCCATAATAATCCATGTTGAGAAACAATTAGCTGCAAGTCGGCGAAGACGAGAAAATACGGCACGTCCGGAGTGCATGACCATTTCAGCGTGTGCTGAAGCTCGTTAATTTTCTGATGAAAAGCTGCTCATGAAGAATGACACGTCGAAGGCAATAAAGATGACAGGGCAATATATCATATAAGCGTGACGCCTGCTTATTACAGAACCGAGCTGCGAAAGCTGCATGCGTGCTAAATTGCGTCTCTACTTTCGACTAATGAGCCAGAGACGTGGCATTCAAATCGCAGCCATTATTGCGCCAATTTTCATGCTGATGGTTGTATGAAACCGCGATAATCGGATGCAATAACTCAGCAACGGTGACAAGCTAAAATGTCTATAGGCCCTACTCTCGGTGGTCTTGGTGAAAATCTTTATTAAACATAACAGGCCTTGTGGTTTGGAGGAAAACAAGCAAGAAAACGAAATACGAAATTAACAAAATCTTAATTAGTACATATTCGTAGTACTGGCAGTTCAAGATAACGCAAAGTTTTGAACTATAGGCTTGTTTTAAAACAGGCCGATCGGAATATAGACAGATCAAAATTAGGCTAAAGTATAGATCCTCGATCGAGTTTAACTTATCGTTATTCGGAGTGATACAATCGTACCGTAGCTAGCGTATGCCGGTCACATGCATAGTAAGTATACATACAAGTTTTACTTATATTAAATAAAAATTAACGTGTTTATAGTTTATTTCGCAATAAATAAGTCACTAAATGTCTATGGCGCCAAATTGTCGAAATCCAAAATATCACCTACAGTGGGTCACTTCATGAACTCAAATTCAATTAATTATATTATTCTAAAATAATGCGGCACTTCGATCTGTCACTGCCAATAAAGGAACAGAAACTGTAATAACAATTTTAGGAAATCACTAATGTTGGCTAGTCTGAATATGACATCGAACGCCTTATTATGTATTGGGTAGCGTACATGATAGCTATTTAATGTCATTTTTGCAGATGAATTGTACAATTCCTGTTTGCGCCAAACCGTCAACTGTCGTACAGGTTTGTTTGTGTATTGACTGTCGCGCGCTGGCCGCTAGACATCACTCTTTGTTGCACGCTGCAGTCTGCAGTCTGCAGCTGCAGATTCTGTCTGTCTGTCTGTCTGTCTGTTTGTCCGCTCTATTTATAGCAACGCCGACCGATCGCTGCTATGGTACGGTCGACTTTTGGCTCATTGCCGTGGCAATGTGACCTGGCAACAGCTACGCGAATAAATAGCACATAAGCTTTTTATCCGGCTGCCGGTGTCCTGTGCGGTGTGCCGTTTAACGGACGGAACGCGTGCTAGGCTGCTAGCAGTTTTTTTCTTCGGGCGATCGCCGGTACACCGGCGCTCGCTTCGATCAACACGGCCGTTATCTGTGCCAGCGTACGTACTGTACGTTCGCTTAGGCTTACCGGCATACTACCGATTTTTTACTTCCTGGGTTGTTAAGAAACATTTATTTATTTATATATTTATTTATTATAGCCCCAGTACTCAATTCCCGAGGGTTAAAATATTAAACTACGGTACAGAAATTATGTCCGGTACGGTTACGATGCGGGCTTGGAAATTGCGAATGTATCAGCTAGGCATGCCGCGTTGAAGCGTTGGACGATAACCGACAAGCGCTGGAATAAGAACGTTGTTTCACGGGGGTCCGTCGTCACCTCGGTCAAACGCCCTCCGATATGTGCCAAGAACTTCTTGGTGCTGACACTTATGGGTCAAAGTGTTTCCAATGCCACTCGAAAAAAGTCGTGGGTGCCTTTGAGTGAGCTGTACTTGTTCCTTTTTCTGACAGCTGCAATCTCAGCGGCACTGGCACTGGTGATGACACTCTGCTGCAGATAAGCATTTCCAAGAGTGTCCCAAGTAACGCTGCGCCTAGAGTTCCATGGCAGCAATGTCAAACCGTCAGGCCGCTTGCCGTCGTCATGTACAGCCCGTGTGGTTCTTTCATCTTGGAAACGCCGACTCGAGTCAAAGCGCGCCAGATAACAGCAATTCTGTAGGTGTCTTACACGGTTGTCGTCCGTCGTCATCTGTCGTTTTCTGTAACAGGTGTATTGTGGCTAAACGGTACAAGATAAGGCCTAGGTTGCTATTGATCACTAATAGGAAGTCGAATACTAGCTTTCAAATTACATTAAAATCAATGACCTTGGTTGACCTTGAACGCACTATAGTGTGCCAATCGTGCGGTATTGTGGCTACACGGTAAGTCGCAATAACTATCACGACATGCGTAGAGCGCGACAGTCATCTTAGCTAAGATCTCGTACATTAAACACTTGCGTATAGTTGCATCTAGCATTCTGCGCATTTTACTTTTTTTAGCTGCGTGCCACGTTGTAGGCCCCTACGTGGGATGAGTAAGCCGTTAAACTCGCGGCGGTCCGGACCGCTAAGCCTTAGCGGCGGCTTACCATTTCGAACCGCTAAGACGTCTGCCACTGCCAGGCCCGACGAAAGAGGGGGAGGGGTAGGAGTAGTTACCCCGGCCCTGCGACGTTTGCCCTCCCCCCGCCGTGGCTCAAAAATATAAAGTACACCAGAATGCGCCGTTTTAAAAGTCAAAAATTCTAACCTTTCCTCCCCAAATGGGCCCCGGGAGAATGTTTTCTTCCCCGGGCCTAGTTGTGGCTCTCGACGTCCCCGGTCACTGGTAGTATTTTTGAGACCCAAAAGCAACAGCCTTTACCTGATTTGTAACGACATACAATAAACTGCCGTTTTCCCATGGAGTCACATTAGTAACTCGTATATTACACTGCAGAAATGAGCGCAGTAGGCCTACAATCGCGTCATTATGTAAAAAAAGTTTAGCAAATGGCCAAAAACGTGTAACCACGAAATACCGTGCAAAGTACAAACACTAACTCCAACCAATGATTGTCGATCTAATGCTCATTAGTCATGCACATTAATATTCATTCACTGATTGTCAGTCACCATTGGCAGTTGGCACTGTGACTGTAACCATAGATGACGACTGACGAGGACACGCGCACTCACGCTGGCGCTCTGCTTGCAGCAGTGTGAGCACAACACATTGTTTGATTTTATTTTTTCGTTAAATCGCTGAGACCGCTATAGCTTATCGGCGGCGGCGGCGGCGAACGGCGGCGGTTCCGGGGACTAGCTTGCAGACAGACAAATCGACAGCGCTGCCGTTGCAATAAGCGTTTGGTAGATTCTCTCAGCAGCCAGCAAAAGGCCAGAAATAAGCACGGCGGCGTCTTAATATTATTCTTGCATGAGTAACGGGTACATGTGCCATTGTTAATAGTGAACGAGTCCAGACAACACAATTATAGCGGCGCGCAAGTAACTCACGCGCCGCGCCGCACACTTTCCTGGTAATTTAGACGCCAGACGCCGAACTATAAAAGCACGAACTTGCCTTGCCATGCCCGGACAGAGTTTAAATACAGGGAAACGGACACGAGCCCCCTCTTTCCTGATATAATTTTCCCACAAGGGCCTCTACTAAGACAAACCCCCGCTACGGAAGTGCATAATTATTGTCAGTAATGATAAAAGGTGTCCTGTTTTTATTCTTTATAGTTTTTTCCTATATTTCGTTTATTGTACAGAAAGTAAAACACAACTGCTAATTCTGCACGACGTGCAGACTGGTGCAGTGCAAAATCGTAATACTACAAATCATAACGCGCGACTACTGTAAAGTTCGTCGCCATTGTTTTTGCAACACGCATACGGTTACAAATTAATGGCAAAACATCAAATTAAAATGACTTTAGCGCGAGATTGTGTCTCGTGGAGGGGAAACAGTGTCCGGAATTTTGAGCACACGGGCCGGGCTCAGCCGGCAGTGGCTGGACGCACGTTTAAAAAACCAATTCACGGACGCCCGTGTGAGTGGGTGGGCGAGCAATTCTGGGCCGACCGGCGGTCCCACACGGGTACAAGACAAAGACGGTAGCAGCGGGGCAAACAAAGCAAAGCGCGCGCCTGCTGTACGGTACTCCCCCCAGGCAGCGCCGGCCACATCGGTCCATTCTAGTGAATGACCTCACGGCGTGTGCACATCTGCCCTTGACCCGTGCCGTGCTGTGCGCTTGCTTGCCCCGGCGTAGTGCGGCAGATGTCTTTGTGTTAAAAATCCACGCAGCTGGCCGGGCGTCCCTCCGAACCACTACAACAGACAGAGACACAGACTCAGACAGTCGACCGTTGCACTGCGCTTTCGTCTAAGAATAATAATTATTCTCACTGAGTTCGAGAGAGGCCGCTGTTGCTAGTTTTTCATCTGTTCGTGAATCTGCAGGACTTTGTAACGCGCTTGCTCTTTAATGTTACGTTGCGCAACGACAAAGAATAAGGACCGTGCGAATACATCGTGGTCGTTGTGACGTGAATGTGATGTATCGTCGCCGAGCGGTCTCTGAATCCGGTGGTCATCGTGCTTGTGCTAGCCAACTGACTGCAGCAGCAGCAGCAGCAGCTGTATCAGAGAGATAAGCGGTCGATTTAAGGAGACGAGGTTGCCGGGGGTGAGCTAGCGCTGCAGTGTCCTGCGATAATCACCCTGCAAGCAGCCAGCAATAGCCAGCCAGCCAGCTGCCGTCCGTCCGTCCAGCTCCGCTGCACTGCTGCTGCTGCTGCTGCAGTCTTTTTGTCCTCAGCAGCTGACGCCGCTGCTGCTGTCGCTGCGTCGGTTAGAGGCATCTTTGCGCATAGGACGCACGCATTGTGTAGCCTACAGTGATTGTGAACTGGACGGAGGCAAGGACTGTAGCGAAGGATTACAGCTGTACAAGAAACGGATTATCATCCGCGTTAGTTGCAGACACCGACAAATGTCGACGTACGCAAGAGCTAGTGCACGATAAAAGTGGACCAAGCGAGTCGCGTAGGAGGAAAATTATATTTCATTCTGTTTCCATCATTGGCGACGTTAGATGCGCGTTGCTAAGCAGCTGTTGCCAGACAACCGTATTTTTCTTGTCTCCGTATCTGCTTCGTCTGTCGCAGCTGCAATCGTCACACACAGAGTCGATTATTTCAAATAAGAACTGTGTCATGTGATCTCCGCATTCGTTGTCACGATGATCGGAGGTGAGTGCCAAGCAATTTACGTAGTCAAACCTACCACCAGCTATTTAATTTAAGGAAATGATGTGTGTGAACGTACGTGATGTTGGAATACTGCTAAAAGCTGCATTTACAGTTTAAAAGATCAAAGGTCAGTTAGGATTATGATTATGGTTGGATTGCTCAGCTCTATAGACGGACGGCTGCATTATGTCGTCACCAGGCCGATATTTTAGTTGCTGTTGTACGTCGTAGAGTGCGTGCGAATGTGAGGTAGTTCAGCAAGTCTTAGCGCGGATAGAACACTGCTGTTGTCTTGAATTAATTAAGACCATTTATCAATGTCCGACACGACCCGATACGTCAAATTAGTGTCCGACTGTCAGGTCACCTAGCTGCAGCAGCTGCAGCATAATCTCGCGGTCACTGGTTATGCATGCTCATACATTTTACACTACTGCCATGAGGACAGGAAAGGAGCGGTCAGAGCTACAAGTTTTGCGACTCCGTGACAGCAATGTATACCTATCGGTCTCTTCAACTTTTGCAAGTTAATGCAATAAAAATCATAGTTAAAAACTTAATACTTGGTTTTCTTTTTGAAAGTTATTATAGAAAACAAGGAAAGATGAGACAATAGAGAGACTGGAGAGGAAAGGAGAAGAGGATGCTAAGTATAGTTTGCTTCTCCAAGCGTCAGAACGTATAGTTTAGGCCTACACCGTGACTGCAGTACATTATAACATTAAAACGACATTTTTGCAGGAATGTTTGCGTTTCCAAACATTAAAAAACACTCAACGTTTAAAAGCTAAAACTGCTTCAGCTTCAGCTTCGCCCTTTGATCCCCATACCCGATACCAGGAGCTCTGCCTCTGGACTCCGCCACGTCTTTTTGACGCATACAACAACTGAATAAGCTCAACATTTGGCCCACACAGAAAAATTATTGCCCCCTGTGCCCTAACTTTTGCCCCAACGTTTGTTGCCTTTAGCTTCAGATTCCTAGCGTTGCCCATGAGACAGGTAAACTTTCTCGTTTTGTAACCAACTGTAACCAACCACCCTTTTAGGTCACATTCAGTAGCAGCATGCCTGCAGTTATGGTTAAGGCGGGAAACGTTCGCCTATGTCTGTGTGATCTCATACGGCAGGTGACGTTCTGTAGCTCTCAGATGGGTTTCCATGAAGAGCTACAGACTACACGTCCTTAAAACATTGTTTTTGAAAACTATTTTCTTAACTTTATCGTGCTAGCGACATTCTGTCTATATCTAAAACGTGACTGCAGCTTGGAACGTTGCATGTGCACACAGACGACCGGAAGTTATTTATCGGGATGCTGAATAAGCAACAGAACGAAGAAGACGTTCGCCAGTTGTTCCACGGCTTCGGACACATCGAAGAATGCACAATATTACGCGATCAGGCCGGCAACAGTAAAGGTAACTTTTACTGAAAACGATCGGAAATATCAAACCTTTGCCGAGGACATTGCTGCCATCTGACTAGTACAGTTACTGATTTAGTGTCCATTTACGAATATTTAATCCAAATTTTCTGTATTTGGATTCTGAACCGAATCGCCATTCAAGTCTGATATCTCTTATGGTGAATATTCCTAGAACTCAGAATACAGGTGGCGATCCGGTAATCACAAAATAATCTGGATTGCTACCAAATTCTAATCGGTTGCTTCATTGGGAAATGTGAAACGCCTTCACCAAATTTCATCGAAATCCGTTATTTTTTTTTGGGGGGGGGAGTAATCTAGGTGAGAACCGACAGACAAAAGACAAACAGACAAACATATAGACCACTGTTCACGTCACACATTTCGTCGTTCGTTTGTCGGCGGAGGTAACGGAGGTAATTATCGGCGTAGATAACGACGCTGTATGCTGTGTTAGCGTAGTGAATGATGTCAAGGTATGTTGCCTCACAGTTTTGGAGGCTTCGGCTACTTTTTGACCATCCTGTATAACGTGGTTCGCAAAATGCACTTGCACTGCAGTGCTGTGTTGTACCTGTGTAAACCACATATATGTATTTTAACGTTCGTCGCTAATGAATCCACGTGGTTGACGTAGGAATTCGATGTACAGTATGTCTAAAAACAGTCAAAATTGTTTTTGTCCTAAGTTCGTCAAATTTCCACCAACTTTAATAATTTTTGGCACAAAGATAACGAAGACGATAGAATTATGTAAGGTTTATTTATTTACCACCTTATCTAATTTATGTCAACGCTCTACCCTGTGAAACACAGATGTTCCAAATTGTTACATTACGCGGTGGTTATTTGTATCGGATTGCTTACCTTTCCATCATCAATTCAACAGAGGGTGCCACGTGGTTTAATAATTTTGTGGTATTAAGTATTTTATGATGAAAACAGCAGACAACGAAATGACTGACTGATGAGCTTAAAACACGTCTAATCGATAAGTGAATGCCGTTTGATCAGTTATTTGTTGATTCCGCTATCAGCCAGTGGTGTTGCATCTAAGCCATTGTCTTTGTATGCGAAGCCCACTTCGGACATAAATTTCAATGATTTGCAAACGATTTGTTATACAAACTTAGAATTCTGATGAATAATTTACCTTTAGATTAATTATGTGTTTAATTAAGTTGTTACAGCGTTTACTTGAAAAATAACTCAGGGTTATGCAAGAATTTGGAACATTTACGTTTCACACGGTAGTGAGTTGACATAAATTAGGTGAGGTAGAAAATGAGTGCACGTTGCATGATTTCATCGTCTTGGCCATCTTCATGCCAAAAATTATCAAATTTAGTAAACATTTGACAAAATTGTGGGAAAACAATTTTCACTGTTTTTTTTCTGAAACACGGTGTAGCTGTAAACTCAGTGCGTGGTCGGTAATCACTATCTGCGTTCATGTAGGTAGCGTAGTATACAAAATGACGTAAATGTCAGTGGCTCCGTGCGTCGCCATGGTAACCACTGTCCAGCAGCAGCAGTAGCGGCTTCATTAGCATCTTAGCGACAAATGAATGGTCCGTCGCTGGAACTGTGGTCAGTCCTGCATCTCAATTGACTCACGCTGACCACTGTATGGCTACAGATTTGTTTTGTGTGGCGCGCGTTCAAGCGTCCGCACCTCCGCTTGTGTCACTCTTCTTGGCGCAACTGTACAGGGCCTACGTCTGGCGAAGAAGGCGAAGGCTTTTTGTATCAAAAAATATGAACGGATTCGGATAAAATGTCGTAAAGTCATGCCATTAGGCCTATCTATGGCCCAAAGATGAACTGACTGGATATTGGTGGCGATCCGTTGTCTTTTGTGGATTGTCGCTCGATCACAATCCAGTCCATATGCTGATAGCAAATA
>Ga0209671_1008652_pt1 | contig 10646 bp, 7 predicted proteins | sample WorMetHERISLAND2_2_FD_187401 | JGI IMG/M metagenome (GOLD analysis project Ga0209671, IMG submission 187401) | Marine gutless worms symbiont microbial communities from Max Planck institute for Marine Microbiology, Germany - Olavius geniculatus... | ecosystem: Host-associated > Annelida >...
ACCATAGCGTCAACTGCAGTTGGGCTTCCTGCACAGTACTACTAGCAGTACTATATTTATCTGATGACGCGCACCTGTTTTTAGCTCAGCAGTCAGCACTGAGCATAATGTGGATATGGAAATGGAATAAGTAGTAAAATAAACTAGTGGCTTGATTAAAATCTTTTGCCAACTTAAAGCTGAAATATTACATTTTAACTCATAATAAAAACCAGTTTTATAATAGCCGTAATCGTCGAACTATTTCGCGGAAAGTATGTAGTCTTTTCCGCGTACTACTACTAGACGCTGGCGTAGTGCGTACCCCATTGATTCCGCTAATGATATGCAATATATGATCAAAAACTGCTATTGGTCAGCTATATTTAGAAATATGTTACGATTGGACAAAAATGGAGTAAAAATAGAATGACGTCGATGGTTGGCTGTACTCGCAGCCAAGCCACGCCCAATGACGCACGCGGCTGACGTCACACACGGAAACTCGTAAACAAAGGTGTGGGTAGAAAAACAGCGTTAAGGGCGTTGTAGGACACAGTCGATAGTTTGGCATCTGAGTCGCGTATCGTATGAGGTCATAAGGGAATTACGGCTTCTGACGTAAGCGAATTGCGCAGTTTGGTTATTCTAGAGGTTGTGTTGCCCAACATTATTCATATTATCACCTCAGAGAAGAAATTACCGAAGATATCTGTTACGAAAGGCGAAGGAGAACAAAGAAAATCAGCGAAAGCAAACAAAGAACTATAGGTATGTTTTCTTATGTACCATAATGTGACTCATTTATCGATATGATGACTTAACGCTGTTGCTCTAGATGGCTTTGGTTCAGATATTAAACGTAATATTCAGCCACAAAATGCGAAATGGTTGAGGTCACTGAAATTCCAACATATTTAGTCAGCTGATTGAGATTAGTCCGGGTCCCGAACATCTGCGTGGACTATATTCTTGGTCATTTTTTTTTCAGAACTGCAGTTATGACTAATTACTGCATCAACCCGTATCACAGTATCAGACAACATTAGTTCGCCAAAACCTGGCCTCACTGTCCAATTTGGCAAATGCTGTCATTTGTAATAAAGATTGAGACCATTAATATGTGGTAATTGACAAGATATGTTGTTGTTTGTTTACAGGAAGTGAAAACAAAAAAAAATCGCAAAGATTGGTAACAATGAGACAAGAAATTGTGAGTGCGGTGAACTTTCTGTCGGCATTGCTGAGCAGTCGTAACGGCATTCCAGCAGACAAGGTCGACTGTTTCCGCCGCTGCCTCTGCCAGGCACTTGTCTTGCGGTACTCCGAGCACTGGTTTCCTGAACGACCGTGCAAGGGAAGTGCTTTCCGCTGCATCCGAATCGTGAAGAGGCGGATGGATCCTGTTGTGTCGCAAGCCGCGGCCGAGTCCGGAATCGCGGAATCTCGCCTCCAGCAGCTGCTGCCGAGCGAGCTGACGCTGTGGGTCGATCCAAATGACGTCAGCTACCGATTCGGAGAGGACGGCAGCATCGGGGTGTTACTTGACGGAAACAGGACGCCTAAGACGGAGTCATCTAGCACATGGGACATCTTCGAAAGTTGCCGAAATGAACTGCTTAAGTGTTCCGATTTGGTTGATCCGGTATCGACTGTTATTGCAGTATAAACAGTAATGCCCTAGCCAATGCCAAGCTTGCATATCTAGCAGCTTTGTCTTGCAAATGATGTGTTATACTTTTACAGAGAATTGTCATGATACAGGGTTCTTGTTGACCAGTAGTTGCTTTGTTGTTAGCAGCTCTGCTGATTTTGTTCTGATGTGTGATGGCTGAAACATCTCGTTTTTAGCTTTCATGCGACTTCCGGACAGTCTCGTTCATGGTATTGATGTTTGCGTTTGTACGATACTGAACAGTTTTGATTTTATAGATGTATTTTCTTTTTCCGCATGTATTCTAATCATTTGCAGGGCATATTTTCAAATGGACTGTTGCTTTCAATGTAGTGAGGCATTGTTCGCTGGATGATTTTATTTAATGTTAACATCATTTATTACTGCAAAGCATCTCATCGTAGTTGTGTAGATAGCATTTAATAATTTGTTCAAGGATTTGTCTGATATAGATCTGATAATTGCATATTTTATATATGATTGTCAGATTTTATGATACCTTAATGAAAAGCTGTTCTGCCATCAGATTTAGACACTGACATATGCTTTTCATTCAGCGTAGTGTTTAATTTGCGAGGGTCATCCCAAAGATTTCCAGCTTCAGCATGTTAGACAATATTATTTTCTACAATCTATACATCAGTGAAACGTATACATCCTTTACAAGCTTTAATGAGTCTGTTGCAGATACGACATCTTTGTAATTTATGATGTCATAGAGCTCTAAACTGAAACAATTTAGAGCGCTAACGCAAACAGCATAGAATTAGGCTTACTTTTGCATGAAAATTTTTCTCATCTGTAGCTGGATTTGTAAAAGTGGGGCCCTGTGGCATCTGATTTTGTAAAAACCCTGAAAAAGGTGCTTATGAATCTCAATTGAATTGGTAAATATAAAATAGCCTAAATCTGCACTGGTTACAAATAAGAACATATCAGTCAGTTACAATGCCACTTCAATATTTGATGGTATCAGTCGAGCCTTATTAAAAATTTGACAATAATATTTTTGGTTATGTTGAAACACTATCCAAAATTTAACTCGTTACATGGGCCTTGGTGTACATGGGTACTTTGGAGTCAGATAAGCCCATGTGCCTTCTTCTAAGTCCTGCTCCATGTTGCAGTTAGTTCATAAGTCTACAATTACCTAGCCAGCTGTTCGTGACTGTGACTTTGTACACCAAGATACCTTGCATACAGTAATGACCTGAGCCCCAGTGACGATTATCTGTTTTGAAATCTAAAATTTTATTATGGTTGTGTCCTCTATCTCTATGGTGTGAGTGACCTGATGCTGTTTGCGTTGATCCTGTAAATCGCTTCTTTTTAGACCTCTTTGATGTCATAAATTACAATAACGTCATATCCGCAACAAATGCATTAGAGTCCGAATAGGATGTACTTTTCACTGATGTATCGATTGAGGAAAAAATGTTATTGTCTAATATGTTGAGGCCGGAAACTTTTGGGATGACCCTCGTATATTACCAGTAGTAAGAGTCATGGCAGTAGGTCAGCATTATAGATTTGTCAGTGCAACTTTAAGACCTTAAGTTACATGTATTAGGCATCAATGCATTGTAACAAAGTATACTTTGATTTGGCCACAGTATCATATCATGGCTCATGCTTAAGTTCACGCAAGTTTTTATCCAGGTTGTCAGCATCTAGTGAGATTATCTTGTAACCTACAGTATTATGAAACATGTGTTTGTTTTAGGCCGACATGTATTTGATATTGTGGTAACACCTTATGCTGTCTAAAAGCTTTGCTCTGCAAAAGGAAGAGGTTGGAGTAATGAATATAAATGAAGAGGAAAAGTTACTGTATTAGAGAAGAAGGGTGAAGGGAAATTTAAAGCAGTGATATAATTTGGTGCTACTTTGCGAACTGTTTTATACCAACAGATTACAAGCCAAGTCTAAACAAGATCTAAAAGACAAAAACTGATGGGCGTAAAAGTTTTGTACTAGACATAAAAAATTTGGAGTAAATGTCGGTGATAATGATTTGGTAGTTTTATATATACAAAGTAAGTTAAATGCTGCTCATAAGTTCAAGTGAAACCTTAATGATAAATGCACGGTAACACAGAGAAAATTTTATCCATACTAAGTAAAAACATAGCATGATGTTGTAATTTATTAATGATAGTCTTGGCATGAAAGCTGTCGTAATCAAGTATCAAATAGACTGTTTTCGTTTACTGAACAGAAAAATATGTAGGCGACGAACGTCGACATGCAATAAACATTTTAAACATAGCTGACTTTTGTTGATATCATCTAACAGAAAGTAAGCGAACAATAATATATAATTAACGAATAATAGAACTGTACACAAGAACTCTGGTCAGAAGTTTTCAACTTGATGAAGTTCGACCATACGCCGAAGAAGGAGAACCGCTGAATTAAGCACTTGACAAATTTACGTTCACGTTCAAAACTTGTTTACTTACTGATGCGACAAGTGCTTTTGTTTACAGACAAGGGGGCGTGTCAGCAGTAGGCTTAGCATTTTTGTGATGATAAAGTAAGCTGAGATACAAGCTGTAGACTGATGGCGAAGAAACGAAGGGAGGTTAAGCAGGAGAAGTTAACAGACATTTGCCCGGTGCGAAAAAAGCGCGATAGGTTTGACGGACTGACAGAGGATGAGGTTCTTGCAAAGACGCTTCCCGACCACCTTGCATACGATCTCGACATCGTCATTGTACGTGTCATTCATCGTTGGGGTGATATGATTTTAGCTTGATTACTTGATTACCCTTAAACTGCTGCATCAAACCGACAGTATGTGAACAACTTGCCCAGGCCCAACTTGCCCTGATGAATGGTGTTATTGATTGTGCAAGCGCGCACGGCCATCCACTCAAATTGCGGTTAGGCCTAATTTCCGTATCTGAACTCGTTTATATGACATCTTTCGTAGTACTACGTCATTTAAGAACGCACATCTTGAGTGGTTCCTTGGGCAGCAAGCTTTCGTAGTAAGCCTAAAGATTGAAATGGTTCGAAGCTGAAGTATCAGCTGACCAGATTAGTCAGTACTTGAAATTTTTGCTCATAATTAACTAATAACAGCAACGTGAACATATAAGCGCCCACACAACTCTATATTTACACGCCATCAGTACACGTGTGTGATCTGCACACGGTAAATAATACTTTCTAACTGCATACGGACCGTGTGTGTGCACGATAAATATAAACATTGTTACCTGATAGTGGATTGGCCAAGAGTCGAATCCCTTACCTCGTGATCATTGGGTTTGACACTATGACCACTAGACTGTCAAGCTACTGAAATAAGTGACTGAAACATTACAAAACAAACTGAAGCATGCCGGGGTGTGACTCTGATGTGAGATACGGCACTGCGCTAGGTACTGTCAGATGGGACAGTGAGCAAACCATTAGGAATGAGCAGTTAACAACATGCTTGTTAGCTTAGTAATAAGTTGCATTAAACTCAGATGTGAAAGTCGTATGTACACTGTGTCCCAAAAAACATCCCCGACATTTTCGACTGTAACTTGAAAACCAATTATCAGATTTTGATAATTTTTAGTACCAATATAGCTGACACAACTTGCCATCAAATGACTATTCAGTTTACCACCTCACCCAATGTTTCTTTCTGCACTACTGGTGAAAAACGCAACCAGCGAAATATCAGTTTTTACGCGAGAAAGCAGCTACTGCTTTCAGCGCGTCTTAGCCGTCGCAATTCTGTTCGTCTGTTCGTTCGTTCGTTCGTCCGTCTGTCCGTCTGTCACACGGGTGAATCAGGCAAAAACGGTCCAAGCTAGGATCACTAAATCTTCATCGTCGGCTGCCTGGAAGACTCTACTTTCAGGAACTGAAAAGCTTTTTCATAAATTCAAAGGGGTGACCCCGAACGATGGTGCTAAATGAGAGGAAGAAGAAAGAAGAACAAGATTCCGCATAGACCGAGGTTCGTTGCGTGGGAGCTCATCCCCTTTACAGCGCTTTGAGCCAGCGAGGGCGAAGCCGGCGCGATGGCACACCTGCCCGCATTCAGTTACCCATTGCAGTACTACGCCCAATTAAGCTAGCATACAGCCCAGGTTGGCCGGACGGCCAGCTCAAGTTAACAGCCAGCGCCTTTAACCGACTGGGTCAGTATACTAGCAGTCCTGGCCACAGGTGCTACTGGTGCGCAGAACTCGCCGTTTCTTCCCTAGCGATGGGCGAGACCACCGCTAGTACTCATTTTACCATCCCACAGAGGGTAGAAGGCTGAGTCGACCTAGTTGGCTGGCTCCGTACTGTAGACAGTCACCCATCTAAGTACTAACCGGGCCTGACGTAGAGTAACTTCGTTTCATCCGAAACGCTTTACCAACTACGCCCCGCCACCAACCGAGAGGGGGTGGGCAAAATTTGTGATTTTTGGCCAATAAGTCACTCTATCTCAGTAACAGTGCGAGATAGGGCCTAGGTTACTATTAATCACTAATAGGAAGTCGTATACTGGCTCTTGATTGGCTATTGAATGACTTTGAATGACCTTGAACGCCAAAATAGGGGGTTTTATGGGTTTTTTTCGCGATTTCAGGCTGCGAGACACATTGCAAGAGCGAATTGCATCAAAACCAATTGAGATGGACATGGACAAGCTGCATATGAAATTTTCAGCATTGAATGTACATTTCGACGGTCCAAGTCTTGATTTTCTAGGTTCAGGGAAACCTGGGCACGAAGGCATCAAAGAGCGGTACCCCCGTAAAAGTCGCGACGAAATGGCGGGAGATAGACTGACAGTTTGCGAACAGGAACCGCTATAGGCTTTCGCGCATCCCGTGAGCATTAGCTCAAATTTCTTGTTTATCCAATGCGATATGATTGCTTAATTAACATAACGCATAAAACACATTTTGTTCACATTTCTGACACTGTTGAAGTGCTGGTCCACTATGTGAACACAGGCAAGGAGACACTTTCTCCATTCATTGACAGCAGCATCGATAATGTTCTGCTCCAGACCAATCCAGGCTGTACCCAGTGTACCAGTCGCTTCTTGACTTCACAAACATTCCTAGACTTTATCTGGTAGACACACTGCTGCACGACAGTCAAACCTTGTAATGAACCTGCTGTTGAGGCCCACAAATTAGGATAGATGGAATTTATTGATGTTTTTTTAATTCATTTTTACACGCGAAAGCAGCTACTGCTTTCAGCGCCTTTTAACCATCGCAATTCTGTTCGTCCGTCCGTCCATCCATCTGTCTGTCTCACACGGGTGGATCAGTCAAAAACGGTGCAAGCTAGGATCACCAAATCTTCACTGTCAGCTGTCTGGAAGACTCTAGTTTCAGGATTCGTAAAGCTTTTCCATAAAGTCGAAGGGGGTCACCCCGAATGAGGGCAGTAAATGAGAGGGGTGGGCAAAATTTGTGATTTTTGGCCAATAAGTTGCTGTATCTCAGTAACAGTGCGAGATATTGCCTAGGTTACTATTAATCGCTAATATGAAGTCGTACACTGGCTCTTGATTGGTGCCGAATTCAATGACCTTGAATGATCTTGAACGGCATAATAGGGGGCTTTATGGATTTTTTGGCAATTTCGGGCTGCGACACAAGTCGCAAGGTAGTGCCATGCTACTGTCGTTATGCGATCCAGATAGAGAATTTGGTATTTGTATCTTAACTTAGCGTGAACGCCCCAATTTTCAGCTAAACTACTGAACCGGAACTGCTATAGGCTTTTGCGCGTCTCGTGAGCATTAGCTCAAATTTGTTGTAACATGTATTATGCTTGGTCTGCTTTTTCCAGGTAGTGCAAAAGCAGATTTTGGGTGAGGTGGAAACTAAAGCACCTATTTTATAGCCAGTTGTATCAGAAATATTTCTGCCAAATATGATTAAAATCTGCGAATTTTTATTCAAATTATGATCGATAATATCAGGGATGTTTTTCAGGTTTTCTGTTTATTTCAACACATAATTTGCTTGATGTGATTTCCCAAGGTACTACAGAAGCATACATTGAGCGAGGTGGGAAACTGAACATTCATTTGATGGCAAGTTGTGTGAGGAATATTTGTACCAAAAATTATCAAAATCTGATAATTGGTGTTTAAATTACAGTCAAAAATGTCAGGGATGTTTTTGAGACACAGTGTAGTATGGATACGTATTTGTTACTGGTTCTTTCTAATGACCAGGGGGGCCACATTTTCTAAACTTCTTAGGAAGATTTTTGAAGCTGAATGTTAATATCACTAGTATGTGTTAAGCAACCACTTCCAATGATGATAATATGGGGGAAGTGTAAATGAATCCCATGTTCTTTTGTAGGGAGTGATTAATTTTAAGAAAGTATTTACCTTTTGTAGTTTGGTTGACGATAAGCTGAGTTTCATGTTAGTCTTACTGTACACTCTCTTGACTTGTTGATATAATGTTCTTTTGAGAGTAAATGAATTGATATAACTTATGTACTAAACGAAGAGCTTGTGAATATGATAAGTGAATATGAATGCATGTGAATCATTGCAGTGTGTGTAACTGTTGCATAGATCGGTATCAATCCTGGTCTGACAGCAGCTCACGTAGGGCACCACTACGCTGGACCGGGCAATCACTTCTGTGAGTAGCATAGGCTGCAGTTGATCTTGTCTTTCCATGTCATTAATGTATACAGAGTGGCTGGAAGTAAACTGGGCCATCAAATTTGGTACTTTGTCGCTGGCAATATTTTCCAGTATTTTCCTCGTAACTGTGCATATTTGTGGAGGATGAGGTGATGAGGCAGCATTTGTTTCTGCCTTTTTATGCAGTTTATCACTAAATGCAAAAGGCAAAGAACTATTGAAATTGCCCACATTTGCCAAAGTTATCACAAAAATAGAAATGACTTTGTTTTTTTTCTGGGACTTGATGTAGTATTTGTAATATTCACAACTTGTATTTGACTGTTTGCCAGGGAAGTGTCTGTATCTCAGTGGTTTGACGCCAGAGCAGATGAATGCTTATCATGATTACAAACTGAAGGACTTTGGCATCGGCTTCACTAACATCGTTGAGCGAACTTCACGCAGCAGTGCCGATCTTACACGGTCTCTTGCCATCTGTGATAATTTTTGTTTCACACAGTAGCAGAATGTTAACAATAGCAACAATGTTGTAATAGCAATAACAGTATCATATAGCAGTAATGTCAAAATGACTTAAGAGTTGCAGCAAATGCATTTAGTTGTGTTATTTCGTAGTCATCATTGTCCACTTTATATGTCTTGCCCACTGTTTGCCTGTCTGTCTCTCTGTCTGTCTGTCTGTGCTATACAGGCTCTGAACTCCAACACAAAAGGCATAGATAATTATAATGACATGAAGATTTTCCGGGGCTGGTAGACCAGTGTCCAGTTTAAATGATCAAGATAAAGGTTGTCAAAAGCCAAAACACACACACATATTATCTCACATAATAACCAGGACTTGAAGTGATAAAATAAGTGTCGATATGGAAACTGCAGGACTGGTGTGGGAACTGAGTGTGGTTGCAGGTTTAATTTTGCAGGGTGTCTACAACTCCTGGAAATACTGGAAATCTCCTGGAATTTTATTGGTGCTCCTGGAAAACTTTTATAACTTGCCGTGCTCAGTGCTGTTTAATTATCATTTAATAAGCAGGAAGGATGGCACAGTGATGAGCGTTGGCCGGAGCTCAACATCACATGCTCAGTTGCAGACATTTCAAAATTCATACTCATATATGCATTAATATTTTGCGGCTTGTCATTTCATTGTACATGTAATTGTAATGCTTAAGAGGCTCGATTAATGTAAAAAGTCTACTGGAAGTTTGTCAAATGTGTCCTGGAAATCTCCTGGAAATTTGTTATGCTGGATTTGTAGACACCCTGTTTTGGGTATTATTATTTTGTAACTATCTTTGAAAGAAGTGGTGATGTGCTTTCTAGGTGCCGTGTTGTCCAACTTTGAACCTTTGTAATAGTTTATGTGCTACCTGTAGCAGCAAGTTATTGTTTAAGGTATAGGCCTTGTTTGTAGTCGAAGGGGAATTTTGGCATATTTGCCATGATTGTTTATTCTCAAGGTGGTGGATAATGTCTGGCTGCACCATGGCAATTCTTATTGTTCCAGAAGGTTACTCTGCAGACATCTCTGGTTTATTTGCTTACATTCTTTTAGTTGATCTATGATTTTGTACAGGGCCGGCTTTGAAACACGTCAGCAGCATGTTGTGTGCAGTCTTCACGAAATTGCGTATATTTTTTTACGCACTAAAGCAGAATGCTTCGCGCGTCTTTGCCATCATCTGGGCGTCTGTCTGTCCGTCTGTCTGTCCGTCTGTCTGTCCGTCTGTCTGTCTGTCTGTCTGTCCGTCCGTCTGTCACACTCGTGATCTGTATCAAAACAGTGCAAGCTAGGATCACGAAATCTTCACTGTGGGCTGCCCCAATGTCTCTAGTTTATTGTGACAAAATTTTGTGCCACTGGGTGCAGGGGTTCCTCTCGAACGAGGGCGTCAAAGAGGGGTACCCCCTTAAAAAGACGTCATTTTGCCGTTATTGACTCGAATAATGTGAAAATGGTTGCAGATAGGTACATACATGCTGCTTATCATAACAAGCACTGGTGACAGGCTTTTTGGATTTATCAACATCGATGACATTGAACGACCTTGAACCTCTCAAAAAGAGGTTTTTAGTGAATTTTTTGCAATTTTTGGATGCAGTGCACATTTCAGCACCGAATTGCAACGAAATGGCTGGAGATAGACCAAGACAACCAGCATATGAAATTTTCAGCATTAAACGTAGATTTTAGCAGTCCAAGTCCCGACCCCCTAGGTTTAAGGAGGCCGGCGCAGGCGGGCATCAAAGACAGCTACCCCCCCTAAAAAGTGGTTATTTTACCGCAATTATCTCGTGAAGCGTGAACACGGTTGCAGATAGGCACAGACATGCTGCTTATCATAACAAGCACTGGTG
>Ga0209671_1008657_pt1 | contig 10645 bp, 5 predicted proteins | sample WorMetHERISLAND2_2_FD_187401 | JGI IMG/M metagenome (GOLD analysis project Ga0209671, IMG submission 187401) | Marine gutless worms symbiont microbial communities from Max Planck institute for Marine Microbiology, Germany - Olavius geniculatus... | ecosystem: Host-associated > Annelida >...
CACACTACGATATTAAGTACCTTTTGACGATTTTCTCAGCTACTCATTATTATTACTAGGCACAGTTTGTTGGAGTTATTTCAAAACGTAATAGGGGTCCGGTTTTTTTGAGACACAGTGTAGTTGCTGTTGTCAGCGGTAATGTCAGTTATTTTATCTAATTATTGTTTTTTTTTCTCTTTTCTTTTACGGTGTGTGTTTGCATGACTTATTATGTGTTGCGTTTTTGCTACCACTTTTGGGGAATAAAGATGTATTTATTGTATTGGCCTATATTCAGGTCGCCGCCTGGCCGGCCGTCGCTGACGACTGACGACCCCGGGGGCGAGAGGCGAGTCTCTACGACGGCGTGTGGCTCAAGCGTGGCGGGTAGAAGCGACGACGTCAGAGTCCTGGAGGAGGACACGGATAAGGTAGATACGACCAGAAGACTTGATGTAGTCCAGCTCGATGATGAAGTTGATAATAACATCAAGCGTTCAGCTTACGATGAACCAACGCCTGAAGAATCGACTGCAGGTGGGCATCAGTATACGAGCTTCATTCACACGAATAGTAATTACTGTCCGCGGTACGACGACAATATTGTTTTCAGCGTCGTTGCTAAGTTCCATTGTTCGTTTGTTTCACTGATAACATGATAACTCATGAACTGCTGCACTTAGTTTGATGAAATTTTGCACGAACGTGTGCCTCGACAACTGCAAGAACCTTATTAGATTTCAAGGTCATAGGTCATAGGTCAAGGTCACAGGATTGGATTGTCAGATACTTTACCACTGCGAGATAGGACCATGCTGCTACTAGCAACAGACGCAGGCGATGTAAAAAAAACTACGCAACGGACGGACGCAGCTGACGCAAGTGACCCAACGTCCAAAACGCAAGGATAAAAGAAGTGTCTGTTCTTGCGTACGTTTGTTGGGTGCATTGCGTTATAGCCAATTCACATCTACGACGCCGAGACGACGCAACTCGACTCAACTCAGCTGCTCAGCCAGGCTAGCAAACGATGCGTGGTTTGTGCACAGCAGCGTGACGTCACAATGCTAATGACGTCATTGCATTGTTACCCACAGTCACGATAGTTGAGTTGAGTTTCGTCGTAGGTGTAAATTGGCCATTAAATAGAGTCTATGCCTGACAGCATACTGATGTCTGTATAGGCAACACAGAAGCCAATGACGGCGCTGCTGGTCTAACGGAAGCCAACGAAGACGACGTCAGAAGGACCAGTTGTCAGCGGCACGAAGTTGAAATAACTTCGAGCACCCAACAGCCAATCCACCGACCACGCACTATCAACTGTTCCACTGCCGAGGTCAAGAATTGAACCTTAAATTTTAACCTGTCAAAAAACTTTTTTCACGAATAGGATACAAAACTTGAGACCGAAATTCTTCATTTGGGAAGAACTTAGTGGAAAAAATTGGAATTTTGAGTGTATGTAAATTTTTACTTTGGTCAGGAAAATCACTGAAATGGTTGCCCTGAGATGTCAGATTTTAGAGCCATATTGCACCAAGTTCGATTTCGTTAAGCCTTATCGCCCCAAATCCCGCTCGGGAGAGCTTGCAGCACTCCCCTAGACTCCCTAGCTGAATTTTAGGGGACGTATTTCGAAGCGAAAGTAGGAAAACAGAAGACGAGAGGAGAGGGAGATGAGGAAGTAGGGAGGGAAGTGGAAGTGGAAGAGGAAAGGGATAAAAGCTGAGGAGAAAGGGAGGGGAAGAAAATAGAGGGGAAAGGAAAGGAAAATTAAAGACCCTCCAATAATTTTCTACACACTTAGTTCCGGTTTTTTTAGAAATATGGCTGATTATTGCCTGTGCAGGACTCGACGTGCAAGGAGACGTTGTCGGCCGACTCTCAGCGGCTGGTCAAATCCCTCTCGGGCGGGGATCTGAGCCGGACCGCGGCCGCCGGTGCCCCCGCGTTCTCCAGGGAGGGACGGGGGCCCTCCATTTGTGCCCCCTATGCAGCACTCCCGCCGCAGGGGTCGACAGAAGGGCGCCTGTTCAGTCCATTCCCGCGTCAGTACGTGAACAGGCGGCGCGTCGACAACGCCATTAGACTGGGACTGTACACGGTCGACGACGCCACGCCCACTCCACCCATGCTGAAAACTACTTCCGCTCCCGCTTCCGCCCCCGGTCGATCGTCGGCTCGATACCCGCATAGCTGATAAACGTGGACACATATTGTAATAGTGGCGTCCGGAGGGGAGGGGGAGAGGAGCAGGGGGATTTGCGTTCTGCCTCTAAATTTTAGCCCGTCTGGAAATTTTGTTTGTGGAATTTTTTTACAAACTAAAAAATTGGGGGTTGAAGATTTTTGATTTTGGGGAATTGGGGCCATAATTGAATTTTTGAGCACCGATGATCATATCCGTTGGAAATTTGTAACTGTCTGTTGACAAATTGTTAATTAGTGACCTCCGTCCTACTTTTCTAACCCACGGCGCTGCCGGCTAGTATGGAAAAAAGAGCATATTTATGGGGAGAAACTTGCACCTGGACCCCCCCTTCCACTCCCTTTATGTGTATTATCTGAAATTTTAGTCTGCAGAGTGACAAAAAATTGTAGTTTTGCCATGCACTACTGTCATAAGCTCCAATAGCGTTTGACTGCTTTTCGTGATGTAGGCTACACCCAACTACATTTTCAGATATTTAAATGTGCCCTTGTATGCGAGCCATGCAGGGTACGCCATGCCCTCGTCGAAGAAATTTTTTTCGCTTTGTTTAGCAGAAGGGAATAAACTGAAATATATTAAGCCCGTTGCTATGGTAATCTAGCGTAAAGATACTAAGGTTGATAATTAATCAGACCACTAGCGATCGGTCGGCTATCCACGTAGCTTATAGATGAGGGGAAAGGATTAGCATGCCCCGCTTTGGAATTGTATTGTTTTGTTCTAGTTTAGCAGAAACATACATGATAAGCTCATTGCCATGATTATCCATCGGAAAAAAAAACAATCTTGCAAACTCTTTCACTCAAAAAATGGTAATAAAAGAATTTAGATAAACATATTATAATCGGGTGCTTTTCAGTGTAGTTTTGGATTCGATTTTTGCGTGAAAAATGTTTGACACGGGGGGGAGCATGAACCCCCCAACTTTTTGCACACTCCTGTAAACTTTGTCCTTATAAGCCTCATTTTTGTTGCCTGCGATTTTTTGGATGCATCCTGTATCTAGTGGTATGCGTGCGTATGACCCCTGTTGCTGTACATTTCCATTGATCCTGTCTGGACAGTTTCAACGGCTTAGTCTACAGGGTGGTCTGAAAAGTAAATCACAGAGTGTTTCTAGTCATGACAACAACAAATATTGATTGATTTATAGTATGTGTTCACTAACAGAGTCGGCAGTAATTTTTCAATTAAATTATTCAGTGATTATTTAAAACTCATTTCAAACCTTAAGCGTGTTGCCACACTACCGTGTGAAATTTTATTCACAGCGTTTGAATGCTGCTATTTACAGACTGTTAGGTTTTGAATACTAGTAATTACAAAAAGGTTTGAAATTATTGAAATTGAAATTATTGGCGTTATTTGAAATTGCTGACAAATCCATGAAGATCCCCTTATCAGAAATTTTCTGCCGAGTATGCCCATTATTCCAGTAGAAGACTTTTGACTTTTGAATGTCAGTCAGAAGCATGTGATAAACTTGCGATACTCAGTTGCTTACTATTTATGGACCACCCTGTAGTTTACACTGATGGTGCTCGATTTGTTGATGTTGACACAAAAACGTCAGACTCTCAATAGGCCCCTAATTCTTTGAATAATGCTGAATATTGCTGCAGATATATTTTTGCAAGTGAATGGAAAATTGCTGTTTTGGAAGGATAGGGCTGTGCTGAGTACTCAAACATTCTAGTTACATGAATCCGAAATTGGACTCAAGTAATACTTTTGGACTTAAGTGCTTTAATTTAAAATATTGTTTAAAAATTTTTAGTATTGATTTAAAAACTGCCAAATAAAATACGCCAAGAGCCAACGTGTAGAAATGCAGCTGACATATAATATTTGTTTATTGTTTACTTGTTTACTTAATGAGTAATCATTAAGCTACTTGCCGAGTCACCGATAAATTACTCCAACTGCACAGCCCTAATGCGTATCTTAAAGTGTGGTTTCCATCCCTCACAATGGACGCAACGTGCGCAACGAACGCAAGAAAAACTTGTATAAATGAATGCACTTGTAGCAACGGCAAAAACGCAGAGATAGTAATGGTCGGTCGTTATGTCCTTGGCGTCAGATACGCTACGTCCGTTGCGTCAGCTGCGTTTGTTGTGCTGCATACATTGCGTACGTTGCGTTGGATGGAAACGCCGCTTAAGCCACACGCGTTTGCTTAGTATATAGCGATGGAGTTTTTCGACGCTATTAATCAAAAATTGTATGCACTGCAGAAAACAATCTGTAACGAGTCTACATTTGATTGGTTTGTAAGCGCTGGAAAAGCCTGGTGGATTATTGGAAAGTTATTCAGTGGCGGTTTCAGGCCCGGCCCGGGGACACAGCCCCCCTTCCTTCAGTTTCGTGGCCACCCATGATTTTTTGCAAAGTTAACACAAATATTTAATTTCTTTGGGTTTTTGAAATTTTAGAGAAGTGGGCAAATTTTTGGCCTCCATTGTCCAAAAACCAAAAGTGCTTCAGCTTCAGGGGGCGACGCCCCCTGACTTTCTGACCAGACCCCCGTTATAGGTTCGCGCTACCGCGCTCGTCATGGCCCGCGTCCCCGAGATATTGCGGCCTTGAACCGCCAAGGTAAAGGTAAAAGTTTTTGAAGGTTCTTAGGCTTAAAGTGGTACATTAAGAATACTAGACACAAAGACCCAGAAAAAAGAACGTCTTATAGGGTGTTTACACGATCCAGCAAACGTCCAGCATTAGTACGTGTATTTTGAATACATTTGCTGGAAGTTTGCTAGACGTTTGCTGGATCGTGTAAACACCCCATTAGGCCTATAGAGGTTAACACCATTCTCCCTGTCATGATAGGCCTATTTACTGTGCTAGATGTTGCGGCCGTCCGCTGTGGGTTTGGATTGGACAAATGCGTTGCTTGGTCGCTCGGTCACTTTGCGAATTTGTGAAGCGTCCCTTAATTAATCAGAGTTCATTGACTCAGAGGCGCCGTGTTACATGTAGACACAATCAGAAGACATGTCTCGTGTTAACCTGTTTATGGCCTGATTTGAAACACTGTAATTTGGCATAGGCTTAATAAATTTAACTGCAAAAACCGCAACACCAGCAGACAAAGACGAATTCAAGTAGCCTACATTAATTTTATTTGCACAATACTTTTACAAGCAAAAATGCAGCTATTATTGAAGCAAGACAGCGAGGCAAGGCAGTTTAGTTACGCAATAGCGTTGGCTCAAATCAATGTAGGTTTTCGATTAGGCCTAAACAGTACGAAGACGGGCACTGAACAGCAGAGCTGGAAAATTGGTCCGAAAAACCTAGATTTATTAGTTTAAAAAAACTTTAAAATCTCAAAAGTCTCATTTTAGGTTTTTAAAGCTTTTTTATTTGTTGTGAAATTTATTACAATATATCATTTTAATTTATACTTTTGTTCGAATTTTCTAGTTATGACGTCAATTAGGCTATGTCGTTATGTTGTTCACTCATAAGAGGGTGTTAACATGTTTTTCCCGGGTCGTAATTTTGTGTACGATGTTCATTAGACACTAAACCAGACAACCCAAAGAAACCTATAAAAGCTTTAAAAACCTAAAAACTTTAACTTTTTATTTTAAAAACCTAGGTTTTTTCCAGCCCAGCTCTGCTGAAGAGTGAACGAATCATAGTGTGAACGGATTACATACAGCGTGTGAGGTTTGAGACGCTTTCGATGGTGATCACCAGTTCCATAGGCGTCGGGGGACTCTTTCGCTTAAGGTGACAGAGAAGGCGACTTGCCCGAATATTCGAACCGGATCATATGGTCCCTTCGGGCCTTGAGGCTTGAGAGCGACTGAGGGCCCCTTGTACATATATTTGCAATGTTGATTTTATTTTAGCTATTTTTGTACTGCAACTTTTTTACTTGAATAATAATGGCAAACAAAGACGGCGGAACAAATTTAAAAGTGGAGGTTTGATAACCTGCGTGCGAAGCGAGCAGAAAAAAATGAACTGTTGCATGCAGAATTGGCACTTGGCAGACCGCAACTGTCTACAAATTTTGCGATCCGCTGTCCGGGCCCCTATAGGGCCGTGCAAATATTTTTCAGTCATGGCGTGGCCATAGGGGACACTGGGGGAAATGGCCTCTCAGGAGACCAGAATTGGCGATCATCTAGTGTGGAACTGTAAGCTAATTTTTTTCTCCAAATAGTGTCAAAATGCACCCAAACACCAAGTTGACGCCAAAAAATCATCTGACTTTCGTCTTTGGGATTTCGGGCTGTGACCCCCAGTTTAAAAGTGAATTGCGCCGGAATCACTGAAGTTAAATCAGAACATTTTGTATACAAAATTTTCAGTATTAAACGTAGATTTCAACAGTCTAAGTCTCGAACCCCTCTTCAAGGAAACCTACGCATGCGGGCATCAAAGACGGATACCCCCTAAATGTCGTTATTTTACCGCTGTTGGCTCGTCTAGCGTGAAAACGGTTGCAGATAGACATAGACTTGAAGCTTGCCTTAACAAGAACTGCTGGCGGGCTTTCAAGGGGTATCAACATTGATAATCTTAAACGACTTTAATATGAGAATTAAGTTTTAGTGTTTTTTCAATTCTCCGGCTTCGGCGCACACTTTTAAAGCGAATTGTGGTGACATGGCTGGAGAATGGAGATAGATCAAGACAACCTGCGTATAAAATTTTTAGCATAAAACGTACTGTATAAGTTTCGACCTTCTAAATAAAAATAATCCTGCAATTTGAGGCTTCAAATTTTTTCCAGTCTTTTGCTTGAATTTTCCGCCGTTTTGCCCGAATTTTTACGGCATTTTGCTCGAATCTGGGGCATCTGGAAGGACAACTGCCTTCCCATGCCCCCGGCTCGAACGCCCATGGCCAGTTCTGCTCTAAAATTTATTATCAAAAATATAATTTAAAAAAATATAAAAAAAAATAAAAAGTATATTCGAACAGTTAGTAATCGCACAATATATTTCCGCATTTTATGTAAAACTTTAGTTTAAGTAATTTGATTTTTTTTTGTTCAGCCTGAGTCCATGTTTTACGTTGGCTTGTTTTGTTTCAGTTTCTACTGTAAGTCAGCTTTTATTGATCTTGTTTTACTGGGCTTTCAAACATGCACCGCTGTTGCGCGTTCCCCATTGCGTTAGCAGGGCTATTCTTGTTTCTAACTGACATAAGACAATGGCAGCTTTTAGATTTTCTGTTGGTTTAGCATACGATGAAGATCAGACGCAGAATCATGACCGAGAAGCACATCCTACACACCATTCTCCCTGTCATGTCTTCCAGTAAGTTAAGCGAAACAAAAAAAATTATGATCAGAATACAAAATTCAATGTCATCTGTGATTGAAAATGCACAACAAAAACCTAAAATTTAGATTTTTGTATTTTAAAAAGTTCTTTATAAATGTAAGAAATCTAGGGTTTTCAAACCAATTTTCCAGCGCTGGTATGCAAGTGGTCTTTGCATGTAGTTTGACAGAGTAAGAACGACAAGACACGAGCAAATATAAGTAGAGTGTATTTCACAAACTAAACAATACGTTATGTACGTTAACGAGCAGGCTTCTGAAAACATATCACCAACCTACTGACTGACTGCATCCACAAAAACAATACACAGATAGGGCTGTGCTATCCAAGTAATTTATTGCCCAATTACTCGACCAGTGGCAAGAGTATTTGAGTAGTCGGCACAGCCCTACAGTAAGGAAACCATATTGCCAAACTTGTAAACTTGAAAGCAAGAGGTGGTGTAAATGCTGAAATTCTTCTGTCCACTGCTATTCCACAATTTCGTAAACGGATCCACTGACAGATCCACATGTGCAACATTCAACTCATGCTTAACAACCGCCAGTCTACAAGTTTAACCTTTACAGAAAGTGTAACCTTTATGAAACAGAACACATAAAAAAACGACAGAAACCTAAAATTGAAAGAACTACCGATAATAATTGTGCATATGTATCGAAAATGGCAGTTCTAATAATCTTCCATGTATGATAAAAACTTCCATCAATAAGTTGACTGGAACAAGATCAGCAACAACAAATTTCATATTTGGTAACAATCGAGGTAATCCGACACAAAATATATTCAAGAAGACTACCTTCCAACTTCATGGTCTACATTTAACAGCAAGCAAAACAGCAAATAATCTTCCTTCCTTTGCAAAATTAATTGCAATTCACAATGAAAAAAAGAGTGCAATTCAAACACCCCACACGGTGTACCAATGCTGAACTTACTCAATGGCTGTGGTAAATGAACAAAACCACAGTAGAGGTGCAATATGCCAGGTTTCATCGGAATCGATCCAGTTTCCAGGTAGGTAATCTAAACGTTTCCCAGCATCATAATATCAACGTCCGAAATGCACCACATTTCAAACTGGCACCGACTCTCATACTTTCATTGGGTAGTCATTGAGTCACACTGATAGCTTTGAGCAAATATTATTTAGGGCTGTCGAATAAATGCATTAACATTCGACGGCCTTAAGTAGTTCAAATACAAATGCTCCACTCCTTTATCTCTACTACAACATGCAAGAAAGTTACATCTACTCAAAAATAGTTAGCTTCTTATCGATACCGGTACATGCTGTAGATGTTCTACAGTTTGTGAAGCAGAGCTGTAACTATTCAATTACAGGGTAGCAACTATTAGTCATTCTCTGCATGCGGACCTGCCAGATTTGTGGATCTTCAGACTGCTGTGGAGCGAAAGTCCATATGTCTGCAGTCCATACACCTCTTGTCTTACATCACCCATCCCTAAAGAACTGAGATCAGAAATTGGTGAGACACATTCAACAGCAAGTAAAAGGTATCTGCTGTCTATTCTTGGTGGGGGTAACATAACGGTTAGGCTATCTCAATACTGATTTACTTACTACAGGTATGGGGTGCTAAAGCTAGCTGGAGCCATGACTCTAAACTCACTGGGAAGGCTGCAAAGAATTACGCCCCCAAAACAAAACAATTAAGACAATGCATAACAAGAAAAGCCCAGCTAATAATGCAAAGGGGAACGCGCGACAGCGATGCATGTGTGAAGGCCCGGTGCAAACGAACTCTAAGTTCACAACGATGTTTTATTTAGATTCAACAGCGGATAACGCCTAGCGCCATATCCAGTGCATAAACTTCAGTATTGTGCATCACGTCCAATGCATGAATTCCAATATCGGTCGGAAATCGCAAATTTTTCCTACCCCCTCTCATTCATCGCCCTCGTTCGGGGTGACCCCTTTCGAATTTATGGAAAGCTTTACGGTTTCTGAAACTAGTCTTCCAGGCGGCCGACGGTGAAGATTTGGTGATCTAGCTTGCATCATTTTTGACTGATCCAACCGTGTGATGGATAGACAGACGTACAGAAAGAATTGCACTGGCTAAGATGTGCTACAGCAGTAGCTGCTGTCACGCATAAAACCTGATGAAATTGTTCAAAAATAGACGTTTATTTTGTTATTTTTTCATAGCACAACATTATAATATTTAACCTGTGAGTTCACAATGCACTGAAGATCACACTCAATTAATCAACCCCCAAACCACGGTGATGTACCCTATGACAGCGGGGGGAGGGCATTTTCTTGACATTATGGTGCATACATTTCCCTTGACCACAGTTTCAGCATCCAATATCATTACCACCATCATTTATACAGCACAAAGCACTCGAAACAATAACTTATTGTAACCAATCAGCGATGAAACTTTGGTCAGAACAATGTCGACAAAATAAACGCAAATCGCAAATTCCAAGGACGATAATCGTTACATTACTCCGCTACTGTGACACAAGTATTTCCCGGGATGCAGCCAGCAGATGCGGTGATGAGAGATTACACCCAAAGTCAACATATGCGTGTGTGTGGGTTTTCCCACAGTGACGTCGGGCAATTCCCGGGCGTGGCACTGATGACTGTTAGATCAGATCCTTGACAGCTGCTGTATGAGGTTCGACGGGAGAATTGCGCCAAGCTTCTCAAGTATGTAACTGATTGGCAGGTACATCCACGTCACAGCCTGCACAGCACATCAACTGCGCTGTCAAATGACGGCTCAGGGGCGTCATTTAGGAGGGGTGGGGTCTACGGACCTGCCAAGGATTTATGATTTTAATCTTTTTCCTGAAAATCGTACCTCTGAAACAGTGATACCACTGCAAGAAAAATACTTTATGCAGACTAAGGGCGCGTTGCACCAACCATACTTAAATTTAAGTACATGCTTAACCACCGCACTTAGCAAAAAAGCATTGCACCAACATCATTTAAGCAGGCCAGCCTGCTTAAACGTCACTTAAAAATAAGTGGCCAAAGTTGCCCACTTAAATTTAAGCGGCTGGCAAAAATGAGACAGACGCCATCTTTATTAGCGAACTGTGACGAAGTTATCGTCCTAAATTGACGATTTTCGGTAACAGTTGTTATATACCA
>Ga0209671_1008658_pt1 | contig 10644 bp, 5 predicted proteins | sample WorMetHERISLAND2_2_FD_187401 | JGI IMG/M metagenome (GOLD analysis project Ga0209671, IMG submission 187401) | Marine gutless worms symbiont microbial communities from Max Planck institute for Marine Microbiology, Germany - Olavius geniculatus... | ecosystem: Host-associated > Annelida >...
ACATTAGTTCATACACTTGTTAATGGCAACATTTAAGGACTTGCACATTGAAAACAGCAAAAATTACAAAAGGTGATATTATTCAGCAGCACATTGACACACAGTCAGTGTGATCCGGGCAATATCATCTTTTGTAATTTTTGCTGTTTTCGATGTGCAAGTCCTTAAATGTTGCCGTTAACAAATGTATAAACTAATGTTTTGTACATTTATGCTGCTAATAGTTAAACATTCTAATGGTGTGGCTTGATAGTCTAGTGGTTTGGTAGGACCATAGCACCGTGGGCTGGTGCTTAACATGAGTTAGCAGTCAGACCTTGTGATCGCAAGGTCACGGGTTCAGCTCCAGACTACACCACTATCAGGGCAGGTTTTCGCACACCATAGCTTGTCGATGTGATGCTTTAGTTTGGGAGCACTGTCGACTAAGTAACCAAGTCTAAAAGCCAAATGGCTAACTTTTCAGAAATAATTATCTGTTTGTTGTTAATTTTGATTGCAAGTTGAACTGTGGTGTTTGTCCAAGAACTGATATGTGACATTTTTATGATTACATATAAGTGACAAAGTTGATAAAAATGCAGTCACGTGTGTTTTGAATGTACAGGTACAAATTTACTTAGCTAATAAATAAGGCATAATCAGTGTGTGTTTATATCCAATCTTGTAATAAGGCTACAATGTTACGTACAGTTGTACATTGGACGTTTTTCCAGTATGTTTGTAAGCATGAATGGCTTAATGGTCTTTGCAGTGCTTTCTAATTGATGCGACTTTAATTGAAAATTTGATAACTAATTGTTTCTTTTTTTAAAATTTTTTATTCGATGATTAATTGTTAATTTATACAGCTGTAATTACAGGAACTACACTGACGTGCGCTACTCCATCTACACTGATATTGTCCGCACGTCGGTGCGCAGTTGTCCACAAATCAGCAGCAAAGTGCAAAAACCGCTTTATTTACCGACTGCCATCTGCAGTCATGGGCCGTCTGATGGGCGACTGTCTGAACTCAAAGTTACTTTTTATCCAAAGGTAATAGTTGTACAGCCTTATATTTATCCTGAAATTTCTGCAGTTAGAAGCTTCTTTTTAGGCATCTTGGACTGAGCAGATTTATCTTTATAGGTATAGCAAAATTAAAAGAAATTTTTTTACCCGGGACAGGTGACAGATATGACATTTTTATGAATACATATAAGTGACAAAGTTGTTAAAAATGCAGCTGCATGTGTTTTGAATGTAAATGTACAAATTTATACAAATTATTTCTGAATTATTATTGTACGTGTCAGTGTTATAGGTTTTTGACATTTCATTTTCATACGCTATCATTGTTCTATCTGAAACAACTAAGCTGAAAAATGTTCTGATAAATGTCCTGAACTTTGATTTTTTTGATGTCTTGAGAAACAGCTTTGACGTTTAGTAGTAGTAACTGGGCTGGAAAATTGTTCTGAAAAATTTTTATATTTTAGGTTTTAGGAATAACCTAAAAGTCCAATTTGTAGGTTTTAGATTAGGTTATTTGTTTGTTGTGAAATTTATTACATGTCATGTTATATTTTATATTTTAATTATGATTTTTGACGACTTTATCTTGCTACAATTGATAGAAAACAATGTGATTGAGTGATGGACAGGGATAAGATGTTTTTCCTGAGTTGTGCTTTTTGTGTATACGGTTTTTGATGGACACTAAACCCAAAAAACTTTCAAATAAGCAATTTTTAAAAAAAATCTAGGTTTTTCCAGCCCTGAGTATTAGTATTGGCAGTAGCAGTAGTGTCTTTGCTACAAGGGAATTTCACCCCTCTAAATTTTCCCCCAGTCGGAATTACCGCAACGATCGGATGGGCTTGTGTGCGTTCATAGGGTTACTATGTGACGTCAGTCTGGCAGGGGCAGCTGAACATCTCAAGGTTAGCGGACGTCGTCAAGGTCGTAGTGTCACATCGCAGCGGCATAGAACTGCGCGAGGCTGCTATTACGGTGGCTCTGTATGCAAGGTCACGTGACCAGTGGTACATCGCCGCGGCATGGAGTGTTCGACACGCATTCGATCTGTTTGGTTCCTGTGTCATGGATGATTTCATCAGCATGGATCAACTGCTTGCTGACAATTCACCTTATGTCATAGACGGATCTCTCTATATCAGGGTCTTTGTACGGCCGATCTCATTCCATTTTCCTCAGCTGCAATAGATGAAGAAGTAGATTTTGCACATATAGCCATTACATGGGAGCTCATTGCCCTGTTAGAAAGTTCAAAATTATAATTAAATTTTAGTCCATTAAAATTTTGTTTTTTAACTGTAACTGTTTTATTAATTATTATTTTCCACAGATGGATCTCTCTGTGTTGGGGTTTTTGTAAGACCTATCTCGTTCAGTTTTTCTCAGCCTTGATACAAGAAGAAGATTTTGCATACAGGGCCATGGTAGTTGGTGTGTTAGGTCTGGTGCCAATGTTGGGATGCATATGGAATTTTTTCCCAACTGCATTTGACTGAAGTGACATATTGGTACGAAACAAACAGGTTCAGAAGTCTACGGCCACTGGCCCGATGTAGACAGCTAGGTCTGTTGCATGAGAGCGCACCCCTTCTAAGAAGTGCAAAATATTAGTCATATTTAAAAAAAGTAATGGATTAGCTTTTGATGACTAATTGTTTAATTAATCTTTTTTCGCAGCTCTGATAGTCTGACATTTTTGCAGTCATTTGTGTTATAATCTGCTGGCTGGAATTCAGCATTCTAACAGTAGTTGATGTACCCACAATTTATTATCATTAATTATCATTAACTATCATCGTTTTTTGCGCACTGTGATTCATCTTCATTGTTGAATGTTGAGAGTTTAAACAGTTGATTACTCTGGGTCAGCTTGTAGATGCAGATCTTGTTCTTTGGTTCTGGTAGTTTAGTTTGGTAATTTAGTAGTTGTAGTAATTTCATTGATACCGGTTGTTGACAGGCAGTCGCTGTTTTGCTACACAGTAGCACGTTGTTATTTTATTTGTCTGCAGAGTCTAGACCATAGTGATAAACTGTGCCAGTCCAGCACTTGTGGTTTAGTGCTATTATCGTACCAACTGTTCAGTTAAGACAGCAATCTGGCGTTGGTTAGCCATCAGTGTGAACTCTAATAGTCAAACATTATTGTCGAAATAGAGTTAAACTGTTAAAACTGCTAGCTTACTGGCGGCAGCGGCGTAGGACCTCTAGTGGTCTGGGACTGCTAACTGAACGGTTGGTAACGGTTTGAGGTCTTAAATGCGATGGCAAATCATGGCAGTTCCAGGGACTGGTTTTTATTTTCAGTTTTTTTTCTGTTAATTCTGGTAATTTATCTTTTTACCATGCACACTGTCGACTAAGCATTGGTGTGCTGAGAATTTAGCAATGGACAGATTCAGACTTCTGCATATCTTTTCCTGTCCGAGGTAGAAAATAAAAGTAAGACATTTCACAGTACTCAAATCTTTGTGTGTTGTAGAATAAAACAGCAGCACACTAACGTTACGTTCTTTTTTGTTTTAGTGTATTGAGTTGTGATCGGAGTTTGGTCTGTTGGCTGGTTTTTTATTAACTTGTGAAACGTGATAGGCCTATGTACATGTATGACAACATATCAGTCAGTCTTACTAGTTTCAGTTAGTTGTGTGATTTTTGTCAAAATATTGTGATGCTTTGCTTTTATCTATTTCAGTTTATTATACAAGGTGGGCCAATAAAAAACGTGGCTCTTTACTTTTGTCTATATCTTTGGCAATTATGGACCAGTTTTCAAATTATTTCACTGGCACATGCGCCAGACAATTTGCAATAATGCAATTATTATACATCCCAGTACATTGTAAATGTGTCTCTACACTACCTTGTGAAATATAAATGAATTGTGCATATATAATGATAAAAACAAATAAACATTTTATTAAAATTGATAAAAACACTTCAGACCAACATTGAATGCATTGAATGATCTGCATGAACAATAGACTGTGTGGGTCTAACACAGTATATTGTCATGCGGATCATTCATCACTATGTTAGTATAAAGTGTATTTTACATTTACCTAAATGTTTGTTATTATCATTAGTTTTTTCTTACATTTATATTTTACAAGGTAGTGTAGAGACGCATTTACGGTGTGGTAGGATATATAACAACCACATTTATGCAAATTGTCTGCAGAGTGTCAGTGAAACAATTTTGAAAATCGGTCAATAATTGGTGAAGATATAGACATAAGTGAAGTGCCATGTTTTCTTATTGGCCCACGTTGTGTTTGCTGTGTGTATTATAAAGGATGATACTGTAGTTATTTGACCATTGTGGTCGATTAATTGTCTTGTGTTTCATTACAATTGCTGAATACCATAGGACTTTGTCTTGTTTAAGAAAATAATGAGAATGATGAAAGTGTAATATTTGTGTTATAATGTTTATAGCATACATTGCAATGCATATTGGCTATTATATCAGTTGGTATTTTGTATTGGGCTTACATATAGGCTCACATTACATAAAATTTTAAGTGAAAAATGTCTAGCATTTAAGTCACTTCAGTGTCGGCTATAGAAAAGAGGTGAAAAACAGATAGTTGCAAAATTTAGTCAAAAATGATTGGAGACACTTTTTTTATAACTATAAAATTGCAGCTTGTAAACATTTCTTATCACTGGATTTGCTCATCGTCACCCTTGCTTAATGATAATGTCACAATTAGCCAAATGCAATGCAGTGTCGCTGACTACCGTTTTTACACGCGACAGCAGGTACTGCTATATCGCGTCTTAGCCATCGTAATTCTGTCCGTCCGTTCGTCTGTCTGTCCGTCCGTCACACGGGTGGATCAGTCAAAAACGGTGCAAGCTAGGATTACCAAATTTTCACCGTCGTTGCCTGGAAGACTCTAGTTTCAGGAACCTAAAGATTTTCCATAAATTCGAAAGGAGTCACCCCTAGCGATGGCGCAAAATGAGAGGGGTGTATGAAAATTTTACGATTTTGAGCCAATGTCACTGTATCTCAGAAATGGTTCGAGATAGAGCCTAGGTTACTATTAATCAGTAATAGGAAGTTGTACACGGACTTTCGATTGCCACCCAGAGCAATGACCTTGGATGACTTTGAACGCCAAAATAGGGGTTTTGTGGATTTTTGGGCGATTTTGGGCTGAAACACAACTCTTATAGCGTTCGCAAGATGTCACCACGCATCTAACTTGTTATGCAATGCAGATGGAGATTTTGTTATTTGCATATTAACTTAACGTGAATACACAAGTGGGCAGTGGGCCTTCATGCGTGCACTGCTGTCGCGCATTCCCTTTGCGTTACCTAGTTTTTTTGTTATCAATAAGTGGCTGATTCTTTTACAAACTATCTAATAACTATAACAACTAGGCCTAGAAGACTGGAAAATGGTTGAATATCATGGCACTTGCCAGTCTGTCCTTGGTGTAATCTTTTAATAATTATTTTACTTTGTAAAATTTTTACAGACACCATTATGGGCTTTTTTCTAAGAAGCACTGTTATTTTGATAGTAAAACTATTTATTACCTTGTGAACGATATAGACTGTGTCGCAGCCCGATATCGCCAAAAAATCCATAAAACTCCCTATTTTGGCGTTCAAGGTCATTGAATTCGGCGCCAATCGAGAGCCAGTATATGATTTCCTATTACTGATTAATAGAAACCAAGGCCCTATCTCGCACCTTTACTGAGATACAGCAACTTATTGGCCAAAAATCGCAAATTTTGCCGGCCCCCTCTCATTTAGCGCCCTCGTTCGGGGTGACCGCCTTCGAATTTATGGAAAAGCTTTGCAGTTACTGAAACTAATGTCTTCCATGCAGCCAATGGTGAAGATTTGGTGATCGTAGCTTGGACCGTTTTGACTGATCCACCCGTGTGACAAACAGACAGACAGACAGAATTGCGATGGCTAAGATGCGCTGAAAGCCGTAGCTGCTTTTGCGCTTAAAAATTAACTCCTGATTAGTGATTGCAATCCCGGGATTGAATTCTCAATCCCGGGATCTGGGATTGAAAAATTTGTAATCTCGGGATTAGGCTTACAGAGTGGTGACATGTTCGCTGTTTTGGTATCCATAGTAGGCCTAGACTTATTATGGGGCCGTCCTTCCTAGAAGGAGCTAGCCCCATCATGTGTTGATCCTGTCCGTCTGTCTGTCTGTCCCGTGCCTCCACCTAGAGAAAAAACTAAAAGGCCTACGAACACCAAACTTGGTAGGAAGGGTCCCTGGGACACGAGCACCCCGTGGACCAATTTCAAGGTCAAAGGTCAAGGTCACGGCGGCTAATTGCGCAGTTTGCAAAAAATCCCCATAACTTCACCGCCGGTTGACCGATCAACTACATATTTGGCAGGTGTCATAAAGACCCCTCGCCGCCTTGCCCCGGGTGACCTCGTTGCCATGGCAACGGCCGTTCCGTCTGTCTGTCTGTCTGTCTGTCTGTCCCGTGCCTCCATCTAGAGGGAAAACGAAATGGCCTAGGAAGACCGAACTTGGTAGGAAGGGTCCCTGGGACACGAGCACCCCGTGGACCAATTTCAAGGTCAAGGGGTCAAAGGTCAAGGTCACGGCGGCTAATTGCGTTGTTGGCGAAAAATCCCCATAACTTACCGCCTGTTGTCCGATCAACTTCATATTTGGCAGGTGTCATAAGGACCCCTCACCGCCTTGCCCCGGGTGACCTCGTTACCATGGCAACGGCCGTTCCCTCCGTCTGAAAGCCTAGAAAGCCCCAAAACAGCACGCACGTACAGCAGCACGCTGTACTCAACTGCAAGGACGGCCCCATAGCGGGCGGCCCATCAACGGCCGCACCCACTTGTTTCATGCATGATGATGTAGTTGACCGACCGTACGGAAAGTATTGCGAGTGTAGGAAGTGACTATGACTGTAAAAACACAAATTACAGTGCACAGAAGGAGTAGAACTCTAACGCGCATCAAATGTTTTATTTATTAAAGGGCTAGAATTATTATTTGTGTCATTTAACACTCAACAAAGTACATTTTCGACGAATTTTTGTAATCCCATAATCCTGGGATTGAGACGCGACCAATCCCGGGATTCGGGATTGGCGAAAACGGCCGGGATTCGGGATCACGGGATTGCCAACACTACTCCTGAGTCCTGATGCATATTGAATTGTACATCCATACGCACGATTGGAATTATTTACTTACTGATAAGATTTGAAATTTGCATTTTGAATTCTCGATTTGCTTTTCAACGTATGGTACATAAAGTGTTTACTTCCGGTCAGTTGCGGTCATTTTCGCGTTTTTAGTTGAAATTTATATAATAAACTATAATTGTCTTATTTGTTTGCTGCTGACTAAACATTGACTTGGAAGAACTGTGTTTCGTCATTGGAAGTTTTTTGATTGCATTGACAGCTGCAGCTAGGTACTCGCCAGGTAAGCACGGTGATACCTCCAGATCGGCGATCCCATAGATGATACATTTACATTTACATGATACAGATACATCGCTGATCTGAGAATTGCCGCATGCTATTGACAGATAGACTCAGATCGTTTGACACATGACACAACTGACTTGTATCATTTATTCGTGTATTTTATGCAGCAGTTTGATGCACACGTGTCTAAGGCGCCATTACAGAACTTTCCCACCCGAATCCTAAGGCTTACCAAAACGCTGCTTATTCTGGACTCATGCACACCTGGAAGAATTACTTAGACTGAGTTATTAATGTGACAGTTCTCATGGGTGACATTTGATGATTTATGTTTCTACAGATATGAACGGTGGCTTGAATATGTGCATGAGGCTTTGGTGAATATTAAAGTGTGTCAAGTTGATTATCAGAGAAATGCTGAGAGCGTTGAGAACCGACATAGCAAGCAGAGTAAGTATGCAACATTTTTGTAACACATAACTGGTGTCTTCGATGTTTTATTATCATCTTGAAATGACCAGTATTTGAGGACTTTGCATAATGTATACACCGTGTCCAGAAAAAAACATCCTGAACATTTTCGACTGTAGCTTGAAGAAAGATTATCGGATTTTAGTAATTTTTGATACTAATATTTCTGACACAACTGGCCATCAAATAACTGTCCAAATTTCCACCGCACAAATTGTCTGCTTTTGCACTACCTCAAGAAACAAGAACAACAAAATGTTGCATTTTTATCCTATTTTGCCAGGTAGTGCAGAAGCAAACATTTGGTGAGGTGGAATTTTAAACAGCTGTTTGATGGTAAGTAGTGTCAAAAATGTTTGCACCAAAAATTATTAAAATCTGTCAAGTCACAATCGATAATGTTGGTAATGCTTTTCAACGTATTTCTGTTCATTTAAACTCATATTTTGTTTCTTTTGTTTTCCCCAGGTAGTGCAGAAGTAGACATTGGGTGAGGTAAATTATTGAATGGTTATTTGATATCCAGTTGTGCCATAAATATTTTTACCAAAAATTATTAAAATTGGATATGCCTTTTTCAAGTGACAATCGATAGTATTTGGGATGTTTTTTTGGACAATGTGTATGTTGCCCATGAACGTTGTTTAGCTGTTTTAGCATCTATCAGTTTTTACTGCTTGCATTATTAATTTTGTTTACTTTCTTTTGCTACATTCTAGCTAAGCACATCCAGTTTAATGCTGCTGATGCTTGTTTATTGTTGCATCATATTATGTTACCCAGACATTTACAGATGTTGTGAATATTGCCATTAGTTACAAATGAGTTTGTCCAGTTACTGGTACTGACTGCACTGACAGGTGGCTATATAGTCATTTCATAATGATATGGTTATGCTTTCTATACTTTTGTCAGAACGTCAGTGTATACAGTGTATATGTGTGTGTGTGCGTCAAACTGTGTGCTTGTGATCGTACAGTTGGCAGAAACAGCATTGCAGTTAGATGGCCGATTTGCATTGCTGCCTTGGAGAGACCAGTTGCAGCGACTCACTTGGTGCATTCGCTTTGCTCCGCTAACTAAACGATCCGAGTATGTCACCAATTTGCAGTAATACAGCAACTTTCTCTAATGGCTAGTGTGGTCTATGTTAACTGTTGTTGTACCCATAACTCAGTTGATACACTAGACGGCTTAAAACTAACAAGTCAGCAAACTGTAGTGGTAGTCGTAACTGACAGTGTTTCTGACATGGTAGCATTTAATAGAACAGCTGGCCATAAGCATGGACCCACATTAAATTATAAGGACACTTAGCAAGCACTGTGTCAAAAGTGAACATCTTGAACATGAAAATGCTAAAATTGTATAAAAAGAAATAGTTGTTGGAACTGATTTTTGATTCTGTGTTTTAATACGTATTTTTTGTACAAATCTGGTGACATTTGAGTTATATCAACTGAAATTTAATCAAGGTTGCAGGAGCAAAAAATATGATCAAGATGTCTGAGTGAATAACTGTAACATGTGATACTTGTTTAAAAATTGCGATGCAGTAACTGTAGATCATTTCTGATATGTCACCAGAGTGTAAATTCTGCCTCGGTTGTTATACGACAGCATATCACGTGCTCAGGCACAAATTTCACTCAGACATCTGGAGGCATGTGGTCTCATATCTGCGACAACGTCAGTCCAGGACTGGTTTGACCTGGCACATCAGCTTGCCAGCAAGGTACTCAGACACGTGTTGTAGTAGTTGTCATTGGAGTTGTTGTAGTTGTCATGAAATCTGAAGCATCTTAAAGTTTTTTTCGTACAGCTGCACACGGTTTCAGTACATTTAGGCTATACTAGCCAAGTCATGGCACGACAAGATGTGGCCACTCTCGACTAAACTACGTGGACTGTGTCGAGAGGTTGACCGGAATGAAGACCTACGAACTGGTGGAGGTGTCAGAAGATTGTGAAGCCTGACATGAACTTGTGGTCGCATGCTTTGACCCACAACCAGTTGACTAGAGAGAGAGAGGGGGAGCATTATGCTAAGTAATCTGTGTCCTGCATGTCAAGATTTTTTTCGCAAATGCTGAGGTACTGCCGCAAACACTTTGTAGCTGCCAAATGCTATATATTTTTAAACTTACCGGTATTTTTCAGTGTGCTGCCAGATGTGATGAGCAGAAGTTATGCATGTGTTATTCGGCTGACTACTTAGTTATTTTTTGGTTGCAGTGTCATTGCTCTGATGAGTTACGAGGCATAAAGCCAGCAGATGAAGGTCTGCAACTGCAAGTTGACACTGGTCTATTAACTCAGGTCGGTTGAATCTGCTGTAGATTTTCTAGCATCTTAGAGGAAGCAATAGCAGCAGAAGCTGTAGTGCTAGGGCCTGTTGCACTCTTACGTTTCAACTAGGATTAAACTGGTAAAAATTGTATTAATCACTAGGACAGTATCGTTGCTTTTTGCTGATTAAATGAAATGTTATCTTATTTGTGGAACTTGTTTATTTTTTGTTTGTCTTCCTTGTTTATTAGTCCGCCCGAAAGTGATAGCTTGCGGAGCGGTCTTAAGTTTTACCCCTGATGTTTTTTTTATTTTTTTATATTTTTTTTCCACTCGCGAAATCTCCGAGATGCGTGGGCTGACCGGCGTGAAATTTTGCACGATGGTCAGTACTAGGCCGAATTTTATAAT
>Ga0209671_1008659_pt1 | contig 10643 bp, 3 predicted proteins | sample WorMetHERISLAND2_2_FD_187401 | JGI IMG/M metagenome (GOLD analysis project Ga0209671, IMG submission 187401) | Marine gutless worms symbiont microbial communities from Max Planck institute for Marine Microbiology, Germany - Olavius geniculatus... | ecosystem: Host-associated > Annelida >...
CACTTAACATGGCGCAAATCAAGATCAGATTTTGAAATGTTAATAAATAATAACTTATTTTTATGCCAACAATGTCTCAAGCTTTTTGTTGCAATTTTTTTCAGTAGTTTTTTTGTTTTCATATTGCATAAGCTCACTTAGACGTTATCTTTCCGCGAAAATGGCATTTTACATGATGTCACGATTATATTAGGTATAGTCAGTAAGAAGTAAATTCTGAATATAAGTTTAAGATGTTTTCAGTAAAGCGTATCATTGTGATAATGTGTGCCAAAAATTATAAAAGTAAATTCACATTTGTTGACGTTATTCAGAAAAAAATGTAGAGTCTTTTCTTCCGGACACGGTGTATGTGGGTTCGATCTCTACCAAGAAATTTGATGTAATGTAGTCGACCATGCAAAGACGTGTGTGAATGCTTTCGGTGACGAATATCATTCTGCGTAGGCAAGAATCGGAAAAAAGTGTCACGTGCCATCACTTATGGAACCACCCACACGTCTGATCATTTGATGAAGCAGATAATTAATGTAATCATAAACCGCGAACAGCGTTCGTATCTGTACATCACTAAGCGACCCTCTCAGTAGCTTTCAGTAGCTTACCCAAAATGCATTAACTTAGTTGTAGGCGGACGTCTGTCCGTCTGTCGTTTCGTCGTCTTTACAATTCATGCGTCCATATAATGACAACATGAGGATTCAAATATCCATAAGATATCATCAAACGAGTTACGGATCTAAGACCGTTCGCAACAGACAGCTAATTCTGTCATATAGACCGTCATAACAAAGCTAATGTGAAATAGACTGTACCCCCACACTAAACCGCAATTTATAATTCTCGCCACGCAGTCCATTTCTGCTGCTGGCGCTAATTCAAAGTGACACAGTCCCTATAGTGCAACAGATGAAGCGACGGACGTAAAGGTGTCTGCCACCCACGCGCCCCGCGATCACCTGGCTACAGGTTCGAGTCTAACATTGTATGCAAGGCGCGCTAACAATCAAGTCGCCTCGGAGACTTGCTGAGTAATGTGCAGCTTTAAGAAACTAACTAACAATTAGGCCTGAACCACATTCAGCTTTCACTGGCACTTTTTTCGACAATTTTCGGCTGCAGTCGTGCGTCGTGAAGCGTCTGTGCGATCCGAGCGTGTTTCAAGTACGATACCGCACTGTCTGGAGTGATATAAACTTGTACTGCGTACCCGCTTATCCATTTTAGCATCCACTACTAACAATACTGCCGCTCGTTATCGACCATTAACAATTTTGTTTAAAAGCATGCTGCTGCAATTTTTGCAATCGTTCATCACCTCAAAAGTCAAAAGTAAAAACTGTTTGAAAATTCTAAATAACGGACTACTTTTATTCGCAAACAAGATCTTGCACATTACATATGTTGCTTTCATTTTGGTTCACGAAACAATTTTGGAGTATACAAAATTAATGGGAAATCATTTATCAACAGTTAAAGTTAAGCAGTGCGACACCAAAGTATCTCTTTTAAGCCAGCCGTAAGCGTAACGTCGACTGCTTAACCTTTACAATAACGTTTTCTTTAATTCTGACGTTGTGAAGCATTCAGGTATTATTAGTACGTTACGTGCGGCAGGTTTAATGGCTTTCTATAAAATTATAAACGTGTGTGGTTTATTTTAGTCGAGAACATTCTGGTGCCGTTTGAATGCTCACGTAAATCTCTCTACACGTTGTTGTGGCTTTAGGCTTAAAAGACTGCTGAAAGCTATATCCTGAGCATTTAATTAAAATGGAAATTTCCGCCTTACACCTGGTTTCCCAGTGCATTTAAGTTCGTTCCTCCGGCAATCTTTTAAATGCACTCGCATTGGTCTTGATTAGATTTTTTGTTTAATTTAATTTAGGCCTACCTGCCAACAGGAACTGCTATGGGCTCTCGCGCGTCTCAGGAGCATTAGCTCAGATTTTTTGTCATACACCAGACTTGTACTATTGGCTTCGTAAACACTTGTCGCCATACATTGGATGCATCGCAGAGTGAATCTAATAATAATAGTCCCTACGGTTTATTGTGTATGGCAGCCAGTGGCTGGATCTGATTTGCATAAAGTCTACTTGCCCACAAAATTTAAGAACAATAACGGCCGCTGTTCGTTACGGGACAATTTTAGTGCGAACGTCGCCGTATTTAATGTTTATAAATGACATATCTCACCACATCGTAAATGCGTTTCTACACTATTTTGCGAAATATAAATAAAATATACATATATAACGATAATAAAAAACAAACATTTTGCCAATAGAGGATGCATTTAAAAATTAGCTGTTATAAAGTCGCTAAGCCGAATTGTCGTGACAAAGTATCAAAGTTTTCACGAAACAACGTCGATTGATTTACAACGTAATACGACGCGCAGCAAGTGAGCAGCGAAATGATGAACTTTTTGGAAAGTGGCGTGTTTCAAAGATCAAGTGATTAAGTTTGGTGATTTTTATTACAGCTGTATCATAATGTTTTAAACCGATTTTTTTAGTTTAGAGGTTTACACAATTTTATTAAAGTTGTTAACACAGTTACACTTTAGCTAGTGCGATCAATCTGCCAGTTTCAGACAGTTGGCTACGCTTTCAGCACAGCGCCGTCGTGAGGGTGCGAGTAGCTGGTAAGTTATGCCGGACGGATCTAGCGCTCAGTGCTAATTGCCAATGAGCAGAACTCGTTGTTTATAGAGGGTCGGTGTCCAGTCGAGACGTTGCTTAATTGATGTCTGCTCAGCTGATTGCTCAATCTTCGCAGGTAGACCTAAGTCGACGCCGGGCAGGTGCGCGCGGGCGCCGGGCGGGGGTAGCTGGCTTGCTGTCAATTATAACGTTTCTCACACGACCAGTCAGTCGCACGCGTCAACTCAACTCGTGCCGAGCAGAGCAGATTTCTGACGACGTGATCTGCTCACGAACCAGCCCTGCAACTGTTTGCTAGACGTGGCAACACGAACCCCCGTTTGATAACTGCTCATTGCTCACTCTCTAAGTGTCACCCACGTTGCCACAGCGTGACATCAATCGGCTCAACTCAACTCAAACCAGCCTATAAAACAGACGACTTTCAGCCAGTCGTTCTCTTAGATTTTCGACGAGCTACTTTATTCTCTGCGTTTATCGTCGGCGCGATTGATTATTGATTCACATTAACACGTTTTAATTTGTGATAAAGTTTTTATTCACGAAGCAACACGACTTTTAGAAGAAAAGATCTTCGCTATATCTGCAGTGGTCAAGGTGGGCGTCTCTATATTTTCTTTAGACTTACACTTCTGCATCAAACCACGGTGATGAAAGTCAAATGTTTTACGGTTTGTTTCCGTAACGTGCGCTTTTTGCTATTCTTTAAAATGTAGTCACGACTTAAGGCTCTCAGCAGCGTATCGGAATGTAGAGTAAAATATAGCCTGGAAGCCACAAAACGTGTTTCAACTGGCAACAATGCAAGTTGTGAGCTATCAAACATGATATTCAGATTTAGGCCCTCTATTTATTTTTGGGCCGTAATTACATTAAAATAAAACAAAATTTAGAAATTTAGCAAAAATAGCAAATATTTATCTTTAGTACACATACTATACGATTCAGCTAAAAAGTTGAAATTATTTACATTTTGACATTTTGTGCTATAAAAATGTATGTATTTTACGCAGTCCTATATAGTCCGACAATTATTATATTTTCAGATCGGCCATCTGAACGTATCAATTTTTACACACCTTTCAGATCGCTGATCTGAAGGTATCAATTTTTGTGTAAGATTCTCAGATCGCCAATCTAAAAATTGTCACTGTGCATTTGTGCTTATGCAAATAAATTCGTTAGGGAGTGCTATAGTTACGCGTAATGCAGTAGGATTTATAGTTATTATATTAGGGTTAGAGTTGTAGTTAGGGCTGTGTTAAGGTTTAGGATTATGGTTAGGGTTGGGCTTAGGGTTAGTGTATTTGACATAATTACGTGATAAAAAGTAAAGGTAGTGTGTAGCTCTTAATAGAAATCCCATCACAGAGCTGCTGAGCGTCACCTGCTGTATGGGATCACACAGTGTTAGTTGCCACATGACACAGGTGAACGCCCCCACCTTAACCCCAACCAGACATCTTCCGTATATTCGATTTTCCTATTCTGGAGGAATGGAAAGCTAAGTTGACAATGGTGTTGATTATATAGAAGATAGTTAACCTGTCCGCAGACAGTCATCTGACCTGATAGTGTCCTGACGGGGAAACGAACCCATGACCATTCAATCGCTAAGTCCCCTACCGTTACGCCATATAGATGGTGGACAGATAGATGGACACTGGTAACATTGGTAATGTATTGGAGCCGACTGGTGCGAGTCTGCAAACTTGGTACTGCACGTATATAACTAGTGATATTCTCTTAGGGTTGAGGTCATCAGTTGGCCAGCTGCCGTAACGGCGTGTTACTGCGGCCGCCGCAGTCCTCAGCCCTTACCGCAGCTAGCAGACTATCCCTCGAGTGCTCAGATCGCTGATCTGAATGTATCAATTTTTGTGCAAGATTCTCAGATCGGCGATCGGAAAATTGTCACCGTGCGTTAGTCATCCGCCGGACGGCGCTATAGCGCTATCGATTCGATATTCAGCGCCAAAACTGGCCGTTTGATTCTGGGATACACGCTGCAACAAGCCTGAGATTACCTTTGACTTTATATTTAAGCTGAGCGTTTTTCCAAAGTTCAAGGTCAAGATGCAGGTTTTCCATAGCGTACTACTTTATAAGCCGAACTGTTTGAAATTACCTAGACAGTAAACGTGAACACTGGATGTCATATACAGGCCTAGTTCGCTATTGATTCGCTTGTGACGTCTGATGCTGTGTTAGTCGTTTCGTTCTGATTGTCTCTGATCTTCATTCTTGGCGAAATACATTTGAAACATACTGACAATAATGCGTAGATCTAGGCCTACTGCACACGCGCGTGTTAATTAGTGAGTTTAAAACGTAATATATTCTTCATTACCTTTTAGCCGACCGTACTAAAGTAACGGTCAAGCTTTTAGTACGGTTGTCGTCCGTCCGTCCGTTTGTCTGTTCGTTGTTGTATGTCACGGATGTATTGTGGTTAAACGGCGCAAGATAATGCTTAAGTTGCTGTTGATCACTAACAGGAATTCGCATATTGGCTTTCAAATGACATGTAAGTCATTGACCTTGGATGACCTTAAAGAGTCATAACGCACTATGGTATGCTAATCGTGCGGTATTGTGGCTAAACGGTAAGTCTTAAGGGGTCGGCGATGGTACCATGGGATAGGGCGCTAATAACTTCCTATAGGCTGTCAATAGTAACCTGGTTCTCACTTGCAACGATTTGGCAGATATTTTCAGTAGAAAGTTTCAAAATATAAGTGGCCATATCTCGGAAACGGTGAGAGATAGGGTTAAATTGCTATTAATTACTAATAGGAAGTAGCATACGCCCTTTCAGATAGGATAGAAATTATTATCAAAATCATCGATCTAATTGGATGACCTTCAAGGTTACTGACAGACAGTACGATCGGCTATCCTAGCGACAGCTGGGCTTCTTTTATTATACAGTTATTTTTGCTGTTTTCATTTGGCGTGTTTGGTGTAGTTCTGTATTTGTTTCAACTTTCTGGCATAGCTTAGCTTTATCTTGGTTTCTGGTTTAGGATTTTGTTTGTGTTTACATCACTGGAGTAAACAGATTGAAAGTGATCCCTTGTATAGACCAACTTTTCATCTTGTTATTTTTCTCTGCTTCTGTATTTTTACTGTCCGCGCGGTAGCGACGACAGTATTGCTTTTTAGCATCGTCGCTGTTTTTTTAGCCGACCGTACTCAAGTAGCGGTCGAGCTTATGGTACGGTTGTCGTCCGTCGTCGTCAGTAACGGATTTATTGTGGCTAAACGGTGCGAAATACAATTTAGGTTGCTATTGATCACAAATAGAAAGTCGCATATTGGCTTTCAAATAACATTTAAATATTTGATTCTAGAGCATTTTGAAGAGCTATAACGCACTATGATATGCCAATTGTGCGATATTATAGCTAAACAGTTAGTTGTAGAAAGTCGGAGATGAGACCATCGGACAGGGCGCTGGCATTTTTCTATAGTAACCATGTCTCTATCGGCAGCGGTTTAGTTGCAATTTTCAAGGTATAAGTGGCAGTATTTTGGAAACGGTGAAAGATAGGGCCAAAATTACTATTGATCACTAATAGAAAGTGGCATACGTTCATTCAGATTATATGAAAATCACTCACCTTGGATGACCTAGAAGGTCAGTAGGCGATATTGTGGTTAAACCGAGCGATATAATGCCAAGGTCGATATTGATCACTAATAGGAAATTGCATTCACCCTTTCAAATAAGATAAAAATCATCGATCTTGCGAGATAGGGCGAAGTTTGTTAGCAGGATTACCAGAAAACGTTACGGTCGAATTTGCCTGAAATTTTTAGTGAAAGGTTGCATTATTTGCCAACATTTCCCTGGACATAATCCCCCAGACTAAATCTCCTTAAACAGTCCTCTAAATAAGTGGATAGACGAACCAAATCCCGCCTGGGATATAATACCTTTCTGCAACAAAATGTTCTTAGACAGAATCCTCTTGATTTTACGTTCGTCATACGGACAAACTCTCGCTTGGGTATCATTTGGCTTTAGCAAGGCTTGCCCACTTACTTGAATCTGTATTTTTGCTTACCCGTACCACTATATTTATGAAGCAGTATTTAATCTGATTTTAAAAATTAAATCTCTGTGATGTTAGGCGACAATGCAGTAGCGCAAGTGATCTCGCCTCTAGGCTAGCTATCTATTTCTTCGTAACGTGATCTATCTTCTGTCACATTCGTGTATTCTGCTTAAACCGTTTGACGGATTTAGCTGCAACTAGGCTGGTACACGTGCGGGGTCCAACCTACGACACACTGTGCTAAATCGGAGTTTTTGGCACCCAGCGATTAACTTGCAATTTTCCATTTATGATTCACAACGAGCAGCACGGATCAGTGATTTCGCCTTTTACCGAATTACTTCGGTCACTTGTGGATCGCAGTATTTTTTAAAACTATATACTCGTCGATACTATGAAACAAATGAGAAATTATTTGAAAGTCAATGCCAAAATGTGATATTAAGAATGCAGGTGGTGATTTGTTATTTTGACCAGGGCGAAGATGGAGCAGTGGAGCGCGGACTTCGGTTACAGCGACAGCAGAGAGGGGAGTATCCGGACAAGCATGATGGGCGCCCGTGAGTACGGTATCGGTAACTGTAGCGAGACGGCCAACGGTAAGTACACTCACTAATAATAATTATTGACCCACCTGTTGTGACAGACCAGTGCTCAGCCGACGACGACAACGCCAACCGATCGCTCATCCGCCTCATTTGTGACGCATAATAATTATTTTAATATATTTCCAAAGAAAACATTTCAGTAATTTTATACGGTCTTGTTATGCAATATTTTGTGAATTGCAGTAGATTAAAAGGAAACGCTGAAACGTCGAGTAATTGAAATCTCGGGTAATGTAATGTTTCAGTAAAAAATGAAAGTAATGTTTTCCATTCGATACGTCGAGTACAGGAAATGTTGTGTAATAGGCAATAACGGGGAATGTCGAGTAAGGGAAACTACGAGTAACAGCAAAGGACTAAATAGTAATAGAAACGTTGAGGAACGGTCACGACTATATAAAACAACAAAGTTTAATTAAAGTGCGTTTTTTGAGGACGGTATAGCGCGAGCTATAATTAAAAATGATAAGTTAACATTAACGAAACAGCACACGGACATGAATTTAACAACTCAACAAACAAACAGTGCCAATTCTCATTCGTCTTCTGCGTCTGTAGTGCCAGCTTCGTCGGCTTCGTCGTCGTCAGATGACTTTTGCGACATTTGTTGGGCTAACCCAAGAGCTAAGATTGTGTTTGTTCCTTGTCATCATGCACGTTTCTGCGATTCACGTGCACATCAAATGTCTGCAACTACAAAAAATGTAGCATCTGTAGAGGAGAAATTGACTTGCTACTGCCTATTTTTAGTTAATTAACTCCCGCATTTACATGTAGACTACTACGGTTTTTATCATATGCCACGCAAGCAAGCATTGCGCTATGTCGTTTTTTGATGTGCAGAAACGTTTCTATTGCAACTAGAATGTTTTAACAGTACTGTTGATAAAATTAGTGCTTTGGGATTTTTTATTAGATGTTAGATATTTCAATTACTCGACATTTCTAGTCCACGGCAATTACTCGGTGTTTCTGTTACTTGACATATACAGTCAGTGACCATTATTCTACGTTTCAGTTACTCAGCCTTTCCTTACCCTGTCGAAAACCTTTACTCGACGATTTTTTTACTCGGCGTTTCAGTGTCACCAATTAAAACTGGCGCATAATACTGATTTTCGCTTTAAAAACACCTGCGCAATTTTAAAAGGTATTATAATTTATACGACATTTATGCGGATGTCGGTAGATTCAAACAAATCTAAATAAAATGTTTCGTCATTTGTTGCCATGAAAGGCAGGAGCGGCACGTTTGAAAAAAAAACATATAATGTTATTTTATATTTTTTATTTTATAATGTAAATTATGTAATGCATTGTTTATAATTTCGTAATTACGAAATATCATGCTGACACTTTTGATGAACAAGTTTATCCAGTATCCACACGTTTGATTGATCTGTACCCATTTATTGTTCGTTTAATTATTCATGCTCGACATTAGCAAATAAATGCGTCAACATGTTCTTCGCTTTCAAGAGATGTGACAGTGTAATGCAGATTTTGCTCGAAGTTCGTTTTAATACTCTGTTTTAATACTCTGCCGTACAGCAGTCGTATCGTTTTTGGCGTAAATGCTCTAACATGCTGATGCCGCGTATCTCATATTCAGCAGCTTGAGCTATGTTTTCAATCTAGGGCTTTTGCATCAGTCCCAATTAGATTTTCTTTTACTTTCTACCGTGTATTATTATGTATTCGGTGTTTATGGGCCATGCTGCCTGATTTAAGTAAACAGATTTATGGATGGAGAAACTAAATAGTCCCGACAATGGTCATGACGATGATGATGCATTATTTTGCAGATGCAATGAACTATGGCGGCTTGATGTACTGCGATCAACGTTCAGCTACGTTTAATAGCTACGACTATACCCGCGCCACGGCTTCAGTTCCAGCTGGTACCTCGCTTTTCCTTTCCACCAACTACAGCAACGTCGATGAGTCCAGTACCAACTTCAGACAACTTAAGAAGGCATTTAACTTTTTATAATTACGTGTATGTTTTGTAACTGTAATAATTGTATATTTTATGTTTTACCAAATTGCGTTAAGTTTAGATTGTGTATTAAATTAATGCTGTATGATGAGAGTTAAAAAAAGTGGCATAAACTACAAAACCAAAAATATTTTCATTCATTCTACACTCCGTTTTTCTGGCATTTTAGTTGCAGTTTAATGCGTAACTTATATATGCATTAGTTCATGTGTTTTTTAATTACTTGAAAAATATTTATTTTGAAATTTCTGCGCAAAGCATACAATCTTTGTATCTCAGCATTTTGTTCATGTCTTATATGTTATTTATTACTTAGAACTATTACTATCATGCAATTTACTACTTTTACTTCATAAGAATCAGAATAATGCATCAAGCTTGATAATGTTCAAATAACACATTATAATCGTCAGCACATCATGTAGCTTTACATTCAGCTTATTCTAGTAGATTGACATAAAAAATTGAAATTGAAATTCGACTGACGCGATCTGAGATTTCACAGATCACCTCAGCTGGAGGTCTTTATTTTGTAATGTCTGAGATTTATTGGTTGAGACTAGGACTTACGCAATATTTCGTTAGCCATGTGACTGATGTGAGGCATGCATGAACATTTCGTCAGATGCATTTCGTATAATTGCATGTTTTTTTTCTTTTGTTGTTTAATTTTTCACTACTAAATAATAATAATAATAAACTAATTTGCATAGCGCCAGTGTGTCGATTGACTTCAGATGCGCTGTATTTTGTCATGTACATTGCAATGATGGTGAATAATAACTTTCATAAAAATTTTTTTTATCATTAAGTTAATCCAGTTAGAAAAAAAGTATAAAATTCCCAGCGCGTCCGGTCACTGAGCTGGCCCACTAAACAAATTCTGGTGCATTTTGGGACAGAAAAGTAACACCTTTCACGGTTTTAAACAAGCAAAACCCAACTTTTACTTAAAAAACGAACGTCATAACAACATGTCAGATAAAAATTTAGTATAATATTTGTTATGAAAAAAAAACTTTTTAGTGCGAAAGTTGGTTACTGTGTCTTTTTTCTGGCACCGATTAACACGAAAAGTCGATGCAGTGGATAAAGTATGCAATTTAGATGATAGTCGTTGTAATTTGACAGTCAGCAGCGGCAGAGTCGGTCGGCGATCAAGTTGACAACGCGTCCTCACAGCAAGATGCAAGTGGACGTCACAGTGTCACTCGACGCAGACTTGACTTTGACGACTCCTCGTCGACGTCATCATCATCATCATCATCTTCGCTGTCAGTCGTCAATGATCCACACACAGAACAAT
>Ga0209671_1008660_pt1 | contig 10641 bp, 7 predicted proteins | sample WorMetHERISLAND2_2_FD_187401 | JGI IMG/M metagenome (GOLD analysis project Ga0209671, IMG submission 187401) | Marine gutless worms symbiont microbial communities from Max Planck institute for Marine Microbiology, Germany - Olavius geniculatus... | ecosystem: Host-associated > Annelida >...
CTCTACATATCAGCAATAGAAATAATAATAATAATAATAAGTAAACATTTATATAGTGCACTATCATTTCGAAGAGATCTCTAGCGCGCTGAAAGCTGTCAAAGTTTGGTTACGTCACAGCTTCCTTCCTCATAAACATGCCACAGCTGTCACTGCTGAAAGCTGCAGGTTTTTGTAACTGTGTAGTGCGTACAAAATTCAAAGATAACCTCCTTCTTATGACGACCAACTTCCGGTTCAACTGAGATCTCCTACCAATACTGCAACTTATAAAAACAACTTAAAACAAACTTATAACTCTGCTTATAACTAACTTTCATGTAGGCCATTTTGACTTTTGTACTGTGCCTCCTTTGAAGGATATTTTCTGCACATTACAAGTCTCCATGATGACGATGATCATTAACAATGTAAAAGACCTCTGGCAGTTTATGATGTTTGTTGAACTGTGAGATGGAATAGGCACGAACATAGTCACCAGTCTCAGCACGACATTCAATGGCACGCTTCACCAGCCACTAACAGATCCCATGCAACATGTCATTCAGATCTCTTCTAGTCAAACCAAATCAACATCAAAAATGATGAATAACAAAGCTAAAAGGCTAGATTGTGACTATGCAAACTTTGCAGAATCAATCAAGCACGATGTCTATTAGATAAAAAGTCTTACTGATAATTATTTACGCAGTACGAAATGTGGGTGTTTGAATCTTTCAGTTTGTGCCACTGCTGTCATTCATGCTGATTGATTAATCACTCCATAGTTAATGTAACATAGTACTGAATATTTCTGCATGTTTCCCAATCCTTTAGTTAGTTGTCTAGCCAAGCTTCAAAAGCTTACAGTGCAGAGACACAACATTCTACTACAGCTATGAAAACAATGAACAACCAACGTACTCAGTCAATCTTTGCACTACTTACGTTACACTTTAATATCACTTGCATCACCTAAAAAACTATAACTACCAACCAGCCAGCTTACACACACTCACTGCTCAAACATTGTTCTATCTTGTACTCTGCATTCATTGCACTTCGACTCTTGTTGCTTGTCCGTCCTGTCCACGTTGAAGTTTCAGTTGCCAGTTTTGCAGTAACCATTCCAACCATTTAAAAATAACCTTCATTTGGACATTCACAAGTGTGTGCTTCCACATGCTGTTTTCATCGCCAACACAAAATTGTTCACCGTAATCTAGCTCACAGGCCATCTTAGTGCCCTACCCACCCACAGGGTCCTAGATTCAGTGGGCTCATCACTAGCAATGTGGACAATATAAAGTTCCTTAGTTACTTACTTAATCATGTACTTGTTATGACACAGTCTTTATGGAAAAAACTGACAGTTTGGACTGATAATCAAAATGATGACAAAGTCAAGATAAATGTGGCTAAAAAGAAACAAGAAATTTGAGCTAATGCTCACGAGACACACGAAAACCTATAGCAGTTCCGGTTCAGTAGTTTAGCTGAAAATTGGCCTGTTCACGCTAAGTTAAGATACAAATACCAAATTCTCTATCTGGATCGCATAATGATAGTAGTGTGGCGCCACCTTGTGAATGATACAGACTTGTGTCGCAACCTGAAATCACCAAAAAAAATCCATAAAACCCCCTATTGTCGCGTTCAAGGTCATTCAAGGCCATTGAATTCGGTGCCAATCGAGAGCCAGTGAGAACCTATTAGTGATTAATAGTAACCTAGGCCCTATCTCGCACCGTTACTGAGATACAGTGACTTATTGGCCAAAATCACAAATTTTACCTACCCCCTCTCATTTAGCACCCTCATTCAGGGTAACCCCCTTCGAGTTTATGGAAAAGCTTTACAGTTCCTGAAACTAGAGTCTTCCAGGCAGCCGATGGTGAAAATTTGGTGATTCTAGCTTGCAGCACTTTTGACTGATCCAACCATGTGACAGACAAATGGACAGACAGACAGACAGACAGAATTGCGATGGCTAAAATGCACTGAAAGCAATAGCTGCTTTCGCGCGTAAAAACACTACATCCTATCAGGAAAAATGTTTAGTATTGAAAACATCGCACAGTAACAAAATGTGACTGACCTGAACCACCGGATAAATGTGAATAAAGTCCAGACCCTGAATTTGGTGTGGCTCCAAACGATGTGGACATTTCATGAGTTTCAGAACACTGACAATTTTCTCAGTCATAGCACTACATAATAAATACATGACCTGTACCACTATGGTATACGAAAGTCATTCCAAAAGTTGCCGGCCGATACATACTTTCCACAATCTATATGTCAGTGAAACCTACACCCTTTACAAACTCTAATGAGTCGGTTGTGAAATGCAGATATGACATCGTTGTAATTTATGACGTCACAGAGCTTTAAACCAAAATAACTTAAGAGCACTAATGCAAACAGCATAGAATCAGGCTCACTGCTGTATGATAATTTTCCAGTCTGCAGCTAAATTCGTAAAAGTGCGGCCCTGTGGCATTTGATTTTGTGAAGATCCTGACAAATACGCTTATGAATTTTTTTATTTGAATTGGTGAATATAAAATAGCCTAAATGTGTGCTGATCACAAATAAGATCATTTCAGTCAGTTACAATGCCACGTCAATATTTGATGGTATCATATGACCTAATACTCCTGGACTAAAGATTTAACTTGTTACATTGGGAGCCCTGGTGTGCACATGGACCTGGGAGTCAGGCAAACCCCACGTGCCTTCCCCGAAATCCTGTGCCACATTGCAGTCCAGTCCAAAAGTCAACAATTACCCAGCCGGCTGTTCATGACTGTGACTTCGTATACACCAAATTTCATGACAGAAATTCTATGATCTACGAAATTCTATGACCTGAACCTTAGTAACTATTATCTGTTTTGAAATCTAAAATTTCATCATGGTGGTGTCCTCTATCCACAACGATGAGTGACCTGAGGCTGTTTGTGTTGACGCTCTGAATCGCTTCTAATTAATGCTCTGTAATGTCATAAATTACAATGACATCATATCTGCAACAGACTCATTAGGGTTTGTAAAGGATGTAAGTTTCACTGATGTATAGATTGTGTAAAAGGCTGTTGTCAAACATGTTGAAGCCGGAAACTTTTGGGATGACCCTTGTAAATAAACAAGAAACAAGTCTGTTGAATAACGAACAATTCTATCGCTATTTGCTACTACTATCATTATTTTAAGCAGAAACTCTCACTAATCTAACTTTTGAAATTACCAACCAGTCCAGTTAACGATAAGTAGTTAATAAATACAGAGTATTAAAAAACATCTGTATTTATAACAATCATTCATTGTTGGAAAGACAACTTTGGCTTTTTTGTATCATCAGTCATATTTCTATGTTCACTGTGGAGTAAATCTACTGCAGGAATCTCAAACTTGGACACGTGAGCTTCACTAGAAAAACTGTGCCATATGGCGGGCTACCCTAGTTATACATATTTCAAATAAATCAATTTTTACACTGGAACATAATGCAAGTACAAACATTTTCTGTCCAATGGTTGAATTCTCTTGGAAAAGCAAATCAACATCAACATCGTAGCTGCATACAGATATACACCACACCATGCCACCAACGACCTACCGCAAACACAACAAAATAGCACAAATTCAGTCTCACACACTACAAATCCTAGCATCATGCTTTGAGTGATTACATTTCAACAAAATAATACCTCACTGAGACTGGAGTAGCAACAATACAATGGATATCCCAACAAATCGTCGCTGTCAGGACAAAACCTCATAAGTGGCATTAGCCAAATTTTACAGGAGAAGCAAAAAACATTCCAGCTCACGAGATCTTAATGATTTTTTGATCATATTTGCACAAAATTTTTCAACGCCATTGACAATCAATTCAGTGTAGTCACTTTGCAAATTTATTTGCGCCATATGTTTGTTTTGCAACTTACGAGTATTTGGACGCACGAGTCTGTCAAAAAAAAACTCGTATTTCAGCACAGCAGTGCGTTGCGTGTTTCCAGCCTGATGACAGGTACGGTCGATCACGCAAGCCTGTCAGACCACTTTGCACTTTACGTGGTTTGGTGACACTTAATCACCCGACATTTAAACACACGACAGTTGAACACGTAGCCATCTCATCGCGCGACAGTTAATCACCGATCTGTGATCGATTGTGCATTTTCGAACATAGGCTACCTATGGAGACAGATGAGCAGGACGTGCATGGTGAACATTATGGCTCAGCCATTTTTACGCGCGAAGCTTTAGCGCATCTTAGCCATCGCAATTCTGTTTGTCCGTCTGTCTGTCCATCACACGGGTGGTTCAGTCAAAAACAGTGCAAGCTATGATCACCAAATCTTCACGGTCGACTGACTGGAAGACTACAATTTCAGGAACGCGATAAATAATCACCGGCCTGTGGAATCACTGGCCTGTGACCGCGTGTACACTGTGCCTCATTTGTTTGTTACGCATGACTTATTGTAGCCGTTTTACCTCACTGTATTGATTTTCTGATCGTCATAACCGAGTTCTTTCGTGTCGTACGTGTTACGCCAATATTAAGCGTTTAGCATTTCTACAAGGAATTGCTGGTGCACAACCTTCCGTTCCAAAGCGATACAAGGAACTGAAAGTGCACGTGCAAAATACAGTACACCGTTATCTGTCAAGTGAGATTTTGGTGTATCTCCATGCAATCGCGCATCTTTCTTTTTCTTGACAATCTAGAGCGACATGTATAGTAGCATTTAGTAGGTCAGTTTTTAACGAGCTTCAAGTTTTATGTTTTAGTGTTCTCTGTAACAGGCTTTTATTGTGACGCAGTAAATAAAGACAAATGCCCAGACCTTCTGTCCCAAAGCGATTGATTGTGTCAAGTTGTTAGTGTGTCCGTGAACATTCATGTTTTTTAAAGATTTTGTATGTGTAACTGTGACTATGTCGTGTGATGATTGTTAGGTGATTATGTGTCGGTGATTAATTGTCGCGTGATTAAATGTCTGATTATGCAGTGATTAACTGTCGCATGATGAAATGTCTAAGTGTTCAACTGTCGAGTGATTAAATGTCTATGTGTTTAAGTGTCGGGTGATTATGTGTCAGTGATTAACTGTCGCGTGATTAACTGTCGAGTGATTAAGTGTCCGTACACCATCTTACATAGGAGTCTAGAACAAAAAAGATCATTCGTACAGTGGATTGACATTAAATTTTCTTTTACATCTACACATAGCTAGAGTCTGAGTTAACTTCTCAGAGATTGGGTCCATAAAAATTATAATTGGTTTTCCATTTCTGTGAAGGTTAAGATATGCAGGGCATTTGTCACACTGGTCCTTTTTTGGCGTTGGTTAAGCCTACGACCAATATTTATCTCGTAAAACTCCTCCATGAATATTTGACAGGATGAAACATGTTGTTGTTTGAACAGTCTGCAAACTTCAGCAACTGACTGAAATTGAGGCTCCAAAAATTTCTTTACGAGTGTTGGCTCAGCAGTAGGGCCTAATGAGATGGCAACTTTGGTCAGTCACAAAAAGAAATTTTCATACTAACTCCCACACTCATTGTGTTGACTTGTCGTTGGTACCAGTCTTTGTCTGGTACTCAGTTGCATCACGTCTACACTGCTCATTACCCAGTTGCGCACTGACCATTCTTCAAGGCACAGAGTGCTCAGAAACATTTCTCCGCAATGACCCCTACCTGCACCCATGGGCAGCCTGAGGGGGGCCGGGTCTTCTTTCCCCGCTGATCCTGTCAAGTTTGTCAGTATAGTGCTCAGCTTCCCGGCGACATCTGGTGAATGACGGCCACTTAAAGGTCCCAGCCCACATAGTCCCAGCATAAGGCCTTAAGGCCGGCCATGAATTTCATAGTCTTTGCGACGTGTGCCGGCTCACGTTGGCATTTGGATCAGTGGCGCCCTCTGCACGTTAATACGTGCACGTTAATACGCCCGCGTACCATGTACTGCGTACAACCCCGCCCAAACTCTTGCATGCATTCATTTCACTAGCAAAGTTACTCGCCCATAGGGTGGGTACTTTGCTAGTTTGACATAATAGATCAAAATATTCTGCTCTTTCGTCTATATTTCCGGTTTGGCATTTATGGCACTGTCGTAACTGGTGCACATCATACTTGTAATGACGCTCTTTCCCCGTTTACTGATCTGGTAGTCTTTTTTCTGGATGACTGTTAATCTACTAACTCTTAACACCTGAGACTAAATTTCTTCTTATCAGGCTTGCACATCAAATTGCTAAAATACATAACTCTTCTTTTAACACTACCCACTCTGCTCGTAACCTTGGCTTCATATTCGACGAACATTTCACTTTTTCTGACCAAGTATCTGCACGGTCTAAATCTTGCTATTCACACATTTGCTAACTTTGAGTTTTAATTCGACCTTGATTTCAAAATGATATCATTGCTACCTCTGTCGTACATTCTACACTTGACTACTGTAACTCTTTCTTTACTGCAATCTTCCTAAATTTCAAATAAATCATCTTCAACAGACCTAGAACGCTCTTGCTTGTATTGTTACTCACACTACTCTTGTTCTTTAATCAGTCTATAGACTAAAAAATGAACATATTTTACCTTTAAAGTTTAAACCTCTCTATACCACTTCATCTCCTCTCCTGTACGACCTGATCTGCCTCCAAACTCTACGTAATGCTTGATGCTCATCTGTCGTCACTCTAGCTCGCTCACCTCCGTAAAAATTACCAAAGGTTTTTCGCTACACATTACCTCGCCTCCGAAATCAACTTTCCCACTGACTTTGTCAGCCACGTCTTGGTCTGCCTCTTCCTGATTTATCACCCCTTCATGATCATCTCATTTTACCAGGATCATCATCCCCACTCCTGTCTACCATCATTTATCATTTAAAACTTTTCACTTTCTCAAATCATATTCTCCATAAACATCTGGCACCTATTTGAACTGATTTTGAGGATATAGGCCTATTTACGACCTATTATATTATTATTATTATTATTACAGCCTATTATAGACTTATTTACGATTTTTCTTGTTTAAGTTTTTTTTCCTGCAATGTCTATTTCTCTTTTTTAAAGCTTTTTTAGTCCAGGCTTTTACCTCTATCATAACCATCTGTTTCTGTATTCTTTCTGTTTCACATGACAATACTTTGATTTTGCTTTCTCTCATCTCATTTTCATTTCAAACAATTTTAGTTCGTTTTAGTTTTAGATCTAAAAACTGACAGCTTTCCTGTCAGTTGTCAACGTATCCAGATGGATGCAATGTAAACGGTGCAAACATGAGCCACGTCTGTTTCGTTTGTTAACACTCCACGTGAATGGATACAACCACTTAAATAAATGCCTGACCTACATGTATAGAAAAGATTATCAGCAATTAGAAAAATCAGTGTAATTACACAAACTAGTGTTAACAATGGCCATGGATGACTTCACGACCTGACGACTAGGCAGATACGAGGTTTTTGCCCGACAACTTTATTAGTCCACTGATATACAAGGTTTATGAACGGTCAAATTAAGCCATTAAAGTTGAACAGAATAGCTCCATCTTTTTATGCGACACGTGTCATCATGTCAAGAATCCATTTCTGCAAAAAAGTGAATTTTGTCAAAAATGTCACAAGATTTTGTCCCAACAGCGACGAAATGCAGTAAGTGCAACACAGTAAAACTTTTATCTGGTCACTTAATGTTAGCAGCAAAATGCATGTATTTGCCATAATCACATTGAATAGAAACATACATGCTAGCACAGTGATAGCACTATGTCTAAATAATACAAAATACAACTCATAACAGCTAAAGCAGAACTACAGAGTGACACAGGCAATTTGATTCTAAGCTCCAGTTTGATACAACTGTTCACATGCCAGTTGTGAATTTTTTAAACCAATCATGATAAGTATCCTCAATTAATATGAAACACCAGCCACTGGACAAGTTCTGACAAAACAATTTTGCTTGTTTTTTTGAGACAGAGACACGATGTACGGTATGCAATAAGAATTAATGCCTAAAATTGGTCAAAATGTTAGCAGTACCTTGTCAAAAGATGACAAGCCTTTTATTCTGACTCTGAAGTATCCAGCTGCAAGCAGCAAGTCAGTGATCTGCCCCAGCTTCACTTCTTGCTCTTCATCTTCACGAACTTCAAACTGTCAATTCACAGCCAATTAATTTTAATTTTTTTATGGCACTGAACGGCCTATTTTGTGCTGATGTGCCGTTAAGAAACTACTCACTCACTCTTTGTCAGCTGATAGCTTACATGTTAACTTCTGCATGTTGCTACTAAATTGCTTTCTGTTGGATGCTCGCTACTCTTCATTATTTGCACTAATGTTCAGATTTCAGTATATTTTTTATCTTGATTATCACTCACGTTTTGTCAAAAGTATATTGCTAAGAAACACTGCAAAACCAACTATGGGCCCCGTAAAAATAATGATGCAACTTAAACATGAGTACTACACACAGTGACAAAGCACAAGATTTATGCTTTGACACTGCTTATGTAAGTTATATATACAGGGTGGGCCAAAAATGTGGCACTTTACTTTTGGATATATCTTCGCCAATTACTGACCGATTTTCAAAATTCTTTCACTGGCACATGCACCAGACAATTTGCAATAACGAGATTATTACATATCCCACCACACTGTAAATGCGTTTCCATGCTACCTTCTAAAATATCAATGAAATATACATACATAGCACTAACAACAAACAAACATTTTGGTAAAATTGAAAAAACACTTCAGACCAACATTGCAGTGAAGGTCTGTATGTCACTAAACTGTGTGGGTCTAACATAGGCTAGTGTCGTACAGATCATTTATGGCAATGTTGGTATGAAGTGTTTTTTGTTATTATCATTAGTTTTTGCTTACATTTACATTTTACAAGGTAGTGTAGAAATGCATTTACTATGTGGTGGGATATATACTAATTACATTATTGCAAACTGTCTGCAGAGTGTGACAGTGAAAGAATCGTGAAAATTGGTCAATAATCGGCAAAGATATTGACAAAAGTAGAGTGCCACATCTTTAATGTCCAAAAAAAAGTCTACAGTTTTTTGACATATCTTTGACAAACTTAAATCTATATTCATAATTTTTGGCATGACATGAAGTAGTTTAACTTTCATCAAATGATATTGTGCGCAGTGTATAAATGCTTTAACATACAAGTCTGTAAAATTGTCTTTGCTGCTTTCTGTTATGAACTGTGAGTTATTAAATGTAAGTTGCTTCTATTAAGTCCTTTTGGTAAAATTAAAATTGTTTACTTGTCTAGCGTGTAGTGTTAGAAAATTTTTTTTAAAAGCCAAGTACATACTACACAGAACCGCGTGAGATATAGATTAATAGGTGACGATACCAACAAGCCAACAAGTCATAACAAGTATAAAAAAACTAGGCCTATGTTTGCAGTTTAAAGGCCAAATTATATAACATCTTTTATTATTGTGCATTCAGCCTCTTTGCAATGAGTTCTAGTAGTGCTAAGAAATACCAAATCAAATACACAACTAAAAAATTTATTATACGCGAATGCAGCTACTGCTTTCAGCGCGTCTTAGCCATCGCAATTCTGTCAGTCTGTCTGTTGGTCCGTCCGTCTGTCTGTCACATAGGTATATCGGTCAAAAACAGTCACCAAATCTTCACCGTCAATTGCCTGGAAAACTCGAGTGTCAGGAACCGTAAAGCTTTTCCATAAATTCAAAAGGGGTCACTCCGAATGAGGGCACTAAATGAGAGGTAAGGTAAGGTCAGGTAGTTGCGTAGTCATGAAACTGTAGCGTCGCTCTTCCACCATGACCGTGCTTAATAGCCAGCTTCCATTGATCAGCAGGTAGGCAATTGTTGTCTCTTCATAGTTGGTCTATCCGCCTGCCACATGGACGACCGGGATGACGTTTCCATGTAGAGTCAGGGAGGCGTCCCTGAGACAACCTGATGCAACTGCGGAGTGCCGTGTGAGAAAAATAAGAAAGGGTAGGAAAAATTTGTGACTTTCAGCCAATAAGTTGCTGTATCTCAATAATGGTGCAAGATAGGGCCTAGGTTACTATTAATCACTAATAAAAAATCGTTCACTGACTCTCGATTGCCACCAAATTCAATGACCTTGGATGACTTTGAACATAAAAAATGGGTTTTTATTGGAGCTGTCACAGTTGACGCATTAATTAACGCTTTAATGCGTTAATAAATTAACGCGCGTTAAAAAATTAACGCACATGCGTAAATTTATTTCATTCAGTTACTAAATGCTGTGCAGCAAAAGTTCGGATATTCCATTAAACTGCGGTTATATGACAGTCGAATGAAATCAAGTAACTAAACTAGTTTTTGTTTCATCACTACTGTAAATAAACAATTACTTATTTATTTCATTGACAGGCTAATAGATTTCTAATCACAAATGAACAGACAGACAGACAGACAGACAGACATACAAACATACGCACGAAACTGACAAAAGACAGTAAGCAAGCAATTCACGTAAGGGTAATCCAATAGAGTCCATCACAAAATGACGGACTCTATGGTGGACAAGAGATGATATACAAAATAAAAATACTGTAATAGTTAAATAGTAAATAGTCTAGATA
>Ga0209671_1008661_pt1 | contig 10641 bp, 3 predicted proteins | sample WorMetHERISLAND2_2_FD_187401 | JGI IMG/M metagenome (GOLD analysis project Ga0209671, IMG submission 187401) | Marine gutless worms symbiont microbial communities from Max Planck institute for Marine Microbiology, Germany - Olavius geniculatus... | ecosystem: Host-associated > Annelida >...
AAACGACGCAAGAGAAGCCGAAAGTTACGCTCGCATTCGAAAGACATCTTTGCATGATGGCTTTTGCGCACGACATGTGCTGCGAATGTACAAAGTCGGAATTGGATCTGTTTTCCGTTCCACCTACGCAAACCAGCATGGAGCACGGTAGCTGGGTAGAATATCATCCTGTGACGACGGTAACGGATGGTTCGCCCATCGAGTTCGATGGGCGAACCATCAGTTATCCGAAAATCGATTTTCAAAGGCGATTTCCCAGCATACACTGGAACTCTCCTTATTACCCTACTGCCAGGTGTGTTTTCATCAGTTTTCTGATAAAGAATAAAGATATTGATAAAATTTTTCGTACAAGCCCAAAAACCAAAATTGAGTGGAAGGGCGCAGTGATTTGAACCCTGTAGCTGCTACCGACACCTGTCGTATGAATAATTACCAAGCTTATAGGCGATAGACAACACTATGGGAAAATTACGGCATCTATTTACGATAAAACGGTTTGGCTGCGCCACCGCCCCTGCTGCTGAGGCTGAACGACACGGATGACGAAGGTGAAGACTTTGCGTCTGCCAGCTGTGAACTTCTTGCGTCGCTGATTGGCTGACAGCTGAAGACGGCGACACCTACCGAATTGCGACGTCGCAAATCGTAACTGTTTGCTCCTGAGACTGATAACATCATGAATACAGAGCTTCTAAGCAAGTATGGACTAACAGCTGCTGATCGTTTCGCGTTGCAGTAATTAATTATAAACTACCCGTAGTTGATAATAGCGCACGTCCTTTCTTCGTGAAACCAGATGCTGTTCGCTGTAGCAGAAGAACAATCGTACGCTCTACAGACGGCAGCAACCGGCTTAGAGGGACACTGCAGCAGTCTGCATCGCTCAAGATTGATAGGATGATGTTACAAGATGCCTCCTACGGTACATCGTGCCCACTGACTCACGGTGTCCGGTAAGACACAATCATTAGTAGGCCTAGGCCTATGTATTATAGATGGGCCTACACACCGATACATTGTTTACTATGGATCCGTGTGGTCTGAAATAAATAAATTGATTGATTTGATTTGATTGCCGCAATAAATCTACATGCCTATCGGATATCGAATTATCGATAGGGCCTACTTAATATTATTCTGACAATGTAAAATATAGGGCTTATCTATAGATAGTCCGATTTGAATAAACGACCAATTAATTGATTGATTAATGGGTTGATTCGATTTGGATACAATAACTGAATTATATAAATATTAGATACTTTGTACAGTGTTCTTTAAAGGTAGTTCTATCGCAAAATTTTCAGAGAATCTTTCGGTGAAAGAATTTTAAAAATTTGTTCAGAATTGACAGTTATCAATATGAGTTTGGCGCATCATTTTTGGGAACACTGTGTGCAATGTAGATGCATGTATTTTAGATACTGTCCAGCACTGTTGACTGGCCAGGCGGTCTGTCAGAGACCGGTAGACAGTCATGCAACGATGAGTCGAGGACAAAGAATAAGAAGTTCTGAGCACAGCACGACAGCAACGAGCAACAATTTCGTCAGTCAAACAGCAGCAGTCATCTGTACCTGTACATCACCATCGTCATCAGCAGCAGCAGCAGCTGCGTCACTAGTCCTCGAGTCTCGCAGCCCTCCGTCGCAACGTCAGACAACTCGCCGCACGTCGTCGTTGACGAGTTTCTTCGTGGAGGACATCTCCGGCCAAACTTCGGTGTGCGTCGTCGTCATCACGAGCCGTGGCCGCCGTCAGATAACAACAGCGAAAGGTCGGATGCAGGTGATCCGTGCTCGCTGCAGTTGATCATCGATGCCCAACAGTCATCATCGTCATCATCATCATCAGCAGCAGCAGCAGCAACGACGAGCAACTGTACAGCGTTGACGACGTCTAACAGGTAGCCGATCAAAATGATATACAATAATGTCGTGCTAATATTGGTCAATAGTCGTAGGCTACTGTAGGCCTATGCATTTAGTCAAACTCAAAAGCGTGTCCATGGTTTCTGTTTTCGTGACGATTAGTCATAAAGATTCGGGTCCGCCATTCCAAAAGACCGCCAAAACGTATTTATAAAACGCCAAACTAACTCTAACACTGATCGTAACCCCTAACATTAACCTTATCCCTAACCGTGGCGGCCTTTCTGAATGGCGGGCCGACACCGTCACGGCGTTATACGACAGCAATAATCACTGATGTATAAGTTAACGGGAGAATCCTGTTGTGCTCCCGTAGGCACTGACAGAATTTATGTAGGCCTATTAGTTTACAAAAGGGTTCAGTTTCTAAAACCGCTGGCTTCCATTTTTAATTTTCTAAATAGGCCCCGGCAGCAATGGTTAAAATAGGGCCTGGAGTCCCGGACTATACAAGGAGGCAGCAGAGTCGAGGAAATTAATAGCGTTGCAAAATTTCATAAATTCTTTGCTTTGTAGCAGTAGAAATCTGTTTAGTAGGCTGTATTCACTGCAGTTTGTCAATCATTTCTGCTATTTTTAGTTGTGCTGAACTGACAAGCCAAAGTGTGACTGTACAGTGTAGTGCATGATGAGGCGACTCAGTCCAAAACAACGATGATGGCGACGCCCTGCAGCGATGACTGGAAGCCTCAAGTCCTGCAGACCTTACCGGCCTGGATCTTCTGCACTCGATACTCTGATCGTCCGTCGTCAGGTAGATATAGACAGACGCAGATAAATGATTATCAGTTGCATCAGCTCTTCAGTTCGCACCATCTTTGATTTATCATCAGCATCGTCATCGTCATCATAAAGGGGTATAACGTGTATTGTACCTGGTGAACAGTGACGCACTATGCGGCCATCCACTGTCAGCGCTAGCGAACGATTGGAGTTGCAAATGCAATCACACAGCAGCGTCGTGGGTTAAGAAAGCAGGCGAAGCAGAAAGTCGCAATTATCTGACAGACAATGCAGATTTCCAATAGGATTCTGACGGACAAATGAAAATTTTCCACAGGGTGCTCAAAATTTCAATTTTGTCCCTGAATTTCAGTAAAATAGGGGGAAAGGTTCAGTCCCGAATTTTGCTTTTAGGACGAAAATTTTTCCACAGAAGTTTTCCAACAAACCAAAAATTGCCTTCCCCGACACCTTCCAACCACGGCGCCACTGCTCTTACATCACATTATCCTATCGTGTGACGACGACGATTATGACAATGTGCGTCTGTGTGTTGCGAGGCTGCAGACGAGGTCCTCGGAAGCTAGTTTCTGGCTGCACTCAGCACCGCCAGAGGTCGGACTACAGCGGTCATCAGCTAGCCGTGCTGACGACAGAATTCAGTGTCAGTCAGTACTTGACAGCCGAGCGTCGTGCATACCTCGCCAAGCGTCTCTCACTCACCGAGACACAGGTCAAAGTCTGGTACCAGAATCGACGCGCCAAGGTGAAACAGCAACAACGCGCTGCTTATTACTTTGGCAGTGAGACGATCCATGCGCCGTCTTTGACGCTGTATAATTCGCAGTAGCGTCGTGGCAGGGGTGCCAAGAGAGCAACTGCCGCCGTTTTCTAATTTTTTGGCTGCCGGAAAATTGTCGGATTTTTGTCGAAAAATTTTCGTCCAAAATGCAAAACTTTGCTCGGAAAAATTTAGGAGCAAAACTGAAATTTTGAGCAGCCATTATCTCCTGTGACAGAAATTTACAGTGTCTGCGGAATAATTACATCTACGTTTTCTGTCTACTTTTTTGATCTATCACGATGCCCCTGACGATCCGCGTACGATGCGTATTTGTATCGTATTATTAGGCGGAATCGATTCCGCCTATTCTTATTTTTCCGTAGCGTATCTTGTCTGTCCGTCGTCTGTCATGTTTGTGCATGCTGCTTAAACGGTTAAACCGTCGACAAATTTAGACGCCATTCAACTGATAGGGACCTCCACTTGCGGGGCGCATGTTCTAGATGGGCGCCAGAAGAACATTCGGGCGGGGGGAAGAAAAAATTTGGGAGTCAAACCCTCAGCCACAATATGCAATTGCAAATTGTGGCCAAACCCTCCGTCGTATGCAGCCACGTGGCAAATACAAACAAGCAGTTGGGTGGACTTGCCACAGCGATTACGCAATTTGCCAAATTACTTTGAGTCTTGTTAGGTCGATTCCTCGTCCATCCACAAAATGTTCTATTCCCATTCGAGTGACAAATTGGTAGAGGTCGATGACTGATACACAAACGTAAATCGTACGATTTGATCCAAGGTAAAAGTCAAGGTCACCGCGACAGATATCGACTTTGACATGTCAACGTTTCGTGGTACTTAGACCAGCTAAACCGAACAAACGTAGTTGGCAAAAATTTTTAGACCTGATATTTACAGCCAAAGTAGACTTTAGGTGTAATTGTGATAAACTCATGTAGGCTATATTTTTTCAGGGCATATGTTGCAAACGGGTACATTACAGTTTACAACGTTCTTATCACAACGTTCATTTGTTGCATCCAAATAAAAAACACTACTTCTAAAACAAGTGTGAAACTTGGCTTTGACATTTCTACCGATGAAATACACAGTACAAGAAAAGCAAGTTACTAAAATTTTGAAAAGAGACATAGCGGCTTTCTTTCTAAATGATATTTTACTGGTTGCCGTTGGAGTATATTGCAGTCATAATGGGAACCTGCAGGGCGGTGCTTCATTTCCAGTCTTTCGCTGTGGCAATTTGTCGGTGACGACAGACGAACGGTAAAACTATATTGCTATAGGCCTACAGCATCACCGACGTCTGTTGTCGCCGGTGGTCTCTGAACTATTGGTCCCTGGCTGAGCGTGGACACGCGGGTGTGAACTGAGTGTCCTGAGAATCTGTTTCTAGTCAGAATCTCATCAGAGAAAAGTACGTCGTCGTCGTCGTCACTTTGAAAACTGCGGTGCAGCCGACTGTGAGTCGAATGACAGGGCTGCATGGGCTGAGTCAGTACAAAATAGTCAATAACTAGGGCACACAGAGCATGGGGCGGGGCAAGCCTGGGTGGCTGCTCTATTATATACAGTTATAGATGAGAGGCAGCGCTAAATGTATCTATCTACACCTGCTTTGACAGCTGCTGCTGCGACTGAGACGTGATGCAACCCCTGTGATGTATGCGACACCGTACAAACATACAGAGCGGAGGATATGCGTTTTTTGCACGTTTCCCATTTAGGGGGAGGGGTGGTCGGGTTTAATGCACATCTTAGATGTAGGCCTACATGTTCAAAAGTTTGTTCATTGTTTGGGCTTAAAATTGCTTGATCTGATTACAGAGATGTGGTGTCGGTCGAGACGTCTCGGTCTCGAGACGGTCTCGAGACGTAGTAACGTCTCGTCTCAGTCTCGTCTCGGGTCTCGGGCCATTGCGTCTCGTTGAGACGTTTTGTGCAGGCGCGCGAAAGTCTCAGCGAAAGTCTAAGTCAAAAAATGAAGTCGCCCACTGTAGCTGCAGTTAGAACCAGCATGACATTTGCGGCTTAGACATATTCGTTTACAGTGTTTTTAATCTTTCATTTACTTATTTATCATAAAGCAGAATTATGTCATGTCAGTCTTCTTTCGTCATAAAATGACCCATTTGCAATGAAGATAAAGTGTATGATGTCAGAATGAATATTATGTAAACGACGTAAATACAATCAGCTGTAGTTTACTAATTTTAGTTGCTTGCAAATTGCGATAAACATAATGGCTCATGTCTACAGCACTACAGTTGCAATTCTTTATGGTGCAAGCCGTTAATTATTCAGTGATAATTGTCAAAATAAATTGCAATAACCCACAATATCACAAATAAAAAGCGCTTAGCATGGTGCGAGTTAATTAATCCGTATAATTTTTTCATTGTCAATGTGTTTTACCATACGTCACGGAAAACGTCTCGGCGAGACGTTGAAGCTTCCGCGGGACTCTTGAGAGTCTCGGAAGCTTCCAGGTCTCGGCCAGCGTCTCGGAAGCTGCAACTTCTCGTCTCGGTCTCGGCTCAGAAGGTCTCGTGTACATCCCTGTCTGATTCACACTGCAAATCACGTTGCGTTATTTTTGACCTCTAGGGGATAAACGCACACTTCCTAAATGCCTTTCGCAAGAAATCGAATGGGCACCTCACTTTGCATGTTGCGTTCACCTAACCAAATATCTAGGCGGGGGCTGATTCCTTAGTCCCCTATAGCACCGGATAAAAGAAAGTGCTTTTTCTAGCTGTAGTAATCACTATTGTGTCAGTAAAAAACGTTGTCATCGACTCAGTATAAAAATGATGAACAATGATTTAGAAAAGTATGTCGTTTACTTGAGTTGTACAGTCGGGATAATCCAAACGTGTGAATTAAACAATTATTTTAGGGCGCTAAATGTATTGCAGCCACTCATTCTAAGTTTGGAGGCTGTGCCCCCTATTCTGTAGCAACCTAATTGCCTAGAGATAGATAGGCTAATACATTTCATTTTTTATCTTTAATTCTACACTGTGTCCCAAAAAAGCATCCCCGACATTTTCGACTGTAACTTGAAAACCAGTTACCAGATTTTGATGGCACGAATATTTTGGACACAATTTGCCATCAAACGACCGTTTATTCTTTCACCTCACCCAATGTATGCTTCTGCACTACCTAGGGAAAGCAGATCAAGCGAAATATGTGTTGAAATAAACAGAAAACCTGAAAAAACGTATCCAACAGTATCGATCGTAACTTGAATAATGATTTTTCTGACACAAATGGCTATTAAATAAGTGTTCTAGTTTCCACCTTACCCAAAGTCTGCTTTTGCACTACCTGGGAAAAGCAGACCAAGCATAATACGTGTTAAAATGAATGAAAAAACGTCAATAAATTTCATCTATCTCAATCTGTGTGCTCCAACAGCCGGTTTATTACAAGGTTTGACTGTCATGCAGCAGTGTGTCTACCAGATGAAGTTTAGGAATGTTTGTAAAGTCAAGAAGCGACTGCTACAGCTTGGATTGGTCTGGAGCAGAACATTATCGATACTGCTGTCAATAAATGGAGAAAGCGTCTTCTTGCTTGTGTTCGCATAGTGGGCCAATACTTTAAGCAATTTTACTTCAGACAGTTGAAAAATGGACAACTGGACGAAAATGTCAGCCACAATGTCAGAAATATGAAGAAAATGTGTTTTACGCGTTATGTTAATTAAGCAATCATATCACTTTGGACAAAAACGTGATATTTCGCTGGCTGTGTTTTCCCCAGGTAGTGCAAAAACAAACGTTGGGTGAGGAAGGAAACTGAATAGTCTTTTGATGGCAAGTTGTGTCAGGAATATTGGTATCAAAAATTAATAAAATGTGATAATTGGTTTTCAATTTACAGTCAAAAAATGTCGCGAATGCTTTTTGGGACACAGTGTAAGTCTCCAGTCTGTATCATTCACCTGTAGCACCCTTAGGATGGATTCGACCTGGCCACTGTATGTCGTGAACTGGTGGACCACGTACGCAACTGATCCTAGACGACGTTTCATATACGTGCTCAGCTGCGTGAAATGAGTGAAGTAATGGGGCCCTTACAGATGGGCGGAGTTACCAGCCAGCAGATAATGAGTTTGTCAGCCTATGTTAAGCTAAGCTCGCACTATAGTCTACGACATGCACAATGCACGCGCACAGTACATGTACAACTGCAAGGTATCATAAGCGTAATTCAAGAAAAACATGACTTTTAAAATTGAGTGCGCATGACGCATAGGCACTTGGACGTCTTGAAATTGAAGTAGACTTAGCTGTGCCAGGAAGACAATTTTCTAATTGGTTTGAGTCCTCCATAGCGATGGCAGTGTGTCCGTCATAGCAGGCTAATACATTTCATTTTTATCCTTAACCCCAAGTCTCTAGTCTGTATCACTAGTATCAGCCACGGAGACATTCGGTTATGGTGGGCTGTTATCGTGTGATTGATTGATTCAATTTGATTGACTGATTGCATTGCAGTTTTACTACGCCTCCTCTTGGCAAAAGCACAACAGCCAGTTTGCATGTAGCACTTTATCTCAATAGATCACATGCAGCTGTTCATAAAATAACAATAGTGAGTGACCATAGTTCTTTTTCCGTCGTTACTCTCGCCAAATCAATATTGCTAGACCAACTAGAAAATGTTACCACAGGCATAGGAGCCATAGTCATTGGCGGCAGATGGCAGTAAATTGTAGCAATTACTTTCAATTACATGCACGTCACGCGATAAAACACAAAATACGCAAAAATCTTTTTTTCTTATTGTGTCACAAAAAAAACTATGATAAGAAGCCCAGCTGTCGCTAGGATAGCCGACCGTACTGGTTGTCAGTGACCTTTAAGGTCATCAAAGGTGGATGATTTTCATTTCATGTTAAAGGGCGTATGCTTCTTTTTATTAATGATTAATAAACCTAGTAGGCTAATTTTTGCCGTATCTCTCACCGTTTCCGAGATGGCCAGTTTTTCGTTGAAAAAAACATATTTTCCAACCCACCATCATTCAATCTCAATTTGAAAATGTTTCTTTTGCACTAGATTGCTGAAATTTTGCACGCCCGAGTTTAACGCACACGGCTTATTCGTTTAAAATGTTTTCCCCTACGACCTAAAGCTTAGCCACAATGTAGGCATCCGTTAGGCTTACAGACGGACAGACGGCGACAACCATGCCAATAGGCCTAGCTAATTGATTAATAATATTAATAATTAATATTAATTAATTGATTAATGATTAATGACTTTCGAAAATGTTAAATTTGGTATCTTACAATAACTTATGAAGCACGCGGTAAGTTAACCTTACAAGTAATGCTAAAAATTTGCTGGATGTGCGTATCGTATTTCCAATGGCATGACACGTGGGCATAGGCCTATAGGCCTACAGCAGGCTTGCGATAGGATTGCATGCGTGATATGCGGCAATGCTGTCCATTACTCTAAATGCCAATATGTTAGTCGTAATTGATAATTTGCATCACGCTGTTCAGAACACCCAAGACGTGAAATCGCCGTCGGCTGCCATTAAGGACACAAAACACCGCACTGCAGAAGACAGTAGACAGTTAATTTAATATGGTTAGCCAGTGGACATCCACGGTATCTAACAGTTATCAAATTTATTAAACATTTCTGTTACCACGAAACTCACGATCATGCATGCTATCGGCATTCGCCATTCACGCCTCAAGCAAAGAAACTGAGCCTCACGCAAACCAACGATGAGTCCCTGGATATCACTATTTCAGTTTCAACACGATATCGATGTTTTATAAGGCATAAGTAAGTAAATCTTGCGCTGTCTATCCACTTAAACAGCGTAATAAATATTTTGCATCATCACAATGCACATGTGCAGTGTGCACTACACATAGCCTACCTGGTACGCACAAGTAATTTGAGCAAAGGTCACGCAACGCGTGACAGCGTCGGTGCTACCACCTGGGGAATTAATGTACAATGTGCAATAAAATAATAACGCGTTTTGAAAGATTACCCAAATTTGACTTTTTGAATAGAAGGCTGAAACTCAGACGGTTAAAATCTGCAGACGTTTTGTGCTAAAATTTCATACGCAGGTTGTCCTAGTCTATCTGTAGGGGAAAAGGGGGGTAACTTCGGCACCTTAAGCTTTTTCTAGTGCAGTATTTATATCTGAAGTTCGATTTGAATGCGGTTAGCGTTTTTCATAGCTTTTTATCTCGTACAGGCCTACGTAAATATTATGTTCCATTTTGTAAGCTTATAGAAAGCATCAACTATTTTTTATTACGCCGGGAAATTTTCTCTCAGAGTGCCGAAGTTTCCCGTACTGCTAGGTAAGTTCGGCACCCCCTGTGGCAAACTTCGGCATCCATGCCGAAGTTAGCAATAATATAATTTAATTCAGTTTAATTCAATTTTACTACAATAACGGCGAATTTAACTCAGTAAAAAGCAGATCAAGTAACGAAAGCCAGATTTAGAGCTAACAATAGACCTGTGCACGCTATAGGTGCGATGTAATTTTACACATCAGCGGACATATCCGGCATAAACAGCGTCTTGTAAGTTAGACTAAGCCTAAACAGTATGTTCTAAGTTTTAGGTAACTGTGTTCTTGCAAATACAAAATGGTCCATTAAAACTGTGTGTTAGTAACACTGTCCGCAAATAAATGTTTTGTCTTTCTTGCTAACGCAGGCACAGTCTGCACAGAGCCATGCACTGCATATCACACATACACTGTCATCATTTGACACGTGATTCGTTGCACGGTAGCCTATACAACAAAATAGGCACGGTGTGGTGTCCGGTTGAGACACTTCCACTTCTGACAGCAACTTAACTTTCTTCTTTAGACTTAGGTTTAGGGCCTAGGCTTGGTTTACCACTGGAGCTCGATGAACTAATAGCTAATTCCTCCAAAGCCCGCTTGTACGACGAGCTGGTGAGACATTGCGCGTGTCCCACTCGTCGTTTCCTGGTGCTTGTTGAGCGTACTTTGTAAGGCACAAGGACCAGCTGCGGGAATGACATTGAAGCAGGTTCATGCTCCTCATCAGCTGCGTTTGGACCGATGTCTGGACTGCGTTCTACCTCAATGAACACCGTCAGTTGGAGACTCGTGTTCTGGTCGGTCAAACGGCCTCGCAGAAATTATATATAT
>Ga0209671_1008662_pt1 | contig 10640 bp, 6 predicted proteins | sample WorMetHERISLAND2_2_FD_187401 | JGI IMG/M metagenome (GOLD analysis project Ga0209671, IMG submission 187401) | Marine gutless worms symbiont microbial communities from Max Planck institute for Marine Microbiology, Germany - Olavius geniculatus... | ecosystem: Host-associated > Annelida >...
GTGTAAATCAAGCAAAAATATTTAAATGCTGAGACATGCAAGTTGTACACTTCTTCTGTACACAATTTAGAAACTTTTGGCATATTATGCGCCTTTCCATCAATAAACATCGCTAAGTTATAAAAGCTCAAATGTCCATGTTAAATCCCTGTGTTACAGTCAAATTTGGCAGAATTTTAGGGGTGACGAATATTTATGCAAATTAGGCAAAGAATATTTAAATGCTTTACTATGCAAATTTGCTATTTATTCTTTACAGCATTCTAAAACTTTTGACGTATCACATGTCTTTCTATCACTAACCATCGCTGAGTTATAAACGATCAAACAGGTCCGGTTTTTTGGCCCACCCTGTACAAAGCTAAGCAATCTTGATGCTTATTCCAATACATTTATAAAACCATTTCCTTGCACTCAGCTAGACACGAGCTTACACTGCTATGGACACGGGGCTATTGTATCATGTGGTCATTGAGGCGTGTCTGTTAATGTCCCAGCTTTCACTGGTAAACATTGTGCTGGGCTGAGTTGAACAGAATGGCTGGTTATATACCCATATGGTTTAGCTGCCCACAAAGTCACCCATACAGGTATTGGCTGGGCTTGGCAAAAAAATTAACTTCAATGGTTGTGACCAATGCTTTACTACTACATCACATTGCCACGAATCACATACTCATCACCAGCAGACGAGCACAGAACGATTCACAAGTGTAACCTGCAGAAGCTCATTTCGTGAAAGTGGTTCAACGACGACGGATGTCCACAGTTTGTCCAATATATCTGCACTGCTGCTATGCTGGCGATGACACCCGGAACTTGTTGACACAAGCCTGAAACCACAGACACATAATACAATGTTGCAGAAACAGCATAACAGAATTTCCAAAACAGACATAAGATCCATTACATGTGAGCAAAATAAATCGCGAGGGCTGCAGGTTTTTGCTGAGAATCCGGCTACTGCAAGAAGTGTGGCAGTGACAAAAATTAGTGCACCAGTTTGCATACCAATTCAAAAATACAAGATAGCTGGATGTCATCAGTCGCTTGTGTGATATTTTATAAACAAAAAATGTGACAAATAATTACAGTAAACTAAACGGACATCAGACAGCTGTATAGAAATTAACAGAAGCTATCAATCGATTCCACTCTACAGTGCACAACTGCATATACACAGAAAACAAGCGCTGTCCATTATAATAGTCATCATTATTAATAACACCATTTATAAAAAACGAAATCGCCCATGCAGCATACGAACCATCAGCGGTTGCATGCACTACAGTTGATGTCATGTGAAATATTTTCAACCATATCTAAAATACACACGAACTGAAGCTGGCCAGCTAAGTACCTTCTAGATGCAAAGATTCTGAAGTTTGGATTGGCATGCACTTCACTGCCGTGACCAGGCACAGAGAGTGTCCCGGTCTCCAGCAGAGGAACAATAATGGATACAACATCCATAGGAGCGGAGTCAAGGTCTTCAAGCAGCAGCCAATGACCCTCCGTGACAGCACGTGACAGTGAGCCTGGCTGCCAGATGAACTGACCGGGAACATCGGTGCATCGGTATGTGCCAATCAGAGCCTATACAAACATAGCTTGCATTTAACCAACATATTCCACAGAGCTAATCAATGTTTATAACTAATGACTGACTAAATCTGCTGAAAAAATCCACACCTGAAAAGTAAACTTCTACAAATCCTTGTCGTTGTCAGTACTCTCCCTATGTGTCCCCACTCCCAAGCGAATACAAAAAGCATGATACAATGAAATTTGGACGACACAAAAAATACAACAGGTTCCAATCTTCATAAAACGGTGCCTTGCAATACTGTGCAATGCTTGTAGCATATACTAATGTCAGCTAACACGGTGATATTACAACATGCAGCTCAGTTAGAAGATACCTTGCTATCCATCTGATTGCCGAGTTGTAATTTCAGCAGCTGAGGACTTGACAAGCGACCGACAGCTGCAGCTAGACACTCGACGAGACTTGTCTTTCCACTGCCCACTGGACCCTCCAGCAGCACTGCCGACCCAGTGCTCACAGCCAGCGCCAGGCGCTGCAGGTTGCACCGTGTTGATGCCACCGGAACCAATGTGTCTACAGACTCCCTCTATACCAGCCGATCACATAATGACTCAAGCTACATACAATAACTTCCTTATCGAAAATTGTCCACGAAATTTGCCAGTAAAATAATTGGGAAAATCAGTCACCATTTAGCAAAAATATGGACAATGACAAAGTGGAAAGTTTTTGCTGAGACACAGCGAACATACTTTTGCACTTACATCACATAATACAAAAGTCGCAGGAGATTATAACAGTGCTTTACCAAAGTTGTAGCAACCATGATAAAAAAAGTTGACAAAAAAATATGACAAACTGGAAATCTTTTGACAGTGTAACTTTAATACATGCGCTGGTGATAATAACAATAATACTCCGCAAATAAGGAATCTATGCTGCCACAGTCAAATCAAGTACCATGTATGTATGCAGAAAACCATAAATCCTGACAATTACTTCCTTACCTTAGTTCCAGCCGCATGAATCCTGGGCAGAAGAACGCCACAGACACATGCGACATCGGCACTAAGATCTGAGTCAATAATGCACTGCTTGGTGTGTGAGAGACCTAACGCGGTAACTGATGTAGCCACATCTAGCGACTGTGAATCATGCATCCCACTCAGCATAGCATCATATCTACACAATATAGCAGCCAATGTATTCGCAGATACTCCTACAAATCAGTATTACATTCATTAGTAACAGTTCTATCAAAAACATCTGTTCTTGAGACACAACTAACTGTTATGAAAGATAGTGAAAATAGATAGTGGTTACGACTCCGTCAACTATTATGCTTCCGCCGACATATGAAATGAAACTAGCTAGGCTTTTATCGCAGAGTTACCGTCGTTGTTAGTAGACAAAAGTTCACAATTTTTTTTGTTCAACGCGGGAGGAATCGTAGTTGATAACGACGTTAACTGCTTGTCAATAACTCCATCCATTCCAGAGATATTTGCACTCAAAGTTCACACACGCACGCACAGCGCACACATGAACGCATGCACAGAACACTCAGAAACAATGCTTCTGGCCATTACATTGGCGGAGGCATAAAAAGGGCGTTTGGCAACTTTAGCAACAAATGCACAGCTCTAGAAAAGCTAAGTGACTTCACGCACAAAGGCTATGTAAATATGAAAAAAGCTGGCAGAAGAGACAGTCAGAAAGCTGCCATTTAGCAGAAGATCAAAAGATACATTCACACATCACATTTTCACACACTTGATTTATATTTGAAACTGATCTATGTTGGACCAAGTGCATAATAAAAACCTTTGTCAGTTTGCATATTAGTGCTAAGTGTATTTTGTTGTACGCTATTTTACTCTCTCATTCCTACAAGAGCAATAAAGTCAATATATTGAATAAAAATAAAATAAAATAGAAAAAAAAACCATACACTGTACAAGAGTACCAGGCTTATAAAAAACTAAACAATTAGCATGCAGTTAGTGCAGTATCATATTCCTAAACTATGTGCAAAAAAGGTAAGAAATATTGTCAGACCTAACAGTAAAATCGCACTTCTGGGCAGGAGTGAAATGTAAATCTCGCAGTGCATACAGAGTAAAGACAGACAGATTCAGACACCTTGCCAGACAGTGCAGAGCACACCTTGAATACATAACACAACACAGCATCATACATGTAGTGTCACAACATGATGGCTACACGGTTACAAAAAACACAACATTGCAAAAGTAATTGATGAATATATAACTTAATCTCAATTACAAAAAAAATAGCAGTAATCATCCAAAATCAGTGATAATGCATATTTTCATAGATCAACTTTATCAGTTATTCAGCAAACAACTTTCACAAATGCACTAAAGCGCAGTTAGCAAGTCTTTTTTCAGAGCCTGCAACTGATCGAAATGTTTCCACTTTCCGGAGACAGAGATGATCACTGTCTACTAACGATATATTCAGCTGAAAAAATAAAGCAGTCATTTGCAGGCAACAAAAGTTTTATCACAAGTTAATGTCAAACGTTTATTCTAAAAATTTCGTAACAACCAATGACTAATCATTAATTTGAGTAAGCCTAATTGAAATATCAACTCCATCCAAAACATTCATAAAGTAAATTGACAGAAGATTATAACTGTCCTTCAAGTGACTACTATGCTACAAATATGGCTATCGATATATTAATGTATGGCATCGTATGCCCATAATACAACACCACACTATAACAGCAGCAAGCTATATCACAACAAGCACATGTGAACTCACCATTTCACTGTCAAATCACAGCTTCCAAGACCGCGAATGAAACCTGACCAGTCAAATGTCCTGATGAAGTCTGGAGAAAGACAATGAACTAGTCTGTATTCCGACTCCAGCAAATCTCTCACAACTTGCTCTTCAACTGACAGCTGCACAACAAAAAACATGCTTTCCCAATCTCTGGTTTTTACACCGATTTTACAATTTAGCAATTTGTCAGCAAATTTATAAGTTCCTGTTATGGCTCTGATACTAGTGATCAGGCTACAGGAAAAGTATCCAAACTAAAAAGTCTGGCTCCAATAATTCCTAAAAAATACAAAAACTGCAATTCAAGAAAAACTGGCTACGGTAGTTAAATAATACAAGAAATTTGAGCGGGCGAAAGCCTATAGCAGTTCCAGTTCATGCTAAGTTAATATACAAATACCAAATTCTCTATCTGGATCGCATAACAATAGTAGCGTGGCGCAACCTATAGACTTGTGTCGCAGCCCAAAATTGCCAAAAAATCCATAAAACCCCCTATTTTGGCGTTCAAGGACATTCAAGGTCACTGAATTGGGCGCCAATCGAGAGCCAGTGTACGACTTCCTATTAGTGATTAATAGTAACCTAGGTCCTATCTTGCACCGCTACTGAGACAGCGACTTATTGGCCAAAAATCGCAAATTTTGCCCACCCACCTCTCATTTAGCACCCTCGTTCGGGGTGACCCCTTTCGAATTTATGGAAAAAATTTATGGTTTCTGAAACTAGAGTCTCCTAGGCACTTGAAGGTGAAGATTTGGTGATCCTAACTTGCACCGTTTTTGACTGATCCACCCGTGTGACAGACAGACGAACGGACAGACATAATTGCGATGGCTAAGACGCGCTGAAAATAGTAGCTGCTTTCGCGCGTAAAAAACTGAAAACAATATCACAGTGCTTATGCCATTAAAATTTCACTGGCTACATGTATACTTACAATGACTGTCAACATTTAGTTAACATGAGATATCTTAGCAAAAACCACATATAGCAAAGTTCGTGAAGTGAAAATAGTTGGAATATGACAAACAATTCAAATGAACCTGCATGTGTCGAGGCTTCTTTTTCACCGGTTCGTCCAGATCTCCACTGGATTCAAAGACTTGAGGCCAATATGTGGACCGCAGGTACGACTCAACACAGCTGCAACACAGACATAATAGTTTACACATCTGGAACCAAATTTTAAACTTTTCAACTAAAACAAAGTAATTCCTAATAATGACCAATACACACTGTGATACTTGATGACACTGAAATGTGACCTAATGTGATTCTGTCACTAACTACTTGTAACATACTTGTTTGTATGAACTGTGTAAAATTATATTGCAAAGTGCAAATAAACTGCTACGCATGTTGCACAACCTTTCTTCCATATAGTTCAGCATATTTTACATCACGTAAAATGTAACATAATTTTTTTAATTTTTACCCAAGTGTTTTTATGTTGCTATTTTTTAGGCTTAGACCGATACCAGAATTTACCGATACCAACCGATACCGATACCTTAGACCTGTGCCGATACCGAAACCGGTAGTGACGTCACAGCGGGCACGACAAAAGTTATATTGTAATCTGCTAGCGCCTATTGGCCTCCCTTACAGAATAGGCCTATTCAGTGCCGACGCGTACTGACAGTGGATCCAATATTTTGCTCCTGTTGCATACCCGGACATGCATCCTTGGCGAAAATTGTGGACTGATGTGGACTCAAAATTTTGGGATCCGCACATCTCTGGTCAGCACTGCTGCCGCAGCTAACATGAAAGCATGCCGAGTGAGCAGCCGTATACAGGCATCTCTGCTTGCTGTGTATGCCCTGGGGCTGTCTCACCCTTCTTCCCTTTGATTAACCGCAGCGCATGGCGGTTGGTGCAGTGGGTGGTGCACTTCATCTGGCATAGACAGAGTCAGGTAAACAGACAGACAGAGACGGACAGACTGGGAGGAAAATCAAGACATGTGTGAAACGCACACAGCCAGTCGGTTGGTTGATCACAGTGAACGCCGTTGACACCTGGATTAGGCCTACAAACAAGTAATTAAACCCTGGATGCACGGCGACTGACCTTGCCATGCTCGCCGCCCCACCCGCCAATACGCCCGGCTCAAGTTTATAACTCAACATCACAGTGAGTGACTACGTGATACGGCAGCGCCTGCGGCTGCACCGCCATCATCCACGGACATTTATGGGATCCTGTGAATGGGGTATTATTTACAAAATCCCCGTTGCTCACCACTATTGCAATAAATACCTATTATGTAGTCGGTTACGCCATCTCACCATGGCATGCATTGTCGCATCACCAGCGTGGGCGGTGTTGTTAAACATCCGTTCACTGTCTGACAGTAATTAGCAACTGTGGGACAGTCCCCTCCCTCTTCACATGGGGGGTGCAGCACCGCTGGCAATCTTAGCTTTGATTCAAAGCCGCAACTCAGGGAGACCAGCGGCAAGAGGAGTAGTGGCACCACACGCCGCCGCTGCTTCCTAGTTGGGACGGTCCAGGGGGAGAGAGGGAGGGCTATAGTGGTAGGACGCGACCGCCGCGCAGCTTCAGTGAGAGATGCAGATCTGTCGCGCTGACAACGTCTGCTTTCATTACAAAGCAATAACGGCCGTCGAGGGTATCAATGGGGTATCGGCTTCAATATCAGCGATACCGATACAAACCGATACCAGTAGTATCGGCCTGATACCGATACCGAGTACTGGTATCGGTCTAAGCCTACTATTTTTGTTAATCCTGCCATGGTATTTCATTAATTCATTCATTCATGCATAGTTTAGTAGTAAGGTAAGATAACATACCAAATGACACTTGGTGACAGATGAGCAAGTTTACTGAGTGCAATGCAGAGCTGCCGATGCTGATTTTCGTCAACGACTTCATCACCATTAAAAGCGTGTCGTTGAGCTCGACTTAATAACTCCTGCAACAGAATGCGCAGTGACGACGCTAACTTCACTGTGATGTCCTTGTCAGTCAACAGCGATGTGGTCAGCAAGTCAAGAACAGACTGACGATCTTCACGATTCCAAATCTACGTGACACAACATGTAGAAGTGAAAGTCTGATGCAAAATTAGCAGTACCAAGACAAACTATACATTTAACCGAATGACAAATCTATTGTGGCTAAAAATTCAGCCACATCAAGGTGCCATAATTTGCTAAAATGGCTAAAAACAAAAACGTCTATGATATAAGCTACCAAGTATTCAGACATGCTCATGAGTAGGGACCAACCGAATTCACGGAAAAAAATGCATGATTTCACGGCAGTATTTTTAAAATGTGTCAAATTTCATGGAAAATTCATGGGCCCCACAGACGTTATTTCGAGGTGCTGCGCTATTGCAAACGAAGAAATTTCAGACCATCACATATTTACTACACTAAGTCAAGACTCAAGACAGTCAATGTCAACTTCTTAGTGCTGAAGTGCGACACGTGGCAAACAGCAACATCCGTACAAAAGCTTCTGATAAAACTCTGGAATTGTCATAAATTAAACTAAAAGCGCTAAAATTCATGAAAAATCACGGATTTCACGGAAATCGGCGTTTTTCACGGAAGAAGGCCAATTTCACAGAAAATGTCACGGCTGTGAAATCGTGAATTAAGTTGGTCCCTACTCATGAGTACATCAGAAGCAACATTTAGCATTAACAGCACAACTGGAGATATTTGCACAATGACTGTCAATGAATTAAATTTTAAACAAACAAATTCAACAAAAGTGTTTTTGGTACAAAATGCAATTTGAGGCAGTTTCTGATATTGGATTTTGAGTGTATCGCTGTTTAAAAGAGATTAAATTCTTTGTAGCAGTGACATTTATGGATTTGACGCTAGTGAATAATTCATTATTATTAATATTTACATTGGCTGCATTCTATTCGCTTTGTGCAAGGGTTGGCAATTTTCTGCCAAAGGTGGTTTCAACTATATAAGCATAAAATGCCAATGATTAAACAATTAATGATGTTAGGTCATACCACGGGTGTTTTTTTGGTGCATTTTAATTAATTTTCGTAGGCTAATATCTTTCTTGGCATGTATAATAATATACTAATATTTAGCTAAGGACAAGTGAGTTAATTGCTGTTAGTGAATATCAAAAATTAGTCTACCTTGTACAGGCAGACTGGCAAACCCAACTTCCAGTTTCTGCTAGATTGCTTTAAATCACCCATGGTTAAACCGCTTTTGACAAGAATTTGCCAACCCTGGCTAATATGAATAAGTACTAAGCATGGTGATACATTCAGATTGGCGATGTGAAAAGTGTGTAAGAATTGATACCTTCAGATCAGCGATCTGATGATGTGTAAAAACTGATACATTCAGATCCCCAATCTGAACGTAGAATTGTCATAAGTGTAATGCCGACAGTTAAATTGCTAGCTAAAAAATAGCATGGGCACTTTGATACACAGATATGTTAATTATGCTTTCAGCCACTTTGGTTCTTCAGCTTGTGTAGCTCAACTTCAAGCCACAACAGCATTTATGAGCTTGAATTTGAAGTAGCGGCATCATCAGCCACTTTAGCAAATAAACAGAGTTTGTACGGCTGAATCTTCAGCCGCAATAGCATATAAAACGGTAGAAATTGACAAGTGGCTACATTTTCAGCCACTTTAGTAAATTTTCAGAGTTTGTGCGGCTGAATTTTCAGCCGCAATAGCACTGTGCTTATTAACTGAAAGCCTACAACAAAATTTCAGAGCATTACAGCCGTGATACCTGCTTTGGCAACCAAATCTGAAACTTGCGAGTTAAACTGGTGTTACTCTTGGACAGATAGTCAATCTGTCTACAAACATTAACACTTAAATTATTCATTGCCCTTCAACTTCAGGCATATTTTGCGACTATTAACACCACAATACACTTTGTTTACATTCAACAGAAACACATGTTGTTTACATATTTGATCATACCCAACGTTTGATCTATACTTCAAACAGTCTAGAATTCGTACTAAAACATTTCGACCGACACGAATACAAACTGATGCATTTTTGTCATAAAGAAATAAATGCGGTTTGAAAAATCTTGCAAATTCAGCTGAACATGACACTATTTTTTGATTCTTACGTTTGTTATCTAATTATTTGTATCGGCTTGTAGTGAAAGTCAAATTTAACAGTCAGCATCGTATCGATTCGATCTCGGATCGAATTGAAATTATTTTGAAGATTCGCTAATTCGAGTAGCTCGTGAGACAGATACGATTAAGAAAGTTAAGGCGCGTGTTTGAGGATTTTGGCATATTTAGCTGTTTTACTTGGTTATAGAAATATTATATACAAGCAACAGGTCGCGACGTTTCCTGTCCGCTTGATCTTTGCCATATTATCGGCCTGCGGTCTTCATTTTCGGCCCTTCATCATCATCATCATCATCATTTAATTCATACCAGACGAAGTTACAAACATAAAATCAATAACATAACATAGTGCATGTGGTCTGATAAAGGACACAAAGGGCAAGCCTCTAATATGTGCCTGTTAAAAAAGAAAAAGAAAAATCTTCGGGCCTCAACTCGGCATTCGGCCTTGATTTCCGGCCCTCCGTGCCGTCCCGTAGATGTGATGTATGCGCTGCAGCGCTGATGATGCGTCACCATGGTGACGACGTTTATATGACGTCACAGCTCTGCTGAGGCTTAAGAGGTGTGGCTGCAAAATTTTACAAAAAGTGAAATTTTCTCAAACGGACGATCCCTCACTTAGCGATGTCGGTGTCGTCTCATTTTGCCTAGTCGCATTTCGCCTACAGTAATTCTAGCGGTAGATCGGCGATCTTGCTGTAAGCACTGGAAAATTGCTAGAGGTAGATCGGGTAGATATATTATTGGGAAGATGGTAAAACTTATATGCCTGGTAGACATAGAAAGTCTATAAACCTACCCTTGTTATACACGGCTGTATTTCAGATATGAATGCAGCTTTAACTAGGCTACTATAAACCAAGCCACGACACTGTCATGTATATGCCATTGCTATAGACTTTTGAGGTTTTTTAAATCTGAAAGCCTTTGTTTTTCGTAAATTGGTTACATAATATTAATAGTTATTAATAGTTTCAGATGTGATTGTGGTCAAGAATTGCTGTTTCAATTGATATTTCGTCCGTTGAGTGGTAAAAGTGCATAAGTGGCGTTTTTATAGTTTTGAGAAAAACGACATTGAAAGTTTTCATACAAATCACACTGTTACTGTTCACTAGTAGGTTTACTATTATTTTAACGCTTA
>Ga0209671_1008664_pt1 | contig 10640 bp, 8 predicted proteins | sample WorMetHERISLAND2_2_FD_187401 | JGI IMG/M metagenome (GOLD analysis project Ga0209671, IMG submission 187401) | Marine gutless worms symbiont microbial communities from Max Planck institute for Marine Microbiology, Germany - Olavius geniculatus... | ecosystem: Host-associated > Annelida >...
GTCTGGAGTCGTCCGCGGCTATCGTGTCTACGTCAGAGTCGATGGCGCTGAGCCTTCCAGCCCGCCTGCCGCCCCACGCGACGTCGCCAACGCCGAAGCGACCGAGATGATCGTGACCGGTCTCAGACCTGATACGACCTACCTCGTACACGCCACGGCTTACACTCGCCGCGCTGACGGTCAGCCCAGCAGAACCGTCAAAGTCCGTACTAAGGGCGCCGGTATGCCTAACGTTATATTGTCGTTTTTTTTATCAAACCGACATGGTGCTGTTGCCAGTTTGCAGTTCACTGTTCGTTGAGTTGATGTTTATTTTCTCGTGACGCTCTTTCCACAGAGGATTATGACAGACTGAATGCCGCAGGCTCGGATCAAAACCGTGTTTTCACCATGTTGAGAGATACAACATTTTAAAAAGAATATTCTGTGTACAGCTTAGCTAAACTAGTCAAAAATTTGTACTTGTATTGTAGGCGTGGCAACAACTTTTGAAATTTTGCACTAAGCTTATAAATATTTTCATGACTTTTAAAATCTGTGCAATTATGTGCATCTACTTTGAATATTCCCCCTATTTGCACGAGTTGCATTTGTCAGCTTTATTAGTAAACGAGGGTGATGATTATGACGACGATGTTACAACTTGGAATTCGGCCGACCCAGAAGGCCGCTGCACGTGACGTACGGTTTGTGTGTTCGTGTTTCGGTGACGTCACGCAGTGCCGAGTGCTCCGCGAGCGCTGCAGCTGACGCAGACGCAAGACAACCCACCTGTGATTGCCGTATCGTGGCAGCCGCCGCGCACGGCGCACGGCCGCCTGGAAGGCTACAAACTGACTTATGGCATACGGGCCGACAGCTACGTCGAAGAACGCCGATTCGACGCAGACAAACTTCGCTTCACGACCGGCTTTCTCGGTCAGTCGCGAACAGGCTCCGCTTGCTGGATTAGTCGTGCAACATGTTGTAAAATAAATCCGCAACGATTCGAAAGCCTAACAGTAAATTTATAACAACTTGCACAAGACCACTAGGCCTAATATCAAAAGCCTAAAACAGGTCTACAGCATCCCAACACGCTAAAATGTTGTAAAGCTTGTGGTACGACTTGTCCTCCAACAATTGTTCGCAAACGAAAAGTTTGAATAAAAATAAAAACTGTAGACATCCAGAAGCAGTGCATTTAGTTAATACATCGAGAAAAAATGGCGTTTTTCAGCTTTTTACAAACTTCTAGATTTTTTGGCAAGAACGTGTTACGTGTTTTTGTGAACATTATGTATTATTTATTACATGGGTGATTTTATTCATTTGTTCAGTAATCGCGCGGATGCTGTGATTGGATGCTATTTATAGATCGCGGCGTCGAGTACGAGTTCCGGCTGTCGGCTCGGAACGCCGTCGACTACGGTGAAGTGACGACTAGCACGATACGCACTCCAGATGGAAGTGAGTCATCAGAGCGTCACGTGGTCTTCACGTCACGTGACCTCGCCAAGATGACCGCCATCATCCAACCAACACAATTTACAGTACTTCCGGCCGGCGATAAACGCCCGGAAAAATTAGTCTTCGTCGTCATCCGGCTTTTTCCTTTTTCCGCTTTTTCGACACCCGCTTTATTCTTCCGCAGTGCTATTTATGTGGGCGTTTTTTCCCATGAACCAGTTGCGGTCAGTTTGTCCGAGCATGGTTTTTGGAAGCTGTGTACGCACGAGGCTTTGCTGGCTGTAAACGGGGAGGGGGGAACTATCAACGTTGGAAATGAAAAATAAGAAAATCTTACAGTCCTAGCTGATGTCCAAGCAAATCGATGGCCGGCTTAGCACACGGTATTAATGTCGACCATCGCTGAAGTGCCTTGTTCCCTGTGGATTTTTTTTACGGTGAGACTTATATTTGCGGCACTTCAGAAAGAACCGAACTTAAAGCCGATGCAAAGCCGCAACTACGTAGTTGCGTTGATTGTCAATGGATCTCGTCAGCGGCGGCTTCTGACTGCTTGAAGTGCGATATTTTTCTTCAGAGTAATACTAACAAACACACTAGTCTAGCAGCTGATTGGAAAACACACTATTTGCTGCGATGCCATTGTCAATATTTATTATTAGAATAATTTTTTTTTAAAAATTAGCTCGTTGTTGCGTAAAACAGACTTGCGAATTTTAGTTTGAAAACTGCAAATATTCAAGCACTCTAAAGCAGCCGCTGTGGAGAAACTTTTGTGCACGTTATTTCGCCATATAATCTGCATGCCACATTAAACGCTCGTTATTTTTTCAGCAATAGAAAATTGTATAACATTGTAAAGTTTTGGGTGATTTCTGGCTTGTCTAACATGGTCCTGACTGTGTTTTAGCTCCGACCGCTGCTCCGCAGAATTTCACGGCTATCGGAGTCAGTGTGCACTCTGTTCGTCTGCAGTGGGATCCGCCGCCTAAACGCCTTCGCAACGGTGACATCATTCTATACGAGGTACGGTATATAGTGGCAATTTCAGCGTTACAATAAAGGATAATCGCTGTTGAGAATTCATTGCTTTTTTACTTTAGTTAAGTGTGTTTGTGTTTATTTGCTATCTGATGGTGGTTAAACATAAATCGGCTTACGTGATACCACTATTAGGCTGTTGCAAAGGCAATTTTCTATTCATCTACCGACGCCAGCTGAAAACATAGTCTTTTTTCTGTTTGCGGACAGCTATGCTAGCGCACAGTGATATTTGACTTAAGTTGCACTGTAGAAATAATTCTATTTACTTACTTACATTTTTACGCGCAACAGCAGCTAGTGCGTCTTAGCGATCGCAATTCTGTCCGTCTGTTCGTCCGTCTGTTAGTCTGTCTGTCCGTCTGTCAAACGGGTGAATCAGTCAAAAACGTTGCAAGCTAGGGTCACCAAATCTTCACCGCTGACTGCCTGGAAGACTCTAGTTTCAGAAACTGTAAAGCTTTTCCATAAATTGGAAAAGGGTCACCCCGAACGAGGGCGCAAAAAGAGAAGGGATAGAAAAAATTTGCGATATCCAGCCTAATCGGCGTTGGTTGAGCATGTCACACCCTCTGGTGAGTACGAGTAAAACACTATAGACACTATAGCCGCCGCTCGTCTGGCCTTTCTGGCGACTGACTTAAACTTTGTTTTACTGGTTTTTCAAACGTGCATCGCGGCTGTTGCGCGTTCCCGTTTGCGTTAGCAGGGCTTTTCTTGTAATTATTTATTTACGTTTTGATAATGATACGTCGTCGCCCGCTCACTAATGTGGTTAGGTCTAACACAAGAGCAGTTAGCTTATAGCTGCAAGCAAACTATGGCAACGGTCGAGTCAACCGCGTTCGATTCTATCGCACTGCACTTGCACACTGTTGTATAGACTTGCAGTTGCTCTTGTGCGAACCGCATTAATAAGTAATTTTCCATGACATATACTGTATTATACGGTTGTGTGGTACGGCGTGCGTAGGTACGGTACGGTCACGGAGCGGCTGCGGGGGGCGGCGGTGGGTCCAGCAGCAGTTCTCAGTCTGGCGTCAGTGAGGAGATGACCGCCGAGAACACCACGAGCACGGCTCTGATGGTCGACCGGCTCCAGCTGAACGTCGACTACAGGTTCCTCGTTCGAGCCTACACGTCCAAGGGTCCCGGCCCGTGGAGCAACGGGCTGCCTTTCCGCACTCTCGGACACTGTCAGTATCGGCCCACTGGCTGTCACTGCTGCTTTTCTCCTCATTCATACTCGTGTTTTTTCTCCATTCGTTTCAGCGTTTTAGTGTTATGGTGTTAATTATTAAACAGCAGCATCGTGGGCTGAAGAAGTAGACGAGGCAGGAAGTTGGAATTTTCTCATAGATACTGCAAATTTCCGACAGATTGTCGACGGAGGAGATAACGACGAAGCTTCAAAATTTCAATTTTGCGCCTAAATATTTTTAAAATGGGAGGCTTAGTCTCAAATTTTGCATTTTGGACAAAAATTTTTGGACTAAAAGAAGACTTTTTAACAATTTTTCGACAACCCAATACTTTGGCGGTTCACTTGACCCCCTGCTCGTCACGACGCCGCTAAATTTTAATTGCTAGCTGTCATATTTCGTAAGCGCTGTCTTTCTACCGAAAGTTTTTCAGTTCTTCGTTCGGTCTGCAGCGTTGATGTGTCCGTCGGTGTCGAGCGTTAGGTTTAGCAAGGAGGCGGCGCGGGAATTTGCGATTTTTGGACAAACGCTGCAAATTTACAACAGAAGTGCTCAAAAGTTTACAATTTTGCCCTTGAATTTCAAGTACTTTGGATTTGCAGCACTTTTTTGGACGAAAATTTTCGGACAAGAAAATTTTTTTGGCAACTTTTCGACAGCTAAAAAATTATGGGGGCCCAGGCTGTTGTACAACAAGTCCGGAACAGATCAAAGTGATTGGAGTTTGAGCTTAAGTCGTCGCAGTAAGTAAGTTAACTGGTTGTAAGTAAGTCGGGTGAAAGGAAGCCCATATGGCAGGTGACGCTCTGTAGCTCTGAGATGGGTTTCCTGTAAAGAGATATACACCACCTTTGATACTTTTTTGTCGTTTTCAGCGTCGATCGCGGCTCCGACCAACGTTCAGCTGCGTCGGACGTCGTCGACTGCTCTGGTAGTGTCTTGGGATCCCCCTCCGTCGGTGCCAGCCGACAGCGTGTCCGGCTACCGCGTCTACTACAGCTCGTACGCCGACTACGACCTCGAGCGCTGGCTCAGCGTCGAGATCGGACCGTACACGGTGAGCGAGATATCCGGTCTTCAGCCGCACACCGTCTACGCGGTGAGAGTGAGGGCCAAGACACCGGACGGACAGCTCGGCGCACTGTCCGAAGTCGCCGTCTCCAACAAGCTTGAGCACGGTCCGCACACAACAACTGTTAATTTGTCAGCCATTTAATTAATTAATCATCCAATTAGTCAGCCAGTCGGTAAATCAAATATGGCTTGTGTTTCGCGCCGCTTAAGCCTAGTTTTCAGAGACACAAAACCTGCAAATAGTAAGTTTGCATGAAGTAGTCATAGCAATGGTGCAAAGTGCGACATGAACTACGTATAACAAGTATAAATATATATGTTTTAGTTTATAATTTTGAAGTAATCCAGTTGACAAAAAGCGACTGACTCAGAACAGCATTTTCTGCATCGGTCGTCGCACAGCTTTAGCGGTTGTGATAAGAGAATATGACGCCGAAAACTCGTAAACGATGTGCGCGTGTAACTGTAAATGCCGGTCATTCAGCTGTTTTTGTTTACAGCAAAGACTGTGCTATAAATCTCTACAAAAATTTTCAGTTTTAGAATATATGAAATTTATCAGCGGAGCTCGGATTGTATAGGCATAATGATGCGTTTTATTGTTGTATGCAGTTTGCGTGTTCAATTCGTAGATTCTTTACTTCTTTCCTTACTTACTTACTTACTAGATGCGATGTGCAGCTGGATCTACTGGTTAAGCTAAGCATGATTAAGATAACTAGACCGTGTGACCATGTATTTGACTAAGTTACTTAATATTTGACTTTACTGATTTTGTATTCTGATGCTACCAATGCAGAACACCCGGACATGGTGCAAGAATTCATGTCAAAGACTCAGAACTCTCGTTCAGTCATGCTCGAGTGGAAACCACCGAGAAAACCAGGCGTTTTTCACTACAAGGTCCGGTCTTGCCCGAATGTTTTCCTTAACAGTAAATGGCGTTTTTGTAGCTAATATTAACTTAGACACGTCTTGAAATTGACTCATCCGAGAGGCACAGATCTACTATGTTTAGGCAATTTTAGAATATCTGTTTGTGTTTTTAGTAAAAATCAGCAATTGAATCGTATTCGAAATATCGTGAGCGTTTGAAACTGCCACTTTTAGACGGACACTGAAGCTGATGTTAATCATGTTACGGCCTTATGACGTAGCGTATACATTTATCTCTAACTAAGCAGGTATGTAAAACGCATATTTTTAGCGCATACCGTTTTTTTAAGCTTTAATGTGCTGAAAATACTCATTTTCAAGTACTATCGATGTTTACTTACTTACTTGCTCACACAAAAAATAACTGTGTTCAGCATATTAATTTTTTAAAATTAATTATCCATCGGATAACATACTTACATAGGTGCTAAGTTTTTTACTTATTTATTTATTAACCGACTAAGCATGGCACGCGTAGATCGAGTACGACGGCGTGAAGGAATACCGCTCGCACTCCGGCATAGACACCAAGTTTATATTTCCCAAGGCGGCGCCGAAGATCGTCGCGACGGACGAGCGAATGCTGTTTGTCGACTCGCTGGTTCCGCGCACCGTCTACACGTTCAACATCAGTGCCTATTTCACTGACGACACCTGGGGCCCCGTACACCAGATCCGCGTCGAAACCAGCATCGGCGGTATGCGCTTTTTCACCGATACTTTTCCAAAACCGTTATGTGTTTATTGCTTTAATAATTAGCTGATATACTGCAGTCGACTGAAAATGAAACGTATCATTCATGAGCACTAAATGTCAGCAGTAAACACACGAAAAATGATACATCTCCAAGCCGTGCGCCAGCCATAAAGATCTGACACAGGGAACCGGAATGTAAACGGAAGAATCCCGAATGAACAAATTTAAAATTAAAATTTGAGCCACATTCAGGCGCAAATGACATTAAAAAGAATTTTTTCAAGAATACATACTGATTAAATATGTTAAATATGTTTAGCAGCATTTTTTCAAACGGTTCAGACACGGTTACATGCGACAGCGTTTTAACGGTCATTTTTTATATGCGAATCTGGGTTAGTCTGTACCTATACTCATCCTCACTCAGTCTTCACTGATTCCCTCTATGTCGACTTTTTGCAATGTCCGTTAACATTCGCAGTTTAATGTATTACGGTAGGCACCGTCTAACGGCGTCGGTGGCCTACGTGAATACGCTCACGTACGCGTCAACCAATGACCAATGAGTTCGCCCTGCTTTCCCGTTGGTCAGTTTGTCTAGAAACTGGACCGTGTCAGTTCAGCTGAGTTCAGTTAAGTCGCTCCATACCCACCTATATACTGATTGGCTTTGCTTTGTGTGTGTTCAGCGCCGCCTGAGTTCGACTCGCCGACGTTCTACCGGGTCGTGTCGGACACGAAGCTCGTCATCGTTCTGTACCCCGCTTCCCCGGAGAACGGCGACATCACGCATTACTACGTACTGGTAGTACCCAACGAGCTGACGCATGGACGACGACCGCAGGACTTTAAGCTTGATGAGGTCTGAACTGGGTCATGAGTTTTTAGAATTAGTTGCGGCGTACGGTATCAGTTCAGCGTGAAACGTTTGGTTATTCTCGGTGCCGTCTAAAATTACCATATTTTTTCGCCGCCTTTCCCACCCGCCGCTGAAAAAAAACTTGCAGGGCTCCTGTTTTGAAAAATTGTCGTGTGCTGCATACTCATCTTTGATGTGATACTTTAGAACGACAAGCAGCCCCTGCTTATGTAAGTTTTGCTTCAAAAACTCCAAAAAATTACTTTTGGGGATCCGGTCTGTGGGGTTATCGTTCGATCCTGCCGGAATTGGATTTGTGTCTGAAATGTAAAAAAATATTGGCGGCGGCGATTGTGCGATTGTGCGCTCCGATTGCTCGTATAGTTGAAATTAAAATGTACATCTATTGGCATTTTGTTACTGGTTTAATACCCCGTTTACACGATCGAGCAAACATCGAGCAGACATCGCACTGGCTCGTCCAGCTAACATATAGCCAGCTCGTCGAGCCAACTTGATCGTGTAAATGGGGTATAAATTGCAACTGCTCTAGTCCCGCGTGTGGCAACGGACCGATTTGGCCGGTGAGCCTTTGCTGTGCCTTTTCCACATGCAGCAGCTGTAGAACCAGTTGCAATTAGCCTACCAGCACCAACACCCTGAACTGCTTTAAACGAACATTAAAGACGTTTCTGTTATTTATGGGTGACGTGTCAGATGACAGCACCTCTGAGAAACATTTTATAGAGATCGAGGCTGTAGTAAAGCGTATTACATTAGGTTAGGTTAAACCATCATCATCATCATTTTTGGCAAGCACCACTAAGAGTGCGTAGCGCCGAACGTAGACATCAATCTCCAGAGTGGACGGTTCTGAGCCAAGTCAACTGCGTCGTCCATATTAAGGTCGCTGGATTTCAGATCCTGCTGAATGGTTTTCATCCGTGTAATACGAGGACGTCCCAGTGGTCTCATCCAGTTTCCTGCCGGGGAAGCTGTTAAGATCTGTTTTGCATCTATTTCACCAGGCATTCGTGCAATGTGTCCGAACAGGGACAGGCGCCTTGACTGGACTATGCTTGAGAGATGGGGCCATGCTTTGGCTGGTACCAAATTCTACTGCTTTAACACAGGCATAATAGCACATGAGCGTGAACAACTTGCCCAGTCGTTACCTGACAGTGGACTGGCTGGGAGTCAAACTTGTGATCTTGCGATCGAAAACCCTAACCAGTTTGCCACCAAGTCACACGATCTACCGGGGTACTGGAACTATGTGTCAGTAAGCAGACTAGAAAGTATCCATGTACGACCTTTATTTATATGATATTTATTGTAAAGCAATCATCGGCTGTTGAAATGACAAAACTCAACAAAACACAAACTATGCCAACAAACATACAATAATGTACATAAAGATTACAATCTACAAGAAAGCCGAGCTGTCGCTAGGGAAGACGAACTACAGCCATTAAAAATGCACATTTTTCCAACAGCCCTCCCTTCAACCCCAAATTTGAAAATGTTCCCCTTGCACTGCATCCCCAAATTTTGTATGCAGATAGCCTAAACACAAGGCTAATTATTCGTACAAAAAGTTTTCGCCTAACACTTATCCCTAAGACAGGGTACATCCGTTATATACAGACAGACAGACAGACAGACGACAACCGTACCATAGATGTGCTATACAGCATAGCTGCAGCACGTCAAAAATCTTCACAGCAACAAAACTGGCAATGGCAAGATATGTACTTATGTTCTGCTTATTTTGTTTATCAATGTTAAGTCGTGCGCCAATGGCAAAACTGTAGAAATTGTAGAAATTTCATCAGTGATGAAACAAACAAACTCACAGTACTAAAAAAGTTAATGATATCACGTGCAAGCACGTACTCCATTGATGCGTGACCACAGCTTGTCGAGGTCTTTCATTGAAACGGCATTCTCCAAAGTCTGTCGATTGTTGGAGATGGATGCTATAATGTGGTCGAGTAGAGCCTCTCTCCGTTCCGCTAACACCTGATGCTGCACCTGATGCATAGCGGCAATAGCACAGATGATGATAACACGTATGTATACACCTTTTTAATGTTTGAATGGCTACTTTCCAGTTAGGTAAGTTGGGTTAGTGGCTGATCTCTGCCAACAGGTCTAAAGCATTGATGGCCCCACACATCTCGAGACAGAAAATCGCTGCCTTCCATGGATCAGAATATCAACTTACAAAAGACATGGTTTTAGACATCCCACTCTAAGCACTCTACCAAATATTCTTAAATGCAACGCATGCACACTTTCTGATGATCTCAAACACATTTGCTTTTCATTCTACATGCACAGCAAACACGTTCGAGTTTATTTACAGCTCTAATGTGCCATATAAATTACTTACTTACTCTCTTAGCTGGTTTCAACCCTGATTCTCAATCAGAACAATAATTTAATTAATTTTTACGCGCGAAAGCAGCAACTGCTTTCAGCGTGTCTTAGCCATTGCAATTCTCTCCGTCCGTCCATCCGTCCGTTCGTCTGTCCGTCTGTCACACGGGTGGATCAGGCAAAAACGGTCCAAGCTAGGGTCACCAAATCTTCACCGTCGGCTGCCTGGAAGACTCTAGTTTCAGGAACTGTAAAGCTTTTCCATAAATTCGAAGGAAGTCACCAAGAACGAGGGCGCTAAATGAAACGGGGGTGGGCAAAATTTGTGATTTTTGGCCAATAAGTCACTGTATCTCGGTAATGGTGCGAGATAGGGGCTAGGTTACTATTAATCACTAATAGGAAGTCGTACACTGGCTCTCGATTGGCGCCGAATTCAATGACCTTGAATGACCCTGAACGCCAAAATAGGGGTTCTTATGGATTGTTTTGGCAATTTTGGGCTGCGAGACACATTGCAAGAGCGAATTGCACTAAAACCAATTGAGATAAACGTGGATAAGCTGCATATGAAATTTTCAGCATTGAACGTAAATTTCGACGGTTCGATTTTCTAGGTTCAAGGAAACCTGCGCACGAAAGCATCAAAGAGCGGTACCCTGTAAAAGTCGCGACGAAATGGCTGGAGACAGACTGACAGTTTGCGAACAGGAACTGCTATAGGCTTTCGCGCGTCCCATGAGCATTGGCTCAAATTTCTTGTAACAGCTATGTTATGTGATGGCTTAGCCTAGTGGGGAAAAGTGTTTGTTACATCAATGGAAGTTATGTGACATTGAGCCAGGTTAATACTGAGATGGAAGACAGTTCTTGGTAGAGCTGTCAAGGCGTTAATTTTTTTAACGCATTAACGCAGTGCGTTAATTTTTTTAATGCATTAATTAACGCGTAAATTAATGCACCCAATCCCGTCGAGATGGAGAGTAGGAGGTAAATTACC
>Ga0209671_1008665_pt1 | contig 10639 bp, 9 predicted proteins | sample WorMetHERISLAND2_2_FD_187401 | JGI IMG/M metagenome (GOLD analysis project Ga0209671, IMG submission 187401) | Marine gutless worms symbiont microbial communities from Max Planck institute for Marine Microbiology, Germany - Olavius geniculatus... | ecosystem: Host-associated > Annelida >...
CTAGACATGAAAATTGTGATCCTACGTGACCTGAAAGCCAAGATATTCTTAATAATACGTTTTTGCGTAAATTTGAAATTCAACATGGCTGCCATGCAATTTTTTGCAAAAGTGGTTCCTATCAAAAGTGAACAAGTCATGGAATAAGTAACACCAGGAAAAAATTGATGCTTTTGTCCAGAACATCCACATCCATCCCAAATCTGGTTCTAAGCTGCCCACAACCAATGTACAAGTGACTGACACTGAATTGAATGAAGATATCTAATCACTGTGAGCTTACTGTACTGACCTGTACTGACAACACAATCATTATATTGACATATTAATATCACATTCGCATTCTACTTTTTATTACTTTTGATTTAATATGCAATATGCCTATGTTTTGACGTACTTAAAAATTTACCTATTTTTTCAATTTTGTTCCAAATTTCAAATTCAAATTTTGAAGAGAGCACAGCTGGGATTCTTGGGGAGTTTTGATATGTTATTTCTAGTGCTCCAGGCTAACCATTTTGAAAAAATCAGCTTGATACTAATTTTTTCCTTAGATGACCCCAATATGACCTAATACTCCTGGACTATTTGTTCACTTTGTACAGTCCATGGAATGCAGCTGTTTACTTCACTTCTAGAAGGTGCCTACGCGCCTACGATTCGAACTTCTGTCGTGACATATGGTGTGCTACAAATGCAGACTGCTTACTTACTTACTTAGGTAAATATAGTGCATAGCTCTCTACGAAACTTATCACAGAGCTACGGAGCGTAACCTGCCGTATGAGATTACACAGTGTCAGCTACCACCTGACACAGATGAACGTGTTCCGCCTTATTCCCAGCCAAATAGAGGGAAAATTCTGTTAATGGTGTAGGTCAAAACTTTCTCTCTATTTTTCACTGGGCAATCTACACCCTTAACGAAACTGACTTCGCTATTTATCACTGGACAACGAGAAGGGGAGGAGTGAGTGCGGAGGGAAGGGGGATAAAGCTTATGGAAGGGGAGAAAGGGAAAGGAAAAAGGATTGGATGGGGGGAGGTAGAGAGAAAGGAGCCCGAAAGGAAGAAAGAAGTTGAGCGCGAAGGTGGGGGGACTTGAGCCAAAAGTGGGAGGAAGGGAACTTGTGCCCAATTTCGATTCCAGATTTGTGGGATAGAAACCAGTAGGCCTAATAATTATTATTACTGCTGCTACTATTTGCAGGTTGATACGCTGTTCGTTCGATCACAACAAGGCAGATGATGGTGGTGCAATTTACGCCATAGCATCGTCCGATCTGCAACTCAGCCACTGTCTGTTTACCACAAACACTGCTGCCAATACTCGTCAGCCTAGCTACGCGTCCCGTGGCGGAGCCCTGTATGTGGAGTCTTCCACGAGCGTACAGTTGGTCGACAGTCGGTTTGCTAACAATACATCCAGGTACACGGCAAGTGCGCTGTATGCTGATGACGTCACAGGGCTGTCCGTGATTCGATGTGTCTTCACTGAGGCAGCGACCGCATCCTTGCTACCATCAGGTATTTGACTATGCAGTTAACCAATTAATTGATCAGTCAGTCAGAGGGGAGAGGAAAAGATGAGGAGGAATTAGGAAGGGGATGAGGGAATGGGAAGGGGGAGGAAAATTGGATAAAAGTGAAATGGGAGAGACAGCAAAGGAAAAGGCGGATAAATCAATAAATCACAGGGAAGCAAGTGGATAGAAGATTGGGGAAGGGCAAGGGCGCGGAGGAAGGGGTCAGCAGCATAGATGTATCACCGATGACGTTGCGTAATAGTTGAATAGCACTTGCGTTGGTTTTATTTCACTTTTTAGGTCCGGAGAGCACAATATTGACAGTAGCATCATCGACGGGGGTAAAACTAACCGGTTGTCAACTGTACTCTGGGATAGACCTTGATCACGTGATACTGTCACTCAGTGGTCCAACCAGCGTCAGCAATAGCTCGGTCAGCTGCGGCGGACAATTATACCACCCCAGACACAGTGGTATGTCTCTGCGACACTCCGCACTGCCCTCGGACCGCGCACAACTACGACAACTCACTGTCTGGTCACAGGTAACTACTACAACTTCTCGCGCTACTAGACCTAGCCTACTACTCACACTGCTACTATACAACTATACCACCCCAGAAGTAGACTATGTCATTAAGCCGTGCCGTGTTTTGCACTGGAAAACGGATAAGCTGCCGCCAGTTCAATTTAGCACCGAAGTCAGATGAAGTATACAGTTTTAAACTCAGTTCAAATGCGGGAAGTGAACAACGTAGGCCTACTGTGGTATGTAGCCAAGCTACATAATAGAAAAGTCAGCAAGAAACAAAGAGGCTGTTCCCGATATACAGGGTGGGCCAAAAAATGGCACAAAATTTTTATATGCCAATAACTCCATCAAATATTAACTGATTTTCAAAATTCTTTCACTGATGGAATCAGCATAAAATGTGTAGTAACAATAACGCTTAAGATCCCACCACCCGTCATAGGTGTCGTTACACTACCTTGTGAAATGTCAGACATCGCACTCTCGCCGGCGACGACAATGGCCAATTGCATGATCAACCTTGATTGAGCCTGACATGTGGCTTTCAAACAGCCCAAACTTAAATCCTGTCGATTATGCTGTTTGAGGGGGTCTTCCCTAGATGGTTTATCAGTGTTGACAATTCATGACAATTCTGGAGCACTGAGTGGGGCAAACTGTCGCAGCGTTTGGTGGATTGCGCTATTGGTCAATGTCGTCATCAGCTTGAGTGCGTCGTCCAGCAGCAAGGCGGACAAACTGGACATTTGATGTGAAAACTGCGAGATATTACAGTTACTTTGAACAATAATTGAGGCAATAAACAGGTTGTTTTGTTGTAAATTTTTAAAAATGTGTTGCTACGGATATCGCCTTGTTTTCAACAGTTGCTTTGAAGATATTAATATTTCACTAGGTAGTGTAGCAACACACTTGACGTGTGGTGGGATCTTTAGTAATAATGTTACTGCAAATGTTCTCCTTTTTCCGACAGTATAAAAAATTTGAAAATCGGTTAATATTTGATAAAGTTATTGGCATATAAAAATTTTGTGCCATTTTTTGGCCCACCCTGTAGATTAATGACACGTTTTGTAAGGACTGAGTATTTGATTGCACTACCGAACATGCGTGTGTTATGCGTCTTATTAAATTAATATTGTATTGTTTTTACTATGACTAGGACTACTACTGCTATTGTATAGGGTGCATTGTGTTCGTAGGTGTTCTGTCCGTCTGGTTTTTACTCGCTACCGTCGACATCAAGCCAGTGTCATCTCAGTCTCAGTGACAGAATGACGCAGCTAAACGACAGTACCCAGGGAATACAGGGCACGTGCTACGCGTGCCCTGCACACGCGCGTTGCGTCCGCGCTCTCGTCTCACCAGCCTACAACTACTACCTGCTGTGGGAAAACCCTGACGCCGGGGATTTCTCCGCAGGCCCACAGATCATCCTATGCCCGCGTGGCTACTGTCAGCCTATCAGGAGTGAAAGTAGTAGTTCCCCATGGTGTTCCCATGGCAGGACCGGGCCTCTTTGTACTGGCTGTGACCGCGTAAACAACCGAGTGACGTCACTGCGGTTTGATGACGTCATAGACTGCCCCGGACCACGTGACGGCAGGTGTCTGGACAATACGTCGTCGTTTGTGGTAATCTTTGTGTTTTCGATTATATACGTCGTGATGTTGCTCCTATTGGTTCGTCTGCTTCTTACCAATCGGAATCATCATGCCACGCCATTGGTCAACAGCAACAGTCACATGACCGACGGCAGCGCGCTGATTGGCCACCGCCATTGCTCGCCATTGGTCAGCACAGGACACGTGGCGGATAATTATAGCTCGCTCAGTGGCTCCGAGTTTCCGGCCAACGCGGACCGTGTGGTTGATAACCGGTCTTCTATTGGCTGCGTCTCTCCCGCTAACAGTGGTCACGTGACTGATAACCGCTGGCACATTGGCTCTGACATTCCCGCCAGCACGGCGAACCACGTGACTGACAATCGGCCTCCGATTGGCTGTGCTTCTCCCGCCTGCAGTGGCCACGTGATGGCGGGCCGGTCACTGATTGGCTGCGTGTTGGCGCTGGTGTTTTTCCACCAGCTGTTACCGAGCGTCTATCCACGCCTTATGACGTCCAACTATTGGTGGGATCAAGCGATACAGTTTTTCATCAGCCTGTTCCATCTGTACCCCGCCACAGGTCTGTCGTAGTTGCAGGCCCGTCTACAGGGAGTGGGTAGTGAGGGTGTTAGCCTACCCCCCGCCGTCGCTCAAAAAATAAAGTACACATGAATGTGCCATTTTAAACAGAAAAAAAAATAAAAAATTTTGTCCTCAGAAGGGCTTCGCGTGAATGTTTCCCCTGACCCCGCTGTGGCTCTCGACGGGTCTGAGTAGTTGTAGGCCTACATGTAATAGTAGTATTAGTAGTAGTATTAGTAGTAGTACTAATCGTAGTAGTTACACTTCTCGCAGTTTACATAATCATTCAGAGTGTTTTTCCACTTATTCGAAGTGTTTTATCATTGCCATATTTAGAGGGACCACCATGGCGTTACAACACTCTGTTTTTCCGTACGTCCAAATTTTAGAAAAGCGGGCAGATTTGCCACTTCTGCATCGAGTTTGGGGTTAGAGCATAGGCCGAAAACAAGTTTTGGCACATTTTGATCTTGACAAACGTATATGGCGCGTAGCAAATTAGCACCTTTCTGACATTTGAACCACATAAATGGTCAGCATATACCGCCGTTGTGACAACAATTATTGAGAAATGTTGGGCGTAGGCGACGGCGTAGACTACCGCGTTCATAACATTACGTCTGGAGTGGTATAATTGCAGGTGTTGGTTTCTGCCTGAACGATCTGATGGTCCTGACGGCAACGATTGGTCAGCAGCGCTATGTGCTGACAATGTCCATCTACTGGTCACAACTAGTACTCATCGTGCTTCTCTTTGCCGTTCTTGCCTCGGTCTGTTGCAGCAGCAGTAGTAGCCTACATAGTAGCAGTAGCTTGTTGTCTATACACGTCTGACGTCGTCATCGTGACGTCGCGACTGACATAGAATGTTTAACTAACAGCCATATAGGCCTTCTGTCGAAACACTTTGAACCAGTATTTACTTAGCTGCAGCTGGTGAAAGCTTTCTGTAAACTGATCGTCATTCGACTGAGTTGTAAAACAAAGCAAAAGGTTGTCTTTTTGAAACACTGTATGTGTATGTATTGGTTTTATAAAGTGTTAATGACGACGAGTAATCGCACTGTTTGTAGGTGTTTCTGTTTAACCGAGGTCCTTTCACTGAGCAGAACATCAAGGCGTTGATATCATACTTTCTACCGGCGTTCCTTTTCTTCCAGATTTTTTCCAACGTGCCACTCCTACGTTCCAGCCTACACTCTCTACACTGCGTCAGGTGCGTGAAATGGTATAGCTCTTCATGAGAAATCAATCTCAGAGCTACGGAGCATCGCCTGCCATATGGGATTACGCAGTGTTTGTTACCTGCCGTCAGATACAGGTAAACGTGCCTGGTTCAACCCCAGCCAAAGAGGCTGCTACCCGATTTACCTACCCCAGATAGATGGAAGGCTGAGCTGACCTTGGTGGGTGGTTATATACCAAAATGGTTTACCTGTCTGCAGGCAATCACCCATCCAGGTAGTAACCACTTGATAGCGACCCGACACATGACCCGTGACCTTTTGGTCATAAATTCGACACCCTACAATTACGCTGTCAAGTCATCTGTTATAAAGACAGTCACATAATCTATGGTAGGGGCATAGCCAGGATTTTGTGTTGGGGTGCACTCCTGTCAATGGCCAAAAAAGTCGAAATTCGAGGCCGAAAGTTGAAAATGGGGAAGCGTTATTGGAAAGCCCCCTCTCCACCAGTTACAGGGTTAGCAGCGGGGTTCAGGACAAATCCTCGACCACAAATGCATCTAGAGTCCACAAAATGCTCGTGCCTTGTACCACGTATAAATCAAAATGGTCTAAACTGTTAAAATTATGGATATTCGGACAACCTGTCGTAGAAGTTTTAATACTGCTAGTTGTTGTAGTTTTTTGTTGTGACTCTGCAGGTACAACGACAGTGCAGTTCTGTACACTGACGCCAGTACAACGTGTTACGCGTCGTGGCAGATATTTGGCCTACTCTACCTCGCGGCCTGCGTCGCCCCGCTCTGTCTGGTGGCTGATACAGCAGCCTACCTGCTGTCACGTGGTCGTATCTCGGTACTGGGCTATTTGGCTGCATGCCTGGTTCCAGTCGTTGGACTTGTTGTTGTACCATTCAAGAACGTGCGGATGAAACGCAGTCACCGTGGTAAGCATAAGTGTCTCTATAATTATGTGTAAACCAAATTGTGCCATTACTGTCCAGTACAGTGTATCGGCCTTCATCGTGAAGGCACTGCGCCTTGCCAGCAGTTCTTGCTTTCACAATGGCAATACGGTGTGCATTTGCGAGATTCAAACTGTCGCAAAAAATACCGAATTCTTAGTGAATTGCTGTACGCCTGCGTTTCTCAAACTCGAAGTACATCAAAATTCGTTTCCCTCCGGCACTCTGCCTGGTCCCTGCTGGAAAACTCACTCCCCAAGTTTCCCTAGTTGGCTGATAAATTAAGCAGTGGTCATTCCAGCCGAAATTTTTTTGTGTGTGCTCTGCTCACAAGCATTTACTCATATTCAGGCAGTTATGTAAACAAAAATTTTTCCTCACAACAAAAAACAAGACCAAGTCAAATGCATTTGTGACGTTTCAAAACCAAGACCTTGGTCTCAGTGATTACATCACTGTATTTAGTCAGCATTTAGGAAAAAATTTTGTTGGCCTGAAAATCTGCAAACGAAGAAGGGAGGGGCCCCTCCCACTAGCTACGGAGTTTGACGGAGTGCTGTGAGTTTTCTATATACATGGTGTTTCATAAAAAAGCAACCCTTTTTGTTTTTTTTCATAATTCACTCAAATGATGATCAATTTACAAAAAAAATTGTACCAGTTGTAGGTGAGGAAATACTAATTCAAAATATTGCAACAAAATATGGCAGTTGATTAAATTTTCTTTGCTAGTTTTTACGTAATGCTGACGTCATAATGTGTCACGGGTACAAACTGGATAGTCTCAACTGGTGCTATCAGTTGCTACCCTGCTTCGATGGTGAACTTAATCTGGTTCGCTGATGAAAAGTGTTTATCGTGCAAGCACTTAGCAAAATGGGGACATGAAGTCAGGTGTTTTGTGATCCAAAAGCGCAACCATTTTGCAAGCTCGGTGTGCTAGTGCACTGTCTTGCTCGAACATGTGAAAGTGCAATTATCCCAACAGGCACGTAGGTGCAATCGCTTTGCACGTTTTTGTGGCCGCAACTTTAAAACTTCAAAAATTCATCAGCAGCAAACCAAATTTTTCACCGTTGAAGCTGAGTAGCAACTGACAGCAGCAGTTGAGACTATCAAACTTGTACCCGTGACACATTATGATGTCAGCGTTACATCACAACTAGCAAAGAATATTTAACCAACTGCCATATTTTGTTGCAATATTTTGAATTAGTATTTCGTCAGCTACAACTGGTACAATTTTTGTCTAAATTGATCATCATTTGAGTGAATTATGAAAAAAACAAAAGGGGTCCCTTTTTATTAAACACCGTGTACAGGTCTAGCAGGGTTTGGGCAGAGCCAAGACCTGTCGAAAGATTTTGTTTATTTTCATCACCCAGCAAGTCCACCAATGACGACGCTCTGACATCGCGAAACAGGGGGTGCTGAGCTTAAATTTGGGGATGCTGTGGCACCCCCAACTCGAGGCTAGGCCGCCACTGTATCTTCAGAACTAGGCTAGAACCGCCTAGGAAACCAACGATCATGGATGCAGGATAAACAAAAAAATTCTGACCGCTGTTCAGTTCCTAACTGGCGCAAGCACTACCCTTCTGCAACATATTCCACAACACTTAGTCGCTTCCAGTGTACATGTACGATGCGGCGCGTATTTTTGTGTGTCTGCGAAGGAGAGGAGGATGAGTTTGAAGTGGATGATTCAACTCCAGAAGGACTAAGAAGTGTTTCCAGTCACAGCGTTGTCATGGTCCAGTCACTGATTATCAAAACTTTCACCAGCTACTTCAATTCTCCACTCGCTGACATTGGCTGGATGACCGTTATAATGGTACGTGTAGCAGTAGTAATAGCGGTAGCCTAGTAGACGGAAGGCGACCCACTAAGCAATTTCGCCTATACTACCCATTTCGCTGTATAGCGTTATCTGTCTGTCTGTCATATTCGTTTACCCTATAGGTCTACATTTGTGGGGTCCACTGACACATTGTGTTTTTAGGCGGCGATCCCTGACCGGCAGGGGAAGGGGAAATTTGGGGTCGAACGTTGAACCCCCCCAACCAAAACTTGCACTTGATTCACAAGGTGGCAGGATCGTTCAGTAGTTTTTGCCTCTTGCCGAATTACTTCTTTAATTTGTTATTCTATACTTATTTGCCTGTATTAAACATGGCCGATAAATCAACTGATTAATTGATTAGCATTAATGATTCATTCATTTATTCATTTCAGCTGCGTCGTTGGTTAAAATAGTAGACGGGGCAGGAAGTTGCAGTTTGGCGACAGACACTGAAAATTCCGACAGAATTCCGACAGGTGGCTTCAAACTTCCACGACACAGGAAACTATCATTGCTCGGAATTTCTGTTTTGCTTTTTAAATGTTCCCAAAATGGCGGTTGTTTCTTGGACGACAAATTTCCGACATTTTTCCAAGAGCCCTGTTATTTTTGAGGGAGATTGCTCCTCTTTTTCTCTTACCACTACGTTATCGTATTTTTTTATTTATTCATTCGTTCATCGATAAAATTTTAACTGAATTTTTCCCGCTTGTGTCCAGGTGCAGAACTTCATAGTTTGTACATTATCGACTTTGCTGGAACACGTGCCCACCATTCGGTTTGGAGTGGTAACTCTGCTGTGCCTCGTTTTCACGGCGGACCAGTGCTTTGTCTGTCGTCGTCGTGGGGGTTACTGGGCGGGCCTTGGTAGCCAGTGTAGTAGTAGTTGTAGTCGTTACCGGAGGCTGGCCATTGCTCTGCAGTGGCTGCTGCTGACAGTGCTGGCAGCCTGCAGTGGGTATGATTCAGTGGTCTATGAGTATGCAGGTAGTCCGCGGGCGGGATACATAGGCTGGTACTCTGTTCAAGTGGCTGATTGGCTGGCCAGGCTGATCGCCTCTCTGCCGTCTCTCGTCATAATGATAATGATTATCCTTTTCATCATTCGTTCTATTGTTAATCGCGCTGCTGGGCGCCTTAGCCACACCAGAGTGACCAGACCGTTTTAAGCCCGAATCAGGCCCGTCGAGAGGAAAGGGTAAGTGGGGTAAGTTACCCCGGGCCCGCGACGTTTGGGGTCCCCGCCGTTGCTCAGAAATAAAAGTACACCAGGCCATTTTTACCTCCAATTTTTGGGCCTGGGCTATCCGATGGTGTCATTTTAATTTTCCCCTGACGACCCCTGTTGCCATGGCAACGAATTTTTGACCAAATTGACTATAACTTGCCTCCCGCAAAAAGGCAGAACTTGCCTCACGCAGTTTTCACCTATCCCTTATTTACGGGCCTGGGCTATGCAATGGTGTCATATAAATTTCTTCCTTGAAAACCCTTGTTGTCATGGCAACCAAAGACAAAATTGGCTGCAGGCTCACAAGAGCGTCAAACGCTGTAACGCAGCTGCTAGGCTATATAGCGTGGCAACGGGACAGATACCTCGTTCCACAGAACGTATTTCTAGTTAACAGAAAAGTCGATAAAAATTCTCTCAAAGGGCCCCGCGAGAATGTTTCCCCGGGCGTCACTGTGGCTCTAGACGGGCCTGGCCCAAGTTCCATTAGAACGGCGCAAACAGACTTGTCACGGGCTTTTTCCGAAGCATCTTGCTAGTACTGGTGCGCCTACTCACGTAGGGATGGCCAGGCTGAGTTGACTTAAGGGCTGGTTAGGTTGTGTGTCTAAAATACACAATAGTCTGATAGTCTGAAAGTCGATAGTTTGAGACGTATACTGCGACGTGCATTTTCACTAACTCTGACCCTGACTTTTTCCCTATCTTAACCTCAATTCTAGTTGAGAGGAAATAGGGAAATTGAGTGAGCGTTTGTAAAAGTGTATAAAAAGAACTTTAACTTTCGGACTATCTAAGCTTTGGACTATTTGAGCTGCCCCTGTCTTGTTACATCAGTTAGTTAAGTCATTGTGCTCAAAAGTAGCATAAGGAACAGTGTTGTTTTCTGAAAAAATGTTGTGAAAGTTAATTTTTGACATGTCAGGTTTACGTTAAACATTTTTCAGCACACGTGTGCCAATCTGTGCAACAGAGTCTACTACTGTACTGCATGAGTCGGCTTGACGTTTAGGCTAATGAGCTGAAATGCTAAGACCAAAGACATGGCAAAGGTCGAGACGATCAATATTGAGACGCAATCGCGTTTTAAAAGCAGAGTTGCAAAAACAGGTTTTTAAAAGAATTTTTAACCCGGTGGGTTTTTTGGGTTTTTATCTGTTTTTGGAG
>Ga0209671_1008666_pt1 | contig 10639 bp, 7 predicted proteins | sample WorMetHERISLAND2_2_FD_187401 | JGI IMG/M metagenome (GOLD analysis project Ga0209671, IMG submission 187401) | Marine gutless worms symbiont microbial communities from Max Planck institute for Marine Microbiology, Germany - Olavius geniculatus... | ecosystem: Host-associated > Annelida >...
GTGCGGAATTGCTGTAGCTAACAATGGAAAACGACGATGGTAGATCGTCATTTACCTAATTACATTTATCTCGTTGTTAAGAATGCAGCCACATTTCTTCTTCACTGCATTGCTAAGACTGCTTAGAACTGAAATGTTATCAATTACCAAGCTTTAAATGAAATTTATTCAAAAGCACTATAGTTCTAAATCTGTGTTACAAAAACAGCTTTGGCTTGAGATGGACTCTGATATAATACTGAATAAGCCTGATTTAAATACGTGACCGTGTCGTGGCATGGTTTGTAGACGTTCTACGTCTTCCAGGCATATAAATTCTACCATCTTCCTAATAATGTATCTACCCGATCTACCTCTAGCAATTTTCCAGTGCTAACAGCAAGATCGCCGATCTACCGCTAGAATTATTGTTTCTTGTAATCCCAAAAGTGCTTCAATGCACGTTTTTTTAAAATAAAAAACGTTGAGCAAAATAAAAAAACTTAAATGTAAAAAACGTGGCAAGAATAAAAAACGTTTTTTTATATCTTTGAATCATACAATAATTAGCGTCGTAAAATAACATAACAGTTTAGAAACACAGGCCTATAATTTAAACAATTAACAAGCTATCAATAAATTACTTTAAAACAATTTGAAATGACAAAGATGAGATATGACAGCGGCGTATTTTATAGCCTACGTTGCTCGGTAATTAGTGGCAATAAATGCCGAGTGCAGCCGGGGGCGTTATCGATCGCTCGGTCGGTCATTCCGCATTCCGCAAATTACCCACCGTTCCGCAGCCTACTTCCGCAGATTTCGTTCCGCAAATTACTTTCCACATTCCGCAAATTACCAACACCCCTGGTGGCGGTGTGAAATTAATAGCAGCATGGCCGAACTGATTTTAGTAACCCAATTAGCTGCACTTCAGATCGCCAAACTGCTTTTAGTAAATTCTGATTCTTTTGACTCAGTTCGCCAAACTGACCGTAGCACTGAGCATGGTAAATTATCAAAATGAGAGAGGCTTGACTTAGGTAAGTCCTGCAAACCTGATCCAGTATTTTGTAAACAACAAACAAAGAGTAAGACATATTAGATGCAAGTAAGTAATGAGTTAAACAAAATCAAACCAACAAAAGTTAGTGGCCAGAATGCATGGACACTAAATTGTTAGAAGTGCACAACAGTCCACACTGTAACCAAGCATCGCACAGCCACAATATCGATACAGCCTTCCACGTACAAGTGCACTCTAAGCTCTACGTTCGAATACAACTGTCTACATGTAATAATTCGGTCTCCAGGGTACGAAACACAACTTGTGTTACAAAAACAAAATGGCCGAAGAAAAAATGACAAAACAGAAACTGACGAATCACATGCTCAAAAACATACTTTGAAGCACTTGCGTGGCGAAATTAATAACTTTTGATATTTACAAAACAATTTTCTGCATAAAAAAACCTTTTATCGAATAAAAGTAACAATATGTCATTCAAATTCCACAACAGTTACTGGTTGACAAACTTCCAATGGGAACGTGTAAACCGGATATACTATCATTATAGTAATATCAGACATCGATGCGAAACTGACAAACAAATGGACAATTCATAGAACTTTAGACACAGTTCTTAAAGTTTTTTTGCATTACATGCAATAAACAAAATTTGCTATTTGTTAGTTTTTAATTTTTGGTTGAGTATTTTTTGCAATATTGCATTAGTATCAAAAAATTTAATCGAATAATAACTTACGCGCTTTGCACAGCTCTACACAGAGCTGCATTAGTTTGATATTCAATGATGTGGGCGTAGCCGTATGTTGTAAATTCATATAATAAAGTAGCATAATATGCTGTTATCATGATTGATATATTCGTGATAAGTCGCTCCATTGTAAACCGCATTAAGTTCAATATGGTAAATGTGTTTTGTGATCATACACAGTTATTAGCTTAGCGTGGTGGGGCATTAGCCATTTTCTTCATAGGCCTATACAGAGAAATATTTTCAGTCTTACAACAGAGTAGTATAAAACAGTGGGAAGTATAAAAGATGTTTGCTAGAGTGATAGCCATTTAAACTGTAACCAAGAATTGGTAATTGTTTAGAATAACTACGCCACCTTAAACGGCTGTGTACATATATGACAGTAATGTGTATCAGTAGAGTGACTATGCTACATTTCCTATGTGTAATTGCGATTTTATTGCTTAGTTTTGCTCTTTTGGATTTCCGGGGTCTCACGAAGCAACATTTGGTCCCAGTGTGATCAATAGACTGTCATCATTGTCATCATCATCATCATCAATGAATAGCCGGAAGCAGGCTGAAGGCCTCTATTTCCGTGCAGAATAGTTAACTTTAACACAAATATCAACAATAAACAAAATTAGTACTGTTTTTACACTGACTTCCGGTACTAGATGACGAACTTGTAATCATAATACACACTAAAACTACGCCAGAGCAAATCTAAATCTTTTTGTAAGAAGAATCACGTTGTTGATGCAACTGGTGCTGTGTTTTGTGACATCGAGATATCTACATCTTTCGCTTGTTTGCGTTTTTTCATTGTAGCTAAAAGTCTGATCAGCATTGAAAGTACAGAGATGCTGAATGCTCGTGAAGCAGTTTTTCTCGGGATCTTTTGCTTTGCAACTGCTAGCAGCTGGGATTCTGTTACATTTACTGTATGTACTGTTTACGGTTTTGCCTTTCTTATCAGTATAGTTACTATGTTCTATTTGGTGATGACTCGATATTTTGAAAATAGTGATATATCGTTTTCGATATCAATATATCATATCATATTGTATCGTCAAAAAAAATATCGATTATTTTGATATACTGCGATATTCAAAAATATTGCAATATTTTTGATAAGATCGCGATATTTTCTACAGATTCTTTACTACACTGCATGACTGGAAAGAAAGATTACAAATGGGGCAAGCTAATAGTGTCGTAAATCAACTACAGCCGTAATATAATTTTACCTAGAGACACATTTTTATTATCTAATTAGGCCATACTTCTTTTCCTCAATGTTCAGATCTTGTTTAGTGCTTATATAACATTTTTTAAAAAATGTAATCGTAAAGTCCTTCCTGAGCCTTACAGCCCATAGGGTGGCGCTAATCTCCGTTTCCTAAGGCCACACACCAGTTTTTACACTGCGAGACCATGGATACGGGTCAGTGTATCGCGTGATGTGCCTGTTTACGTCCCAGCGGTGAAGCTGGTACCAAATTATACTGCTTGGTGACAGAGGCACATGTGTGTGAACAACTTGCCTAAGGTCGTTACCCGGCAGTGTCCTGGTGCGGTGTCGAACCTGCGCCTCTGAGTTACCTCATGATTACAGGTCCGACACATTACCATTAGACTACCTAGCACTAGTGCATGAAGTGCTGTAATCTTGTTGTAAGAAGAAGCATGTTGATGTTGTGCATTTGTAGGTGACTCGTCCATCTGGTGTAGTTGTTTCATATGGTGGTGTTTTGGCTAAGTTTGGTAAACGACTGCCAGCAGAAGGATGGAATGTAAGTTGACATAAGTGTTTTTGTAAGGATTCACGGATGTAGGTTGCTTATTAAGTCTGTAGTCTTTTTGCACTTTTATGTGTCATCTTGAATAATCATTTATTGACTCAAGTTCAGGCAACACTATTTTACTCTGTTTGTATTATTTGGTACGGAACAAATGTTATTGTTTGTTGTCAGTGTCGACCCTCCAATATCGTCACTGTGGACTACCACCATCATCGTAATCATCAGTAGCACAATTGTTGTTCAGACAGTTTTGGACTTGTGTTTGTGATAGGGCGATGTGTTCATTGCGAAGCCACGCTCAGCATGTCAGCCAATTGCACCATTTGCATGCTGGCAGTACGCACATTGCTTTGTGCTGATTGCTGATGACAGAAATTGTTCCTACGATCACAAAGTATGTTGATAAAATTTCACAGCTAACTCATACTGTAGATGAGTAATAGATCATTGTGCTGCTACATAAGTACAGTTTCACATATGCTATAAATGACACTGCAAACGAAGATAATTTGGTCACTGGTATACTTTTATTATAGCTGGTGTTTATAGCTGGTGTGTTAGGGAGAAATGTTAGATTCTGGGCTGTGCCATAGCATACCGGTATTTCCAGTGTTATATGAGCGTATTAGATGTGAGTTACTGTTGATAGTAAATGCTGGATAATCTTGTAAAATTTTCCTTTAGGCTGAGTGAAAAGTATTGAGATGTTAAAACCGAACATTTGTTATATGTAATCAGTGTTATATATGTACTTTGTGCATTTAGAAATTATGTTAGACTATGAGTAATATATTGTAACATTAGTTTGCTGCTATTGGTGCTACTGGAGTTACTTCTGATAAGCCTGATATTGCAAATGTGAACTTTTTGAGTTTTTGGAAAATAACTTGTTACTGAACAAATGTTATTAGGCTGCATTCACATAAACATGAGTACAAGTCCGGCACTGCACGAGTTAGGGCAAACACGAGTTTGCATGTATTTTAATGGTGGATGTTCATATACATACGAGTACGGGTTACTTGTAAATATTACTCGTACGAGTAGTTTCTGTGCATGTCATGTTTTTATCTAACCCATGCAAAGTAAACTACCCGTAAATAACAATAATATAGTGTACAAAAGCTGTCACACATATTTGATGCCAGAACTGATGTCATTGTAAAATTATTCATTGTTAGAGGTGTGCGGTTAGTAAAATTATTAGCGATGTGATGGAATATTTTGGTTTTAATGGCGAAGCATTTTTTTGATTCAATTTCATTCAATATGGCCAACATGTGCTGAGTTATGTGTTTGTACAAAAAACCGTGAACGTTTCACTCGTATGAGTGAAGCTTCTACAGGCCATAAATGGAAACCTGGACCCGTACCCATACTTGTACTCATATCTGTGTGAACACAGTTTTGGTCCAGGTTCTTTTAGTGGTTGTAGTATTAGTTAGTAATAGTGAGTGACAATATTTATCTTGCTGTCATTGTGGCACAGGCTTCTCTGCCACTACAGAGTTCATTCGGTTTAGTTATGTAAACTGAGGAATTAAGCACAAACACCAGGCAGACACCGACCTTTGGGACAATCTAGTTAGCTATCTCTCTTTCGTCATTTCTCATTTTGGGGCCTAGTCTTTTTCGAGGAAACTCTACAGGCATTGTGGATGGACTAATATTCAGCCAGTCAGCCTGAGCCGCAAATCCATCTAGCAGCTATAGGACTGCATTTACTATCGCCATTTAATAGTAATTAGCCCGAATGCTGATGCTCATTTTACCATCCCATGGTGGAGGGAACAAGGCTGAGTTGATCTGGGTTAAGTTTACTTAAGTTAACAAGGTGCTTTATCTGCCCGCAGACAGTCACCCATCTAAGTACCATCCAACCCGGTGTAGAGTAACACGTTAGTGCTATGCTGTGCCTCTAATGTCTGCCTAACGGCATCAAAGTCTTTTAGCCAATGTACCTGCAGCACTGGATGTTGGAAATTTGCTGAAGTGGTAGCATGCGGTAAATTATTGCAGGTTTTAAATGCTCAGTCGGCAGGATACGATGCTGCCATTATATATTCTCTGACATCAGAGCATCTCGTTGTTATGAAAGGAAGTGATGGCAAGTTACTTTCTGTTCTTTTACAAAGTGGCGTTAACACTGTACTGTGAAACCATGTTGTCTGCACCTATTTCGTTTTACATGGACTTAAATCATTATCTGTGCTATGGTTGACATGTAAGGCCAAGGAGAAGAGATTAGACCGGAAAAAGAAAAGTGCATGGCAGGTTTTCCAGTATAGATGGAGCCTGATGTTTGGCAACTAGACCAGGATCATTGGACCATCAGGGAGGGATAGACTCTGGCCACTGGATACATCATCATCATCATCAGATTCGTTTATTGAGCAGTAGGTTACAGACTGCAACTAGAGTTATAATACAATCGATAGAAATAGTTTATGTAGATAAAAAGAAATAAAACTGTTATAAAAGCATGAGGCACATGGATGAAATAAACATGGAAAAACTGCACATTACTTTTAGGCACTGTAGATAATGTAAATGTCAGTACTCAATAACTATTTTTATGCAACATTTTTGCGACATAGTTGCAGTCGTCATAACCACTCTGCATCAGATGAAGGCGTTCAGACATTGCCAGTCTGCCAATCTTCGATATACCACTGGTTAGACTATTTGTTTTTTGTATGTCGAATTAATACACACTTTTGTGATGTGCTTTTCTGTCACATTACTTGTTCAAAGATAGTGCTTTGTATGATGAGACAGTGTGTTCAGTAATTAACACTGATGGTTGTTTATTCTGTGTTGCTAAACAGTGGTGAAGAATATCAGCATTCTCTCTGTGTACATTGGACGCCATGCTGGACAGTTCTTCTTACACAACTATGCTAGGCTGAAGTGAGTGTACTGCATTTCACAAACCGATTCGGTTAAATTAAAGGCACCTTACTTACTTACTTAGTGCAGCTGCTTTTTTGGTTGTGATGCTTTAGTGTTACAGCACCAGATAATACCAAGAATGCATGCGTGTTGCTTTTGTTTAGCCATTTTCATTCTTCTGAAGTTATACCAGGTTAGGCTTGCCTACAAAATTGAAGTTTTGAGAATTGTGGAGTTCATACTTTTACATGCCAGATGCTCTTCCTGGGTCAGTCGTCCAACAGCGTCAAATACTGAAGAGAGTGAATAGGTTGCAGAATGTGCAGAGGCTTGGGGATGCATCTCCTGTCTTTCCTGCTGTTTGGTTGAATGTTGGCATGATAGTTCCATCAGATGGCATCAGCTCACAACTGAAGTAACAGGAAAAAAATATCTGGCTGATTGGATAATAAAAGCTAAAAGTAAAATTAACTTGCCTCATTATGCATAAAGTTGCTGCAGTTCCATTGATCTGAATGATCATCAATCAGAGAGCCACAACCAGTTAATAAAGCACTGTAATCTTGTTGCAAATGAGTCTGAGGTGTGTAGTTCTCTGTCTAGAAACAAGTGCATTTTTACTATGGGTGAGATCACAGAAAGTGGCGAATTTAACTCCACATATGAGTAAAAGGACATTTTGTCTTGTCATTGAACTGTAATCTGACAATTTCTTCAAATCCTTATTTGAAGTTCTGACATTTTAACAGGAAATTTACAAGTTATTGTTTCAGCTCTAAAACCTTTGAATGTATATAAGTTTTCTGTCAAAATGTGATCTTCAGTGGTGCGACTGCTCTGTGGTCAGATCAGCAGCAGTATTTAACTCCTCGTATAAGTAAAAGGACATTTTGGTGAGCTGTGAGTTGTCTGCAGAGATCGTGTGTTGCTGGCCTATGACAATGATGACATCAACATTGCTTTGGTTGTCATCATCATCATCTGCATTGTCTTGTTCATCGTTTTCATCGGTGTCCTGGTAATAATTCTCATTTCTGCTCTGTGTTTCGTTGCCTTTACTTTTCATCACTTATGACTAGGCAAAGAAAGTGACTATCAATATGAAGCCAAAGACTATAGTACCTACTACATCTCTGTATTTTATCATGCATTTCAATGTGTATTTTTTGGATTTGTTAATATAATTTAGACTTTGCTTTTTTTGTTGTAATGTGCTACTCCTACCGCTTTTGGTCTGAGCTGTTGGTTTGTGTGGTATTATTCATGGACGTGTGACTCGTCTATTGGCCAGAATATTTTGCACTGTGTAGTTGTGTGTCTATAGTCTGAAGGTTCGATAGTCTGAAAGTGTATACTGCAACATGCATTTTTACTAACTCTACTCTAACTCTCGCCCTAATCCTAACCCCTAACTCTAAGCTTAGTTCAGAGGAAATGTAGAGATTGATTCAACGTCTGTAGAAGTGTATAGGAAAGAACCCAAAAACAGACTGTCAAACCTTCGGATTATTAAGCTTCCCTTCACTACACCGTGTCTTAATTAAAAACATGCCACTTTTATTTTTTAAATAACTTCATGAAACATTAACCGATTTTGTTAATTTTGGGCACGCAACATTATGACAAAACTAGATGTATATGACTGTAGTTTTGCCCACCTCACTTCAATGCTGTTGCTACACTACCTTGTGAAATTCAGAAGTCTTAGTCTGGACATTTACAACAATGTACTCATACTGGGTAGCACATGCGTCAGCTCAGAAATGATTAACTCAATAGCGACAAACACGAGTAACAGTTATTATTTTTGGGAAAGTCTTACATGTTACATCACATCATTTTTATTACTGCATATACTTAAAATGTCCATTCCAGCATGAACGCAAGCGGTGGATGTTGACACGACTCGCCAACATCGCGTTCAATAACGCGTGACCCATAGCAGCTCACTCGTTGTTGATGTGTCATTTCAGTTCGTCGACGTACGATTTTAAAATGAACACAGCTAGTGTTAAATATGTAACAGAGTTTCAATGATGTCTCGTCAAGTTTCTTTATGATGCTGTGTGCGAAAAATTATCAAAATTGACCAATGCTGCACGTAGTTATTCAAAAAATATAAGTGGCACGTTTTTTATTAAGACACGATGTATATGCGCTGGTATGGTGTCACACTGTCGGACATGTTGTCTGGGAAGAGGTTAGACGAGTGTTTTATGGTGGCACTCTATGGAGGAAATAACTGCTGAGTCGGAATGGTCTGCTGACTTTTTACATGGGTGTATTATGCTGCAAGGTAATGTTTTTCTAATTGTCATACAAAAGCTGATAATTATCGAGCACCTGTGAAAATCAGATTAAATTCATAGTCTCTCCGTATTGTATATTTTATATATTTTTGTATACGTGTTAGTATGTACCATGAGTACAAACAGTTTTGGTCATTACCAGATTGATGTTGATGATCTGTTGGCAGATATCAGCTATCGTGATCCTGCGTCCTTGTCAAGCCGGGGAAGAGCAGCTTCTGCGACGTCGACGTCGTGCCAATCTCAAGAAGATTCCTGTTCGAAGGTTCAAGCATGGTAAACCATTTGGCACGTTTCATTACCAGTTTACCATGTGTGCATGGCACTGAACTAGAATGAACAAAACATATTGTCTTTCCAAATCATATACCAAGCATTGGCTTGTTGTGACAATGTGTGTGCTCAAGTTATATGAAATAAGTCACTGTGTTGTCAGTCTTGCAGCCAGATGCACTGAAAGATCGATACTGGTTCCATGTGTTATATATAAGTGATGAGTAGTAACAAGAAGATACTCCATTACCTGCCACCTTACCGTGTGACAAATCTGTTGTCAACAAAGAAATCACCACTTTTAATCTGTGTGGCATATGTGTTTAATCTCATTCACTTAGAGTCAGAGCTAAGCTTAGGGAACATGTCAATGAACTGTTGAAGTTTCAAATGTATTTCTGCTGTCCATACCATGTGTGTGGATTTCACTTCATCGACAATAGTAATAGTCCTCTTTGCTAACATTGTATGTGTTGTAGCTACTGCTATCATTTAACATTGCTATTAACTTTGCCATCACTGCTGTCATGGCCAGTAAAGCCCAAATTCCATTACGCCGACTTTCACCAAAACTTTCTCGATGGGAAGTTTCTGGAAGTGGCAAACACAAATCATAAAAGTCGCCGACACAAATTATGAAAGTCCGCGACACAAGTCATGAAAGTCGGCGACAAAGTCTCTGTACTTTGCCACCAAAAAAGTATGCGGACTTTCGTGATTTGTGTTCGCGACTTTGTCACAAAGTTGGCATAATTCTGTTATTGGGCTTAAGGAGTTAATTCATCTGGTCGACTGCCAAGGCCATTTTGATGTGTTTTTTTGTTTTAATATTATCGTGCCGATTTGCTTTCTGAAGGAGATAGCTTCGACATCTGTGCTATCTGCCTTGAAGACTACAAAGTTGGTGACAAGCTGCGTATTCTGCACTGTTCACATGGTCAGTTTGTACATGCTGCTGCTACTCTCAGTAACAGATGATGATGATGATGATGATGTCATATACTCATACAGCCTGACAGTTCACGATTACGTGTTCAATTCGGTTAACTCCAATTCAAAGCTTAAACTTTTGCCTGTACAGTGGTTTACTGAAGCATTTTGCTGAACGTACCATAATATAACAGAGTTATAACGATTCGTCACTATTACTTGAGTGGATAATAATATGGTGACTAAGAAAACAGCCGTTTTATTTGTGAGACAATGGAAGATGGCTTGAGTGTTATGTTCATTCTACTGACAGATTTCTTTCATTATTCGTAATCTGCTGGTAGCTTCATAGTATTATTTGTTGTGCAAGAAGACTGATGTGTAGGGCCCACAGTTCTCCACGGAAAATTTTTGCCAAATTTCACTGGTTAGTTTGCAAAATTTTGCGGTTCACAGCAACAAAATCGTCCAAATTTGGCTTACCATGGCCTTCCGTTTGTGAGTAAACTGAGCTCTATGTTGTTCAGAGGCTTCAGTTATTGATGGTTGGCATTGTGAAAAATTTCCAGGCCTCAGGACAGTCACGTGGTCACGTGTCCAGCGGGTGGACCAGGAAAAACACGATTGACTAGGCCTTCTACTCCGAGCTCATCCATGGAGCTCGGTGGCCGAGTGGTTAGAGTGTTGGACT
>Ga0209671_1008667_pt1 | contig 10639 bp, 6 predicted proteins | sample WorMetHERISLAND2_2_FD_187401 | JGI IMG/M metagenome (GOLD analysis project Ga0209671, IMG submission 187401) | Marine gutless worms symbiont microbial communities from Max Planck institute for Marine Microbiology, Germany - Olavius geniculatus... | ecosystem: Host-associated > Annelida >...
TTACAGTAAGTGTCAAAAATGTTTACATATAGCTACAGAGTAAGTTTTTATTTTTCAGCAAAATAGTGCACAGCTTGTAAGGCCGCACGATCGAAATACAATGCTTATGCAGTTAACTGAGCAAGATTTGAGCCGCCAACTAGCATTAATGTGCATTAAAAATTTATGCACAAAAATAGTTCAAATTATTCGAAAAGATGTTCAATGTGTTTTCCATTGTTCTTTACATTTACTATAACTTATATTTAACATTTTAGTTAAATACTTTGAAAATTTGCCAATCAGTAAAAATTGTTGGTTTTCGGATGTTTTACAAGGTAAAGTAGCGACACAATAGGTGGTGTGCATGCCACTGAGTAGCATATTTTTACAGAATCTACTAGTGAAAAATTGTGAAAATTGGTCAATATTTAGTGGAGATATGGTTAAAGTGCAATAGCTTATTTTTTGGGCCACCCTGTAAATATACACCATAGCATCTAGGCCTATACGCTCTCTCCAGATATTATGCAATAGCAAGCGTAAACACCCACCGAGTTAAATAAAATTGTACATACACACACAAAACAATAGCCATTTTAAACATAACAGTAAGCCTACTAGTTCAGTTTCGCAGTTTACAGACACATCAAATTTTAAATAACGCTTTCGAATGCCGAACGCTGAGTTTTTATGCGCGATATTTATGCTAAGCGCCTCTTAGCTGTCATAGAGGTGTCCATCCGTCTATCTGTTACGTCCTGACAATGTATCAAAACGACAGTAGATAGGATCGCGAAATTTTCGCTGTGGTCTGCCACAATAACTTTAGTTTTTTCGCAAAAAAATTGTGCTGCTTGGTAAAGAGATTTTTTCTCTTGGACGAGGGCGTCATACTGAAGAACGATCACGACAACCTGCTTATTATTTTTTTGCATTTAACGTAGATTAGCAGGTTAAACTTCGGCCTTTATGTTTAAGGAGTCCTCCATGCGGGGACGTCATATGTGGGTACTGCAGCTGTCCACTAATTTAGTGTTAAACGGTTGCAGATAGACACAGACTTGCTGCAGCATGCTTGCTGTAACAAGCACTGCTGACGTACTTTTCGCCGGTATGAACAATTGATGACATTGAACGACCCTGAAATCTAAAAAGTGGATTTTTAGTATTTTTCCGCAATTTTAAGCTGCGTCCCATAATTTAACCGTTAATTGCGGCAAAATTACTGGAGATAAACCACGACAATTTACAGATAAAATTTTTATAATAAAGCGTAAAGTGCTGATTTCCTAAATTCAAAGATTCCTCCATATGGAGGCTTCAAATTCATGTACCTACCCTTTTATTGCGTATTATCATTTTATTGCACGTTGTACGTTAATACTCAGATGGCAGCCCTATGCTGTCGCGCGTCACATGAGCTTTGCTCATATTATCTGTTGTATGGAGCGTGCATAGGTTAATGTAAGCAAAAGGGTTAAAGGCTGCCAGATAGCAGCTGGGCCGACGCAACGCAGCAGCTAGTTGTCAGTTGCCGCTCTGATCTGCTTGATTAAAGACGTGCGTAGTTCGCACTTCTTTCTACATCAGTTTTGTCTAATTAATTTCCACGGCCCGCTATCCTCTCGCAGATGCATAATTAGGAAAAAGGGGGGTACCTTCTAAACACCCTTACACTGTCAAACACAGTTACTGTCGGCCGAAACAATCCAAATATTTAAATCAGATGTTTAAAGTGTCTCTCTTGTTTAGGATAAATTTACGAAATCGATCACGCCACTGATAAACGCCCTGTCAATAATGTTCTGATCAAAGCGGCGTCAGTCTTCAATCAGTCGTCCTTTCAGATGATCTTCGACGCTGTTAACATTCTCGTCAGTGCGACGTTCGCCACTGTCGGTTTTGTGGTCTGCAGATTCAGTCGTATCAGCATTAATTGTGCACCAGCTGACTGCGTTTCTCAGAAACAAGAGGCCAGAATGTTTCTCGAAAATTTCAGATACTTGGACCAATTTTTAGCACCACCGCACCAGTATCTTTTTCAGCTCTGAGTATTTTGATTAGACTAATCTTCGATTTTCTTTTGTGACAAAATTTTGTAATTCGAATTGGAAACGCATATCCGTGACAGCATTTTGTGAAAAAAATAGAAAACACTTACACGCAATGTTAGGTTTTTTAAAATAAAATTTTGCGTTGATGACCCAAACAGATAGCACATATTTGTGTGTGTAGAATGGTATTTGATTCCATCTAAGGTCGTGATTGTGATTTCAGTATTTTAATTAAGGGTATCGTTTTTTTCTGCACAGACTAAAACACATGAGCACTTTTAGTTCGTTGTATTGACACAGGGCGTCATCTCTGCCATTTTGCCGCGTCGACGACAGGTGTCGAATCTGGTGCAAAAAAGTCACATATTTGCGAGCTGGCAAGGGAGTGGCAAGCTCGCCGAGAACGAATGTATAAACAAGGGTGTGGTCTGCACGGCAGGCTGTCGGCAACGTGTCATAAACTCGATAACTGCATGCCTCACTAATCAATCATTTAATCAATCAAACAAACAGATTTTACCGTGCGAAGCGGTAATTAAGTTGTCTGTCTGTCCGTTTGTCCGTCTGTTCGTCTGTAACGTTGGTGTCTCGTGGCCATAAGCTAAATTTTAAGTCATCGGTTACTTTGAAAGTAAACATAGACAAGATGATTAAAGAAAGTCTATGGATCGTGATAACTCATCTCTGAGCTACGGAGCTTCACCTTCCATATGGAATCATTTACCCAGTGTTGGGAAAACGCAGACAGAAAATGAATTAAATCAAACTCTCAAATCATGAAAACCAAATGAGTTTAAACTCAAACTCAACTCACCAACTTTGTAGTGAGTGAAATTAAACTCACCAACAAAATGAATTAACTCAAACTCATTTGCTATCGGTTACCAATTAATTAAACAATCAATCAAGCACCCAATCAATGAAGTCAATAAGGCTGTCCTATAATGCTAAAAAGCGGTTAATCAACAAAAAATCACTGTTCCACAAAAATATTTCTTAGCCTACTCAGTCATTCTGTCAGTCAATTAGTCAAGTTTACTCGAAAGACTAAGGTCTGTTTCCAATCACTGTTTATTTCCTGTGAAAGGCCTTCTTAATTCTTAGTTCGCTTTCAGCAATGGCAATTTCTAACAATTTGCATCTGAAATTTTGATGCATATCGGAGTTTCAGTTTGTCTGCCTATGCTGAATATGATGGTGTATTGACGAAAACCAATTTTACTGGCCAAATAATTGTGCATCTTTGTTAACGACCGATCAGCGCGATATGATGACACTTCTGTATGGGCAGCAATAACCAGAAATAACTGGTTCAGTCAAGTTAGACTTACCCTGTTCGACCCCAGTTGGCCCCAAAGTTTGCTGAATTGCTGTTTATCTGTAATTTTAACCACAAACTCCCGCAATGGAGTGAGTTGATTTTGGAGACATAATAAACGCACAACTCACGCAAATACTGAATTAAATCAAACTCATAACCTACAGTTGTTGGCGTGAGTCAAACTCACAACTCGCAATAATTGAGTTAACTCGTGAGTTGAAACTCATTTGAGTTAACTCATGCCCAACACTGCATTTACCTCTGCCGACACAATGTAGGCCTAAACGCGCCGCTGCTATACAACACAAACAGACAGGCCGGTACTCTATTTACCTACCCAGGATAGATGAAAAGCTGAGTTCACCTGGTTATAGTTGGTCATATACTGAAAAATGTACAAAACATCAGTTTATGCACTTGTTAACGGCAGCATTTAAAGACATGCACATCGAAAACAGCAAAAATTACAAAAGGTGATATTGCCCGCTTCACACTGACTTTGTATCAATGTGCTGTTGAATAATAGGCTATCACTTTTTGTAATTATATTGGATACCCGGCTTATATTAGGGACCCGGTGTTTGTTTGAGATCCGGCTTCTATTAAAACATCAGTCTCAGACCCCTGACTTGTATTAGCAGTTTTACGGTAGACAATATCGCACGTGCTGAGCTGCATCAACAGAGTCCATTTCCTAAAGCAGTGTAGATAATTTTAAGCTATTGCAGAACATTCAGTCCAGTTGGCGCTTCGTTTTAAGTCAGTAAGTGCATAAACAGCAATTTAATGTACATAATACCGTACATGCAAAATGATGCAAGTCAATAAAACTTTTAGTCGTCACAATGCAACGTACAAGAACTGAGAAAGTAAACGTGAGCTATCCAGCAAATCTCTTGTAGGCTTATAGGCCCCAACTTGGACAAGCGAAATTATCACTGGCATATTTTACATAGGCTTAGACCTAACAGAATTAGCTATAGCCTATAAGTAGGCTATGGAAGCAATTATAAGGACATTTCTTCGAACTATCCAGCAGCATAAAGAATAAAGACAAGAAGCCCAAATGTCGCTAGAATAGCCGACCGTACTGGTTGTCAGTGGCCTTCAAGGTCATCCAAGGTCAATGTTTTATATGTCATTTAAAAGCCAGTAAGCTATGCGACTTTCTATTAGTGATCAATTTCATAGCAATCTATAGGCCCTATCTTACACCGTTTAGCCACAGTACATCAGTGACGGACGGACGGACGAACGGACAAACTGACGGACGACAACCATGAAAACAGCTTGACCGTTACAAAACGTTATTTGATATTAGGCCACACAAGCGACTGTCGGGCAACGTGACATACGTGTGTTATACCGCTGTCCGGAGCGTCGAAGTTTGTTTAACGCTCACCTATCCAACACCACATAGGGCCTAGCAAAAGCAAAGCAACCTACAGACGTGCCACCTGGGGAATGCGAATGATTTGGCGTAGTCTATGAAGTAAGCTTATGAATGCGGGCAAACAAAATCGATGCGCTCAAAACTGACAAATAGACAGCCTTTAGGGACTAGTAGGCCTATACTTTACCAAACCCAACCATAAATGACGGACATAAATTTAAAAAATGTTGTAAATACAAAAAATGACGCGACTTTATCCTGACTTTTGCGGGCATTTTATTTTTAACAGATTTAATGTTGTTTTATAGCCTACAAAATTTATGCCATTCTGATATGCGACATGCTATAGCCTGTTCTACTTTTTTGGCCGACCGTTAAGCTGTATCACTTGCAACCAATTATTGGGGGGGCACCAATTTCTGGATGGATAGGCCCAATAATTGCCAATCGCCGCGTCTTCGATTTTTGGCTTTAATACAGGTAGCCTATGGACCTTGTTTATGGAAATGTTTATCCCACGGAGGTATCTGGCATATTATGGACTAGTCTTAGTTTTGGCTTGCGACGTTGCGATGTTAGGTCATGACAAACTCCATGACCTTGACAGTACCTCTCTTCTGACCTTTGATTATTGATGTGACGGATTCAGCAGCTCTGAGTTTGGCTCAAACTGTGGTACCGGTAGTTTTCTGTATCAGTTTAATAGCGTGAACACGTGAAAGGTGTTTCAGTCAGTGCGGGTCTAGCCTAAATAAACGACGGACAAATGCACCGTATACGTAGCGCCAGCGACTGTCTGTGAACTAGTACCTATGAGTGACGAGTGAGTAGAGTTTAGCGACCAGTGCGCAACACGTGATAGGTAATTTCTGTGCTTGATCGAGGTCTGGCAGCAAAAACTAAGACTCATCAAGGCCGGGGTTACACGGTTAGGCTAATGGTTATGTGGTTTTGCCAAACATTTTCAAAAATGTGTCATAGATTTTTTTAACGTTTTTTGCATTGCAGTCGTTTTTCACGTTTCACGCTTGCAAAAAAGAAACAGTACGAATATGCCTACAGTGCACAAAATGCAAAATGAATGACACAACATTACTTTAATAAAAGTACAAAAGCAGATTCTAAATATATTAAATGCATGTGAAGATGTGAGAATTTGGTGCAGATGCGTGAAGATCACGACAAGTACGTAACGTCTTTTATGAACGGCATTGCGTCAGGTTCGCAAACGAACAGCACTGAACATATATAAGGCGCCTACGCACATCGCTGCTGTTTGATCTTTAACCACACGACCGTGCCCTCTGTGCAGTTATACCGTAGCCTATACACAGTGTGATCAATGGCGTAGCCAGAAATCTGAATCGGGAGCTTTTTTCTTTTCCTTCCTCCTCTTTCCTTCTCTTGTCTTTTCTTCTCTTTTTTTCTCCTTTTATCCTTTTTTCTCCTTTTCTTCTTTCTTTTCCCCTTTTTCTCTCCCCTTAGAAGTAGGATCCGTAAAATCCAGTTATGGGACTTGGAGGAACGCTGTAAGCGTTTCCAGCAGGGTTTAAGGCAGAGCCCCAGCGGAAATTGAATTTGGTGCATTATAGCTTCAAAATATGAGATCTGGTGGCAACAATTGTACTTATTGTCTTGAGGATCAACTGACCAAATTGGCAAATTTAGTGCAGTTTAAACGTGTGCTTATGTATTGTAGGCCTATGATAGATTGGGGGTAAGAAAGCTGGGCTCCCTGCCCCCTCCATCCCTCTCGCTGTCTACGCCACAGAGTGCGATGCAGTTTATAGTCCTTACTGCATGAAGGTCTTAGACGGCTGCTGCTGCTGCTGATTTTGCTGCTGCGTACGGAAGATCTAAGCGGCTGCAGAGGCTGGAATTTGACTCAGTAAGCTTATGGCTCACGTGCTTTCCATGCACTGCGGTCGTTTCCGGGCGTCTGTACGCGTACGCGGTAGCGGGTCTGCACGTGAACGTACTATAGACAGTTACGTGACGTTGTAAAGAAAGAACCCGATACATGTAGGCGTAAGTAAGATATACTGTGCAAGCTCACGTTGACACTTCGTTGCCGCTACGGTTATCTTCGAACGATGACTGTCCACTGACCTTGGTTTGTACCGCAAAGGCGCGTACACAATGACGTAACTGAACTGAACTGACACGGTTTAGTTTTTGACAAACTGACTAATGGGCAAGCAGAGCAAGCTCGTTGGTTATTGACTGACGCGTAAGTCACCTAGTCACTTATAGTTATCTAGGCCACCAACGCCGTTAGACGGTGCTGACTGTAATGCATTACTGCTTGCCCATTGGTCAGTTCGTCAAAAACTAAACCATGTCAGTTCAGTTCAGTTACGTCGCTCTGTACGCGCCTTAACATTCTAACCGATTCAGCCACACTGCGTTGTCGGTTATTTTACTTTTTTACGTTGGATGCGTCAGTCATTTGGTACGAAATTAATAAAATAACTCATTGAATAATTTTGACTCAGCTATTAGGCTTACAGATCATAAGTTGTTAATTTCAGTCACGGCTGTCAAGCTGGTTTCAATGTTTTTCTGTCGCGTCACTGCAGACAATTGTGCATAGGTGCGTCTTTGCAGTAAATTTAATAGACTCAGGCCTTTGCGAATAACCATGAAACATCTGGGCATACAACTTTGCACATTTTGAAATGGTCTTGTGTACATGACAACGTAAGTATGGCGTTAATTCTGTGAGTTCTGAATAGTACATTTTTTAGTTTTGAAGAACTATGATTTTTAGCAGCAAATTAATATTCTAATAATTTTCTTGGATTCTGTCATGACTGGATTAGTTAACTTCGCAGCCGTGCATGACTAAACGTGAATTTTTTTCAGCAAATCGAAACACGACATTGATCATGAAAATAAATACCAGTAATGTACAATTTGGCACAAAATAGACACAAAACGTTCGCTTAAATTTTTGGATCTTGGTGACACTTTTGCTGGGTTTTTTGAAAGTTCAAGCTCCGAGCTCGACTTTTGAGCTTCTTAGTACGTAAAAATCGTGCAAATAGCAAAATGTTAAAGTAGTTCAAACAGTAGTATGATCTTATGACAAAGTATGCTATCAGAGTAGACGGATTAATTCCACACTAGACCTAGGCCTCTCAATCCATCAATTGCAGACGTGCAGTAGCTTTTATTCCTGTATACCTGGTGATATACCTGGTGGTATACCAGTGAAACAGGGGGAGTTTTGTTAAGGGTGTAAATTACAACTTTCCCCCAGTTTTTCACTAAGCAATCTACACTTTTAACGAAACCCCTCTTTTTATTTTAACTCTTTCTTATTTTTTACCCCGCACCTTTAAGAAAACTTCCCCTTGAGAGGGGAAAAGCCCAAGGGGGACGGTGGGAAGCTTGAGTTTGAAAGTGAAGGAGGACCTGAGCCCAAGAGTGAGGGAGAAGTAGCGCCAGATTTTAATTCCAGATTTGGGGCATAGCCGAATCTACTGCGTACGTGCGGTTTGCCGTGGAAACTGCCAATCCTCGAGGCGGAAAATGCCGCCCTCGGCCGCAAAAAGTCGTGTGCGTGATATTCAATAAATCGTTTGACTGACAGCGCTTGCAGTTTGCACCGTGTACGTGACGTGCAGCAGCCGTCACCCTGCAAATCGTCACCTATTAACGCTATACCCCCATACAATAAATGACGTCTTCAGCGCAACACATCAGTATCTCCAGTACCAGCACGTCGATCGGCAGCATGAAGACGGCAAGGCTGCAGTACCGGCTCGAAGACATGGACATCAAGAACGCTCTCGGTAAGCTAGACAAACCGCGCGTACTGTTATTATTAGAGCTAATTGTTTTAACGCATGCCTTAATGCGTTAATAACGCGTCATTAACATTGCTCATATTGTAGGTCAACTACATCGAGAGGGTGACTGGAATGAAGCCCACGAAGTCGTGCCTGTGTCGAAGGATCGTGACAGTAGTGATGGAACGGCAACTAGGCAATTTTTAATCACTTGAATGTTATTCGATCGTCAAATAAACTTAGTTTAGTAAAATATTTGAACTCCTGCTTTACAGAATTAATTTTTTAACGCGCGTTAATTCCTTAACGCGTTAAGTTGACGCGTTAATTCGACAGCTTTAATTATTATACTTGTAGGCTGCCCAAGAATGAAAAACTAAACTGAACTACAAACGTAAATAAAATTAATATGTATAACAAAGAGTGCGGTAGCTAAATGAGATGCCTTTTTGCTGATGTCTCTTTTTTTCTTTCTATAATTTTTCAGCGCTGATTTAGTAGAAACGTAATTACGTCGGTGGTCCAGTGCCATCGTATTGCGTTGTCGAGTTAGGAGTCGGTACTGCGTAAGCTAAGGGACAGACCAACGGAAGAGCAATTAAGACGCGTAATTTGGTCTATTAGGAGAACTGCATAATAAAATATGTATGCGATTGAGAGCGGGTGCTAAACACGTCACTATGCATGACCGGTTTGCTATGACGCCCGATGTATATCGTTTCGTCGTGGCATTTTGCCCAGTGCCCATGTATCAATTAGATTTGTATCTCACCGAAGACGAAAACCCAGAATTCAAGAACAGTTTTACAGTGCACTGAAAGAACGCTATTATCCCGTTAGGGCGCTGCGGCACACACAGGTTTTGAGTTAGATTAAAGTAAACCAAAGCAAAACTAAAACAAAATTTCACGCAGTTTGGTTTTCAAGCTATACTGCTACTGTGTCTTCTATGTCTTGCAACACTTTTTTGCAAAAGTTTTATTTTGCACGTAATTAAAACACTTTGTTGTAGCCTAACTATTTCGGTATATTATTATTTTTTATTTTTTGTACCCACGGTAAAAAAGATCTCGGGGGTTAAAAACTAAACTTAACGTTAAAAACTACTGGGATGACCAGAGGTCCGATGTGTCGCTTGTACAAAAACTATATAGGCCCTATACTATTATACTAGGTTTATAACGCAAGTTAGGTCTTTCACAAGTTTCACAACGTGAAGAATCTCAAGTGCGGAAAATGGTATATAGGTAAAAGTCGCTAAACTCGCTAAAGTCAACTCAGCATTTCATCCTTCCGAGGGAACGTGACGCGCGTTAACGCGCGCAGTGAGAACGCACCTTAACACTGTGTGATTTCGTAGAGGAGGCGATGCTGTGTAGTTGTAACTTTCCCGCGAAGAGCTATACGCGTATCTTTTAACCTTTTTCAATTGTTTGCTAAAGACCTGAAGTGATATGGCTTTTGTTAAAATGTCTGAATCAGTTTCTGAGTACAGTTTCTGAGCAAGTGAAATGTATGCAGTGTAGGCTTAAACTTATATATGCTTCAGGTACGGGTACGTTCGGTCGAGTCGTTCTTGTACAGCATGCGCCCAGCCAGGAATACTTCGCACTAAAGATGCTGACCATCTCCGAAGTGCTCAAGCTCAAACAGGTCGACCACGTTAAGAACGAGAAGGACGTCCTCTCTACCATCAGGCATCCGTTCATCGTCAACATGTACGCCGCTATACGCTATGTATATGCCGATTCGTTATGTTAGCTAAACCACTGTCTGGTGTGGGACAAACGAGCGTTAAGACGCATACAAAGCGACGTAACTGAACTGAACTGACACGGTTTAGTTTTTAGTGAACTGTCCAATGGTTGACGCGTACGTGTGCAGTCACGTAGGTCACCAACGCCGTTAAACAGTGCCTACTGTAATGCACTCCTGCTGGCTCATTGGTCGTTAAGAACTAAACCGTGCCAGTTTAGTTTAGTTCAGTTACGTCGCTCTGTACGCGCTTATAAGTAAACCAATGTCTGGCGTGGGACAAGTGAGCGTTAAATCTGAGGAAGAGGTGAAAACACTGAATCAGTGCATATTAATTGGA
>Ga0209671_1008673_pt1 | contig 10638 bp, 2 predicted proteins | sample WorMetHERISLAND2_2_FD_187401 | JGI IMG/M metagenome (GOLD analysis project Ga0209671, IMG submission 187401) | Marine gutless worms symbiont microbial communities from Max Planck institute for Marine Microbiology, Germany - Olavius geniculatus... | ecosystem: Host-associated > Annelida >...
GCTAGATGACACCTCATGCAAAATTTCATATAAATCTGCACAAGGGGGGCTTCTTGCAACAATTTTTATAGCTGTACATAGGCCTATACCTTTTTTCAGAAACTCACCTACAGGTCAGACCCTTCGGCGGATTTTTGCGTGCGGTGGTTCAAACGACGCGGTCTCGCGCAAGGATGTGTCTTTTCGGAATGAAAAAATTTGAAATTAATTTTTAGCGTATTTAGTTAAAAAAATTCTACAAAAATTACACTGGCTGCCGGTGCGACGCCGTGTCGAGTTCAAGATAGCCACACTGGTGTTCAAGGCATTGAACAATTTGGCACCTCCATACCTGGTCGACGATTGCAACTTGGTCAGCGACGACACTCGCCGATTACGTTCAGCCGCCTCTGTCACTTGTACTGTACCGAGGACAAGGACACGAGCCGTAGAGGACTACGAACAGTTCAAAGCGCAACTAAAGACACATTTGATTAAAGCTGCGGCGCCTAGTGACTTCTGCTTTTAGGCGCCGTGTATAAATCCGCTATTATTTATTATTATTATTATGGAGAAAATTAAACAAAAATTCTTAAAACGGTCATAACTTTGGCCGTGTATAAGATAGAGTCGTAATTTTTGGTTCTAGGGTATGGTTTTCGGGGATGGCCAATCTAATGGTTTCATTTAATTTTACCCCGGACCCTTTCTGGTTGCCATGGCAACGAAATTTGGGACAAAATGGGCTATAACTCGGCTTGTGTAAAAGATGTCTGCGAGATTTTTATTAACAGAGGGTCGATGTGGGACTGTTCCGCATACGGCCGTGGAACATTGAAATAGCGAATTCCAGTGTACCAATCACATTAGCATTGTTGTCTTCCCTTTTGTCATCTACGGTTATTCGCAGTAGGCTACTGTGCATTAGTAGGTAAACCTCTGCACTTTGAGAACTCACACTCGCCATGGGAAATCGTATGGATACTGCGTCAGATTCCGGTAGCACTGCACCAATGATGTCCCGTGGTCAACGAGATGTAGGGAACCGCGGTAGGAAGCCGTGGGGAGCTACATTTGCATAGTGTAGACGTTTTTGACATCAGTTAACTATTTTCATTATTAGCCTACAGTGACATTGTAGGTGCTGTGAAGGCCAAAGAAATATGTTGTATGCCATATATAGCGGCTAATTGAACTATAGTAATCAGTAATCATTGGTCTACCTGAGCAGCATTATATTGAGCATGTGTAGAGAGGCAGATGAGACACTTAAATCAACGCACACAAGTAAAACGCAGTAAATGCAATAAACGCAAGAAAATTTCGGTAATGTGGTCATTTGACCCAACTTCCCTGAATACCCCACACTAATCGGCAGTGGCGGTTCTAGCTCTCAATATCTGGAGGGCATGTCCTCATGGCGATCGCAGTAGCGCGAGCCTGTAACGGGTTGTCTGGGAGCAAAATCCCTGGTCAGGGGCGAAGCCCCTCCGAAGGTGAAACGTTTTTGGTTTTTGGACCTTCAATGGAAATCGCAAAGTTGCCCACTTTTTAAAAAATTAGTTAAAATTTAATTAAAATTTAGAAACGCAGAGGTCAGATATTTGTGTTATCTTTGCAAAAAATTATAGATGGCCACAAAACTGGGAAGGGGCGGCTGGAGCAAAACTGGGGGTCCCGGGCCCTGGCCTAAAACCGCCACCGCTAGCCGGAAGTTGATAGGGTGATCAATTGCTACAGGAGATATGGCCATTTGAAGTTCTTCCAGGAAGGTTTTTTCAAGAAGGGAAGTCGGTCGTTCGTTGGTAGGTCCTCATTATTATACTGTTCTCATTATACTCTTCTTCGCTACGTTAGGAACGTAGCGCGCGAGGAGCAAAAACGCCCAATCATTTGATATTAAAATTATAAATGGCGGAGTGTCAAAGGGCGGTCGCTTGCCTCATCGATCGTTGTTTTCGTTCTGTTGCGTTGCGTTGCGTTGAGTGGAAACTCCACTTTAAGTTCTCTACGCGATGACTACTTAGAGGTGTCACTCATGACGATGGTGCGCTGTAATGTATGTGTACAGTATATTGTATAAGCGACGATCCATAAGCCGAGCTAGTGTCTATAGTCAAGCTGTCCGCGTCGACGCGGCGGTCGCTTCCTGTTGATAACAGCTATCATCGGTCGCCATCTTTGATCAGCAGCATGACTTCCGGTTAGTAATTGCGCGTCGCGGAGAAGTGTGCAGTGTATTACGTCGGGCTCATACTGATTGTGACACCGCTGGAGTACTGCCGAATACTGCACTGTAGCTGATGACCGTGTTGAACAACTAATTGCAAGATTTTTTTTATGTGCGTGGCTGTAAATGGACTGGAGGACGGAGAAGCCATTGGCCCTAGATGAACTGTCATGAACTGTCAGCACAAAATGCAGGTTTGAAACATTGCGTGATTTCAGTTTTGACTTAGACTTCTAAATTTTCGCCGAACCAATTCGCTGAGCTAAAGTTTTGTTTAAGTACATAGATTACTTCGACCAAGTTCGAATTTTTCGCTTAGCAAAAAGCTCAGCAACAGTCTAAGTCAAAAAAGTGAAGTCAGGTGTTGTTTACGATAAATTTCTACAGCTTACTGAATATGAAGATTCGAGATTAGAGTCTTACAGGGACCGAGTTAATCCGCTTTGAAATCTCTATGGGCTGTAATGCAAAATTTTGCAACTTTTGAATGGTTGCTATGGCAACAGGGGTTGTTAGAAAGTACATTCAAATGACACAATTAGATTGTCCGACTCCGAAAATAAGGGGGTAGGTGCAAACAGCGCGCAATTATCTTCTACAGGGATCGAGTTATACCGCTTTGAATTCTCCATAAACCGTAATGCAAATTTTTAAATATTGGGGCGTAAAAAAAAAAATTAAAAATTTTAATCCAAAACATATAAAGAATGTGTCCAGCGTCAGGTCGCTTCGTTTGAGCCATTAGCGGCGTCGGTCGGGTCCAACGGGCGGACATGTAGCCCTGCGCATGAAAAAAAGAAAGAAAAAAGACCCCTAACGCCCTTTTTTAACCGATTGTAACCAAATTTTGCATGTTGGGTTGGTTTATGGAAATCGGTTAAGGGGTTTCGAAGTTACAGGACCGCCCCAAACGCCATTTCCTATAAGACTTAGGCTACTTAACGTTCATCGCTCTTACAACAGTGTCAGCACTACCGTGCTGCACTGTGATAAACTGTAATAGTAGTTCAATTTATTTTTTTATTTCGGTCGCTTTTTACATGCTTCAAAATCAAACGTCAACATAAATGATGGTTTAAAAGCTGTATTTGAATATATTAACAGCACTTACAGCAGTGATGTTATCAAGGACTTTGTGCTCGAGGACAAGAACAAGGCCAAGAACACGGGACCCGAGGACAAGGACGAAGACGAGGACTTGACATTAAGTAGTGCTACTATTCGGCGATATTGCAATCAAAATTCGCAGCAAATTCGTTAATGAACTGACTAAGACTTCGCACCAACGTTATGTCGTATTATGGGCTTATATTTAGCGACATAGGCCTACGATAACCGTTTGTAATTTATCGGCCAACCATAATTCTAGTAGTCTGCTGGGTGTCTAAAGTCAGGCCACAGACGTATCTGACCTGATGTCCATATGATGAATAGGCCCTATTAATAACCTAAGATGTCACGTGCCGTGTGTTGTGCGATAGTTACAGCAGATAAGACTTGTTTTAACCACATATTAACACCGTAATAGCCCGGCGATAACGTTATTAATAGACTGCTATATACAATTGTACAGATGAGTTTAAGTGGATAAGCGATGATGATTCGCTCTACATCGATTTGCTGTCATTCACACGGGCATAGGCTAGGCTTAAATGACATTAGGCCTAGGCCTATGTGCAGGTTTTAACACGGTCTACTCTACAAAGTGAGTGTAACGAGACATAATGCAATGTAGGCTGCATTAAACATATTTATTATATAGCCGTGATCGACGGCGTGTTCTGCCTGGACGCTTGTGTGATATACAAACGTGAGACGCTATCAGTAGTCACGCATTAGTTATGGGTGATTATAACAATTCAGACGCTATAATGAGAATCTGTGAAACATAGGAGGAGTAGGTCACAAAATACGTAGACATTGTTGCCTCCGCCAAAAAGTTTGCGGTTGAGTTTAAGTGGATAAGCGATGATGATGATCTACATCGATTTGCTGTCATTCACAAGGGCATAGGCTAGGCTTAAATGACATTAGGCCTAGGCCTATGTGCAGGTTTTAACACGGTCTACTCTACAAAGTGAGTGTAACGAGACATAATGGCCGAGCATATAAAGATGCTAGAAGCAGCAGTACAGTCCCGTCATCATCTCACGACATCATTCGTGCCCTTGGATCAACATAATTACTTCGTATCGAGGGCGAGGTACCTACATGTACCTACATGTTCGCGCAAAAATTTCATCAAGCTAATTAAGTGTAGCGATTCATAAGTTGTCGTGTTAACAGAGAGAAAAAGATAAAAACAAACTAAAAAACGATGCTGAAAACAATACTGTCGCTACCGCAGACTGTAGGTCGTAATTACAACAACTGTGCGCAGGGAGTTTGGCAAGCCGAGCATATAAAGATGCTAGAAGCAGCAGTACAGTCCCGTCATCATCTCACGACATCATTCGTGCCCTTGGATCAACATAATTACTTCGTATCGAGGGCGAGGTCGGCGTTTGAACATGAATCTAATTACCAGACTTTAACGTCTAATGCGTCAACGCATCAACTGTTCGACGTCACAATATCGACTTCGGTAACGTCAGATTCTATGTCACAACCTCACAACCTGCTTCCGGTGATTCCGGTTACAAATACAAACCGAAGCTCGTTTCGAATAGCCGACATTCTTAGTGACGAGCTTGTGCGACCGCCGGCAGGTAAGGCTGATGCCGCAATGATTAGAAATGTTTAAGTAGTTTACTTGAAAATTGACGATTACTTGAATTTTATTTCAATAACAAACCGACAGTGGTAATAGTAATTGCGCAAGAAAGTGCATGCTTTTGCTGAGCAACTGTAGGCCTATAAGTTATTCAGCTGACAACTCTCACGAATGCCCCGAGACACAGTATTAATAGCTGTTTCTTTTGTCGTGTCTCGTAAGACAGACTAAAATGTGAGCAATTTTCTGCAGAAGTTACAGACTAACGTTTTCAAAAGCGTTTCGTCGTATTTTGAACTATTGATTTAATTATTGATACAAGGACTTTAGGTCAACCGCGAACAAACTGGAAGAGCACAGTAAACAAATATCTACAACGGATGGGACGTTGTTCTATTATAATGCTTTTTAGCAACGTGAATGTAAGCTTAATTACCTTTTGGTAATGGAATTCTCTTTGACCTTGACCATTGACCTTGATTCACCATGCATCCATCTGGCCACACTCCAACGCCATTGATGTCTGCCAAGATTTGTTACATCTAGCGGATTCCTCCCAGCTTAACCCCGTCGGTTGTAGGTTTTTGTTAACTGAACCCCGCCAGTTTGTTCGTGGTCGACTTAAAGTTCTCATATCAACCAGCAAAATGCTCGCTATCATTATTTAATTTTTTAATGATTAATCGCATAATTAATCGTAAATTTTGGCACTCTGTTGGCAGGTGTTTCAATGGCGGGGACAAGAAAAGAAGAGTGCCAGTTGTCAACATCACTCGATCAGCAGCAGCAGCAACATAAAGGCTCAAAGGTTTAAATCAGTGAATTCATACTCGCATATAGGGAAACTATGCGACGATTCGCATTCTTTGCACATTTAGGCCTACTTACACATATGCGATTGCGTTTTCAAGCTATACCACTAAGCCGGCTAGCCGTAAATTTCACGGCCGGCTTAGTATTTTCGCGGCTAAGGTCCCGGCTTAGATGCAATTTTCGCGGCGACGGCAGCTTAGCATTTTTGCTACGTTCCTGCAGTTTCGTGCAGTTTTTACACTTTTGCTACATTTTTGCGTTTTTAACGTTTTTTTTATTTTGTAAACATTTTCTATATTAAAAAACGTTTAGGGCCTATTAAAAATTTTATCAAGAACTTCAAGAAGCACCTTTTAAGTTATCACAGAAGCGAATTTATAAACCACATGCAGATTTCGTTTGTATGGTAGTTTGCTTAGTTACTGATGACCACACGTCGGTTGAATTGAAATTGAATAAAAGTTCGCTCTCTTTCCTTTTTCTTTATCTCCCCAGATCTGTACTGCGCCTACAGAATTAGGAATTAAGCCTTAAGTTAAGGCTAACGATTTTATTCAACGTTATGTATAAACAGTTTTTTTCTGCCAAGGACTTTTAACATTTTGAAATATTTTTTATCTGGAACGTTTTTTAGTCTATGCAATGCATAACCAGCACATTTTGCAATGCATTGTGCAGTGTATAGGGTGTTTACACGATCCAGCAAACGTCCAGCATTAACACGTGTATTTTGAATACATTTGCTGGAAGTTTGCTGGATCGTGTAAAATCATAAAAAGGTGATATTATTTAACAACACATTGACAGTTAGACAGTGTAATGGTGATTGATATTACCTTTTTATGATTTTTGATGTTTTCGGTGTGTCCGTCATTGCATGTCGTCGGCAACAAATGTATAAACTGATGTTTTGTACATTTATACTGAATAAGCAGAAACATGGAGTGTGTAGATGGTTTTGGGTCGTTTTATGTATATAAATGCGCCGTCGCGGACTCTCACTTTGTGTAATAAATTATCCAAAAAAGTCCAGCCCCTAGTTGGGGCTAAAGTTGGTCAATCCCGAATCGCGAAATCTTTACTCTCAGCTACGTGGAAAAATCTTCAGCAGTAGCTACGAACGGACAGACAGAAAGACCATGTTAAGAAAAACAGGTGTAGCAATAAGCACGTTCGCTTGCACTGCAAGGAGCAATCTCACCTAGAAAAGCAATACTAAAACTGCCGAAAACTATACAGAAATTATATGTTATCGTATTTTTGACAATAGCCTGTGTTAATTAACATCGCACAGGTACAAAACAGACGACGTAGCTGTACTCCAGTCGTCACAAAGCAACAGGGCGACTCTTCTCGGAGGAGTGACGGTGATCGCGTTACATCGGGATGCATTCAGAGTTGTCAGTCAAGAGGAAGTGGTAATCGACCAGCGTCACTACCAGTAGACGAGCATTTGCCTGTGGTCGCCAGACCTCTGGCCGTTAGCTGCTGCGTTAGAGAGATGTTACCTAAGAGTGACGGTAGCAACTGCGACCGACTGTCTCCGTAAGTGCCTATTGATCACTATTATCTTTCTTTTGTATTGTGTAACTTTGTAGGCCATTGTGTATAATTGTGTATTTTAATTCCGAATTGAATTGACTGACAATTTTCACTTTTCTAAATACCTCATTGTAATTTAGCTTATCTTATATTGTGTAACTTTTTATTTGTATTATTGTGTCGCTGTTGTTGCTGAATAAAGGTGCTCAACAACTATTACAACGTCAGCGGCGCACCCTCTTTATCCCTTTACCCTACACCATTATCATCAGCAACAGCAGCAGTACGGACTGAATAGAGCAGCAACAGCGTCAGCAATGTTTGGCGGTGGATCTCATCGACAACATCCAATGTTTTCCACTGTTTCGTCATCAGCAGCATCGGCGTCAGCAGCAGCAGCGTTTAATTTCGATCCTCTGCAGTCATCGCCGTTCTGCAACCCGACTCATCCACACGGCGCTTTGTTCTGTGGATGTAAGTTTTCCTCAAGAGTTTTCGGCGTTTAAATGCAACTTTTAACTCGACGCCGCTGGCATGTACCGTAGTAAGGTGCAACTTACATAAAAAAATATAGATGTCCAACATGTCCGTTGGTTTAATATATTGTTATAGCGCTTTGTAGTCTTTCTGGCATACTGGATTAGTTGGCAGATCAAGCCGGGTTATCAGCGTCCCGGCGCCCGTAAGTGTTTGCTTACTTACTTATTTAGTTAATTATTTACTGATCATTTTCCTTGAGACTACGTCGCGGATGTTTGAACGATAAACCGCTTAGCGTTGCCATATAGATTACGAGTAGTCTGTTATCTGTCGAGTCCATCATTAGCGACGCTATTTTTTTTCTCACCAGTGAAGACGAAATCATAAAGCACTTGGGAGACGATATACTGAATTCATCACATGCCCAGTTCAGTGCAATTTAATCAGCCAATCACAATCAGATGGATTATGTGACGTTTTCTGTCTCTCATTACGCGACCAGCACCTGTTGTCGATCTATGTAGTTGCGTCATCGCAGTGTACGTGGCGTATTGTGATTGGTCATGCTAAGTGCGCCTAGCGCACGCCCGCCCTTTACACTCCCCGATTTCGCCCAAAAAATTTTCATACTCAAAAGGTTGCAAATTTTTAAGGCCCAAAAGTAAAAATTATAATTTACTCAAGGTATAATGACCTCGGTGGCTCGGTAGTCTAACGGTAACGTGTCGGACTTGTAATCCTGAGGTAACTCAGAGGCGCAGGTTCGACTTTGCACCAGGACACTGCCGTGTAACGACCTTGGGCAAGTTGTTCACACACATGTGCCTCTGTCGCCAATAATTTGGACAAAATTCAACTAAAAAGCAAAAATCAGAGCAAAAAACTTTAACAGTTTACAAAGCTATGTAAGGGCGATATGAGTCAAAACTCGAAAACAGCAAAAATGGTTTTGGGGCGATATTATCGCGTGTTGAATTCTAGACTGGCCCTTACAAGACTAGCCATTTTAAATACTTGAAATAAAAATACAAAAACAGAAGTCGCAAGCCGAAACAATTGTAGTACACCAGTCCGTGCTGGCACCACGTATAGATCTATTGCAGTGAATGCCGATGTCCATGGTAGAAAGACACGTCCAGGCATGTCTGAATTTTAGTCTATCGTTCTGTCTGCGTGTGAGCGCAGTGGCGTGACGTCATAGTGATAATAATGTCAGTAGGCCAGCAGCAGTTTATGCATTGCCTGTGACGTCACCAGCTGCAACGCTGGCAGCGTGCCAGTAACAGAAAATTATAGCTGTACAGTATATAAGCCGTTACTGTTCATTAAAAAAAATGAAATATTGTTATCCGGCGAAATAAACAGCATAAAGATATATACGTATATTGCAGTGAATGCCAATGTCCATGGTAGAAAGACACGTCCAGGAATGTCCGATTTTCTGTCTGTCTGCGTGTGCATGCAGCGGCGTGACGTCATAGTGACAATGACGTCAGTAGGCCAGCAGCAGCTTATTCATTGCCTGTGACGTCACCAGCTGCAACGCTGGCAGCGTTCCAGTAACAGAAAATTATAGCTATACAATATATAGGTCGTTACTGTTAAGAAAGAAAAAATTGAATTATTATTATATTAACTTTAAACTTTACTGTGCGCTAAATTACATCGAGTAAAAACTTACATAACGGACAGAGGCCTACGCATTCTCACAAGCGGCTTTCACAGTTTACAGTAAGGGCGATATGAGTCAACACTCGATAACGGCTTTCACTTAGCTTAGCTTGGCGCCTAATAAAAGTATCTGAAACAAAATTTTGTTTAGAATATAGGCCTGCAGTAATATTTTTCAAGTATTTAGAATGGCCAGTCTTGTAAGGGCCAGTCTGGAATTCAACACGCGATAATATCGCCCCAAAACCATTTTTGCTGTTTTTGAGTTTTGACTCATATCGAACTTACATAGTTTGTAAACTGTCGAAGTTTTTTGTTCTGATTATAAAGCTGTAGTCTAAATACAAAGCCAAAACGTTATTTCATTAAGTCGGACGTTGAAATTAATACAGCACAAAAGACTGCGTTAAAATACTTTCTCACTTTCGCCCCACGTAGGCCTACATAAAACGTAGTACTCCAGACATGAGAAAAGTGTAGGAATCATCGTCGGAATACCATCAGATGCATCAACGATAGAAAATGTATGCAAATTATATCGACAGAATGCGTTAATACGAGATTATCGCTGTCGATACAACTAAAGATGGGACCCATCCAAACATTAACATGATAAAGATGCATTGTTAATGTCGATAATGCGCCAATTATTATCGGCACATTATCGCCATTTATTATTGTCTGTCCAATGCAATGCATAGCATTGGACAGAGTATAAAATCACCTTTGCATCCGTGCGTCCGTGCGTGCTACATTTCTTAAGCTATTTTCCTTCCACCTTTTCTTTTCTTTCCCCTTTCCCTTCCCTTTCTCCTTCCCCTTTTTCTTCCTTTTCCCTTTCCTCTTTCTCTTTCTCCATTTCATTTTCTTTTCCATTTCCCCTGTCAATCCCCTTTTTCTTCCTCTTCCCCTTCCCCTTTCCCTTGCCCTTTCCTCTTTTTTCCCTTTTCCTTCTCCTTTTTCCTTCCTCTTTTCCTTCCCTTATTCCTTCCCCTTTCCTTCCGTTTTTCCTTTTCTTTACCATTTCCCCTTTCCCCTTTCCTTCTTCTACCCTTTTTCTTCTCCTTTTCTTTTCCCCTTTTTCTTTTTTTCCCATTTTCTTTCCCTTTTTTACTTTTCATTCCTTTTCTCCTTTTCCATTCCCTTCCTTTTTCCTTTTCCCTTTTTCCTTTTCCTTCCCCTTTTTAATTTCCTTTCCCTTTCCTTTACC
>Ga0209671_1008674_pt1 | contig 10637 bp, 5 predicted proteins | sample WorMetHERISLAND2_2_FD_187401 | JGI IMG/M metagenome (GOLD analysis project Ga0209671, IMG submission 187401) | Marine gutless worms symbiont microbial communities from Max Planck institute for Marine Microbiology, Germany - Olavius geniculatus... | ecosystem: Host-associated > Annelida >...
CCTATTTCAAATTTTGTGTCGATCGGTTGAGGGGTTTCGGATCTGCGCGGGGTCAAATTTTGCCATTCTCCCTTTACTTAGCCGGTCGCCATTAACACAGGGCTGTGCTACCGCACGCCTGTGATCTTCCCATAACACATCAGTGCACCTGGCGAATAGCATCTAAATCCCTTGAATGGTTTAAACGGGGTGCATAAATGTGACAGACGACAGACAGATACACAGACAGACAAAGTAATGGATAGCAATAGGCGGAATTGCTATCGCATCACATCACATCATATCAGAAAGCCCGTACTTGGTGTTCTTGAGCCGGCGTATGGATGCTGCATCGGCATACGCCGGCTGCTGCTGAGGCTGCTGTTTGCGTAGACCGTCGAAGCACTGGACGACATTGTCTGCGACATGGTGGTCGTCTGTCTTGCACATAGTCCGACCACCGCGCCGTCAGTGACTCCGTAACTACGCAGAGTGTTGAGCCTACAACTGCTGCCTGTGGGGGGTACTCCTATTAGTCCCGGCATGTGGCCGTTCATAGCGCGACCGCTGCAGCCGGAGTCAAAGTCACTGAGCATGCGAGGTACAGCATCACCCGTGTGCCACTCTGTGTCAACATCGACAGCAACATCAGTTATTCATCAGCGCTTAAATTGTAGAACTGGAAATATGTTCTGCGGAACGAGGTATTTCCACATTCATGCAGGGCTGAAAATTGGTCTGGAAAAAAACCTGGATTTTACGTTTTAAAAAAAACGTTAAAAACCTCAAAAGTCCGTTTTTAGATTTTTCAGTTTTTTTGCTTGTTGAAAACTTCAGTAGATATTATATTTTATTTCACATTTTAATCGTGATTTCGAGGTGAGGAGTGACGTCAATCACGTCATCATGTTGTTCACTCATAAGTGGGTGTTTTCCCTGAGTTGTAATTTTGTGTATAATGTTCATTAAACACTAAAACAGAAAAAAACTTTTAAAAATTTTTAAAATGTGTTTAAAATCTTAGGCTTTTCCAGCCCTGGTCCCATTGCTGCGTTAGGCCTACTTGCTGCGTTTGACGTCTCTTAAGGCGCCTACAGATCAAACGAAATCATGAGGCTCGCCATTATCAGAGCTTTTAGCGCTGGTAAGACGGCAACCAAGCTGCCGTTAGTGGCCAGAATTCCACAGTTGTTTGATATAATACACCTTCTCAGCTAGGCTCACCGAATACAACATTTTCACTCCAAAATGCACTAAAAACCATGAGGCGGCCGGGCTCCTCTCGGACCCACTGGGACTCCCGCAGACCCTTTAGCTGTTACGAGCTGGGATTCATTATACATGTCCTATAATTCGTGGCGCCGACAGTAAGAAAATAAAAAAAATAATGGTGAAAAAGAAAAATAACAGAATTTCCGAAGAAAAACAGCACTGTGTTTGGTATGCTTTTTAATGTTTGTATAATTTAGGTTTATTGTTTGTCTTACTTTCTGTCTGTCTCTGTTCACTCTACACTGCTTTTGTGTGAATAAAGATTATCACAGTGACTACACAGTCAACAGGACCGACCGAGATCGAGTTCGCTGCAGGAAGGTCGGTTGGAGTATGGCACATTGCGGCAGATGACATCTAGTATCTTCTGCTTGACTTGTGATATGGTATCACAGTCTAAGACACGCACTGTCTGGTACTGAGTCTGACGCCCGCGCCGACTGTAGCCACAGTCGATTACGTTCAGCACCTGCAGCCACAACACGCTTGGTCCTACCATCTTAGGCTATACATATAATGTAGCCAGAAATTGGTCTTTCAGTGGGTAATCCTAAGGCATCCTCTTCTCCCTTCCCTTCCCCCGTCCCCTTTGCTTTGCCTCCTCTTACATTCCTCATTTCTTCTTTCTCAACTCAAGCTACAGGGTCTGAGGGAGGGTTGTAAGCTCCCAAGCGAGGTCCGGGGTAGATCTTTGGCCGAAAACGCATTTTTACGCATTTTGGGCTCTCAAAACGCATCTCACGGAAACACTTGAGTCGTTTATATGCAATGCAGATTACTGTTAAGTCAATGTATTTTAGAAGTTGGTGATATGGTTGAAGACATGTCCGATTTAATTCAGTTTATGGTGCTCTAGCAATCTTGGATTCGTGCAGAGGTCGGAGGGTTATTGCCTTATAATGGCCGCACTGGTTAGGTCTATGCCATCCTACCTCACCTCAATTATATGACACATGAATTATTCAGAAACTGGTTATGAAAAAAAACACTGCTTAAAACTCTTGCAAGGGCATTCTTAACCAACAGTGCTAATGGCACTGAAAGTATAATGCCCGTTTCTGAAACTATGGACAAATCTCGTAGGCTAATAGTTATTCCGAGATTAGGGGATACGTCGTAGTTTATCCTTGTGTGAAATTTTAACACTTTGGCAACCACAGGCCCATAGCAGCGTTGCTTGAATTGGTCCGGCATTTATGTCATTTACGAATTGTCGGGGTTCTGGGCTGCGGCCTGTGCCCTAGTGGAGTCCAGGGGCAGACCCTGGTGAAGACGAGAGAAGCGAAACCCACCTGAAGCTGAGGACTATTTTGCACTATGAAGACACATTCTCACAAAATGGCACCAGTATTTGGCATAGGTCAAATATAGTTGGAGAAAATTTATATATGCACCTGAACATATTCGGTCCAGCTGTCCGGCAGCTGCCAGACTTGCCGAACCGGCTGCTATGCTGTCCTGATTCAGTGACTGATAAGGCCAATAGCTGGGAAAACGCTTCTGAAAGCAGAATTTTTAAATAACTATTATTGTGTACGATAGAAATGTTAGCACTGTAAGAAAGTAGTTTGCAAAAAAATTTCCGGGAACAGGTCAACGAGAATACAATGATACGCGACTGCGTTGCTTTGCGTTTCGTTTCGATACGACGCAGAAGGCAGAAACAGTGACGTGGTTTTTGCTAGATGGCGCCACTTCCGTTAGCAAAACTTTAATAAATAAATAAAACACTGTTCAAACTATAGTTCTCCTGTTGTTGTTTCCAATATGTGTACAAGCAAATTTAACAAAATACTGGAAAACATTTTGATGCTTTGAACATATTATAAATATCCGACCACACCAGTTTTTAGCTAGCTAGTTGCTGTTTATCTGCTGTAGGCTCGCATGAATCCGCATGTCTCTTGCTTACAGTAGCTACCGGGGCAAGTAACATCTGTCTGTCTTTTGCTCTGTTGTGTTGTCTAACTGACGAATAAACGTATGTATTAGTATTAGCATTAGCTTCTGCATTAGCATCTGCAGTTGCTCCAAGTGCATCGTTCAACTGCTTCTTATACTCGGTTTCACTTGATTCAAAAACGTCATCAGTGTCCGCATCTGAAGCACTCACCAGCCGGAAATGACTGACTTCCATGTCCATCGACACACGGTTTGGAATAAATCAATTAGCAAGTAGAATTTTTCTTCTAACAGGGAACGACTCCATTTTATATTAAATTTATTTCAATTGAATTTATTTCATTTTTTACGCGCGAAAGCAGCTATGCTTTCAGTGCGTCTTAGCCATCGCAATTCTGTCTGTCCATCCGTCTGTCTGTCACACAGATGGATCAGGCAAAACGGTCCAAGCTAGGATCTCCAAATCTTCACCATCGGCTGCCTGGAAGACTCTAGTTTCAGGAACCGTAAAGCTTTTTCATAAATTCGAAGGGGGTCACCCCGAACGAGGGCCCTAAATGAGAGGGTCGTGGTTAAAATTTGCGATTTTTGGCAAATAACTTGCTGTATCTCAGTAACGGTGCAAGATAAGGCCTAGGTTACTATTAATCACTAATAGGAAATCGTATACTGGCTTTCGATTGGCGCCGAATTCAGTGACCTTGGATGACCTTGAACGCCAAAATAGATTTTTTATGGATTTTTCGGGCGATTTCGGGCTGCAACACAAAATCTTTAACAAGGTGGCGCCACGGTAGGCCTACTGGCGTTGGTGGCGTGGCGTAGTTGTTAACGCGTTTCGGCTGAAACGAAGTTACTCTACACCGGGCCCGGTTAGTACTGCGATGGGTGACTGCCAGCAGGCAGGAACTGCTATAGGCTTTCGCGCATCCCATGAGCATTAGCTCAAATTTCTTGTTGAATTTTACTTCATTCTGAATTAATCTCGGCAGCAAGCATTTTCTTTTTGGAATGTGTTACATACTTACTTTTTCACGTCCATGTTTGTAACTTCGACGTTTAGCTATTCTATGTTTTTCGGCGATGATGCAATGTTGACGCGAGAATGTTTTCCCATGGTCGCTATAACAACAGCGAGATCATACTTCAAAGTGTTTTTTTCTGGTACTTGCAGACAGAATTGAATGGTGGTGTAATGAAATCTTTTGTAGGACTCAACGAGTAGAGTTCGTTGGTGAAATATGAAGCTAGTCTAAATAAGCGTAATTGTACCAATATTTGCACTATTCATCAAGTCAAATACTCATAAAATCGGCATCAATATTTTGCCTCAGTCAAGAAAAGTTGAAGAAAAATTTATATATACTTCCTCCAAACATTGGTCCGGCAGTTGCAGGACCTGCGAGACTGGCTGCTACGGCTCTAAACCAGGTTTAAAGAATAAAGACTGGATGAAAAAAATGAAGAAAATCTTCACTGACTATGACTTGATAGTCTATCTGCTGTCGTATAAGTCGGTCTTCAGACAGCGAATATTTGGCTTCACCCGCCACAGCATCAACAGGACCTTTCTCAGTCTGCTGCTTGATTGCCCGGTAAAGCAGGAATAGAGGCTCACCAGCCGACGCCTTACGACAGACATTTCAATACTTCAAACTATGATATGACAGTTAAAATAATAACTTTATTTACAACTGAACTTAATAAACTACTCTGCAATACAGTCATCATTAGCAATCCCATCGCACCCACACTGTGTTGTTACACTACCTTGTAAAGATCAATGCTCAAAGTTGGCAATAATATTTCGCAACGTAGTGTAGCAAAGCAATTGGGGTGTGGTGGGATCCGCTAGTACTGTGATTGGAAAAAGCTTATATTTGTAGTAAAAAATACTGCAACTGCTTTCTAATACGGTTTAACTCAACAAGACACCATAAACGGCATGGCTGGCGAAAATTTACGTTACATATATGTAGAGATATTCATAAAAAACCCATCTCAAAGCTACAAAGCGTCACCTGCCGCATGAGATCACGAGAGATTACACCAGCCTTCACTCTAGCCAAGCAGGCTGGTACTCGATTTACCAACGCTTTAAGAATGAAAAGCTGAGTTGACCTAGGTGTTTGTCTGATTGCCTAAATGGTGACTTGTGCGAGTAGTAACCGAGCGTGGCTTAGAGCAACTACATTAATCGAGATCAAGACGCTAACCACTAAACCAAATCGCCGTTAATCACCTTGAGAAATCGATAGAGGAGAAACGTGAACCAGTTGGTGAGCAGTTTCTCGGCTACGCATTCGGTCCGACGCATCAGTAGCTTGGGTGAGCTGGCGCGACCGGCGAGAACACATTGCTCTATCAACTCACTGAGCAGAGTCTTCAGTACACTGTATCATCATATCATACATTCGTTTAATGTAAAGTTGACAAGCGCAACTTTCAACAACGCAAGCACAAAATACATAATAAATCCAAAAGCATGCAAGCGGAAGTGTCTCATAGTTTGTCCTAAAGCTAAAAACAATTTTAACAAAACTTACTTTCAAAAACTATCGTTACAGACAAAACTAGAAATTTGGGGCAAAGCCCAACGTGAGTCCGCCCGGCGCCCTAAGTCCGATTGGGGGGAAATTAGGGGTGGGGGTAAAATTTCCTCGGCACCAAAGTCATGTGGCCCGAACTCAAATGCATTGGCATACGCCGAACGCGCATTGTATGCACACCACACACAGCTGACCAGTTCAATTAGTAATAATAATAATTGTACCCCCGATGATGCCTTCCGTAAAACTGTCAACTACGGTCGTATGGAATCTGCTAAATTGTTGCAATATTTTCTTGCCTAGATATTAGGCATTACTATGATCTATGTAGGTGGAAGTTTCTGTTATCATGTGCTACTAACTGTAAATATCTCAGTAGTATGTTCTGTTCATAATTTCAAGTACAGTTATCTTGATAACCTTCAAAACTACTATTCTGATTCACTGTGTATAAAAACTAACTGTTTTTTTGCATCCACCGTTTATAGTCATTTCGCTTCAGTTGTACTTGATGTTTGTGATCGTTTTAACTGTTTAATTTCTCACTCTGTCCCTGTCTGTCTTTTTCTTTGTCATTTGTGTTCTGCACTTGTTGCAAATGAAGCGTTAAAATATCAAAATATGCTCATACTCTGTAAAGTAGTCCATGTGACTGTGAAGCACAATTGACAGCAGCGATGCAAAGTGGACTTTGGCGCTGGTGCCGAAGTCCTTCTGTTGCTCAAGTGTCCGTACAAACAGTAGCAAAAAGACTTTGTTAGTGAGCAGCTGTCTGAAGAGATGGAGACCGGAACCAAGCGACGAGGATACTCCATTGGATATACACGCATAGTCTCCATTGCTCTAAAACAAAGCACTGACATAATTGATTAATGACAAAAATTAAGTAATCACACTATCGAGTAAAAACAGGAACGAAAATTTATACAACACATCAGTTATGAATATAAACATCTGTACTGTACAGAAGAAAATATCAGTTGATTTAAAGGCACGTCACGGTAGCTTCGCACAGGCAATGTACGATGGTGTTGACACAAAAAACAGCAAAGGCTGTCTTCTACAATATTAATATGAACTTCCCGTTAAACTTCCTGTTATGCATCATCCATTTATCACAATTCATTATTTTATCACTCATTACCTTGGTATATCCTTACCCAGCGTTTTCCTGGGTAACAGATCGGTAAAGTTTGAACTGAGTTTTGGGCTTTTCGCTCGTTAGTTAAGGTATGCTACCTAGTGTTCTGATAGAGAAACGTTGTTATAAATTTAAACCGGTCAATTTGAAATGGACGTTTGATCACTCAGTATTTGTCAGTTCATTGATATGTGTTCTTTTTTTCTTTTTTCTCTCATTGTCGTATTGTAAATATGTTGTAATCGCTACCATCTGTTGTGGTGAATAAAGATGTTCATTATTGTCAGCACCGTTAAAAAATTATGACAGTCGCATTTCTGCCACAGGTTTTATTATTTTTTGTTTAACGGACCATTTTTCTGAGCTATTAGGCCTATTATATACATGCTGTTCGAAAGCCCATGCTATAAGTCAACTTGCTGTTTTGTTGACCAAAACATTACCAAGCTAATACCAGCCAACCAACAGCGTCAATAATTAGACACATTAGGACAGATGCTGGAAAAAATTACTTTTTATTTAATTATTTAAAATTACAGTAGCTTACATTTTCTGGAATAATGTAAGCCTGCCACTTGTCGCTGGCAAAGAGAACTCGCACGCTGTAGTTACAGTAGTCACGGAATGGCAAACCGCTCGACGACAGAAGATCATTTGCCACTTCAGACATGTCAACCTGAAGCTCAGCAAAAGCTACAAACATGCGACACCAAGTCGTATGATAAATACATAGTCAAACTTCAGTTTACAATAAAAACCAATTTTACACAAGCTACAACATGTCATAAGGCCTAAACCACGGTAGCAAAATTTTCAGTTAGAAATGACAGTTACATTTATGCTAACTGTCAGTGGCGTATTTAGGGGACGGGGCACGATGCGATGCCCCCCTTTGGCCCAACCATGAAAATTTTTTACAGACCCACGTTATAGTCTCGCACGCTCGCCATGCCCCCCTTTGCTAAATCCTAAATACGCTACTGCTAACTGTGAGTGACAAAGTCATCTTTAAGCTGCGAAACTGCACCAAATAAAGTTTAGAATATTACTCCAGCATCACAGGAGACTTTTAGTACTACTGTCAATTTTCATATGCGCGGCGCAGTCAATTCACTCCATGTTCGATACAGTTCCCTGGAGGTAAACTCAGTGGCGAAGCCAGAAATTTTAATTCGGGGGGGGGGTCGTCTCCCTTCCTCTCTCCACCTCTCCCTTTCTCCTTTCGTCCCTCCCCCTTTCCTTAGAGGCAGAGTCTGCGTTCCAGCTCATCAACGGCGGTCGTTGTTCCAGTGACTCGTTGTAGCACGATCGAGGGGATCGCGCTTTCCTGGTTGCTGGTGCCCACGCATGCAGTGGTGGTTCCAGCCCGCAATATCTGGGGGGCACGGCCCCATGCCATGGCGAGCACGGTAATGGGGGCAGAGCCCACAGCAGGGTCCAGGGGCAGATCTCGAGCTCCTGGTCAGAGAGTCAGGAGGGCAAAGCCCCTAGAAGCTGAAGCACTTTTGGCTTTTGGACGATCAATGGAAGCCTTAAATTTGCCCATTTTTCTAAAAATTGCAAACGCAAAATTTTTTGGACCATCCTGTAGCAACAAAGCAGTAAAAACAGCATGCAAAATTATACAAATAAAACTGCTGCTTCTAATACTTTAGTTCGAGAGTTATATTTAAGGTGTTATGCTTTAAGCTGGACCCCCCAAAAAAAAATGCCTGTCAATGTGTCATCCAACCAAGACATCAATTCTTGGAAGCACTGAAAATCGAAGAACAAATTTATTTATAACTTTTTCCGAAAAAAAATAAAGAAACGTAAAACTAAAAATAACAGACAACAAAAGCAGCAGAAAGTTAAAAGCTCTGTGGCCAACCTTCGTTGCTCTACATGCAGTCAATAATAACTTCTTAAATTCAAACAATCAATGCAAAATAGCAGCAAAAGACAGTCACAGCAGACAGTTCTATCTCAATCTGACCTTCTTTGCACTCTTTAGCGACGCGTGCCTCCAAAACGTCCATCTGCGTTCTCATGCGCTTCACCGCCCGGGCGCTCTGTCGCGACTTGCGCATGAATACAACAATCACGATGAACACAACCACCAAGATAGCCCCGCCCACAGCACCTGCTATGTAAGTAAGTAACGACATGCTGAGACCGAAAGTCGCAGCCGACGAGGAGTCAACAAATTGGATTTGACCAACGTGATAGACCAAGCCCGTGCCCATGAATACCTAATACACACATACACATACATATCACGTTCAACTGTAGTAAAAATGTTCTTATTTTTAGAAAATGTTGTGGCTGAAACAACAACGAAAGCACTGCAAAACAACAAAAAAACAACAACCATTGTAAGTCTTAAAGTCTAAGGTCATCTTGATATGTGACTAGCCACCAGGACAACTCAGCCTGGCCATCCCTCCACGGAAAAGCGCAATAAGTACCTGCAAAAGCCAGGCTGTATAAACAGACACACCACGTAGTGCATTAACTCTGTATCAGTGGTCTCATGATGTAAGCTGGTGTCTGGCTGGGGGTTCAGGAAATGGAGATCAGCTCCACCCTATGGGCCTAATGGCTCCAGAAGGACTTAGAGCAACTTTTACACAGATGTAAGACGAAAGTAAAAACAAAGTCCAGTTCTTGCCATAGTGCTGCTCGTGTGAGTCAAACTCGTGACCAGAATTAATTTACAATCTAGGAACTGGAATCTGATCGGTGTGAGCTAATGATATGACAGTGCACTATGCGGCCATCCACTGCCCACGTCAGTGAACAACTGCATCCACTTTCCACCCACTCAAGTAGATGCTGAGTTGACCTAAGCACACAGTAGGTTAGCAACTAACTCGAGATTACTTTCGAATGACATGGCACGACTCAAACTGCAACGTAAATATTTTTCTCAGTTATTCCTGAGATATCCACAAAAGTTTAGAAAATGTGCATCAACTCTAAAGTTATTCCGAAGACATTTTCCTAACATATTACCAATCCTTTTCCTCACAATGTTTCGAAAATGTGCATCCTTCCTTAGATTATTTTTAAGATAAGGAATATTCCTAAAATTTTCCTAAGATATTTCAAAAATGTGGCCCGATACTGTAGCCAATAAGCCACATGCAGCTAATAAGTTGATAAATTCACCAAATTACAACCTTTATATACATTGTTGTTGTTGACGTTTTGGCAACCGCTGCTGCCTTTGTCGGAACGACTGTTCACCAGGTGTCGCTGTGGCGGACAGTAAGTAATCATAGATGTGCGGAAGTTGGTAGGACCCTCGTCTCGGTTCATCGACTTGTCTTGTGCTTTTCTAATGTGTATCGCTTTTCTGATCCACCGGTCCTACCAACTTCCACGCATCCATGATTACTTACTGTCCGCCACAGCAACACCTGGTGGGCAGTCGTTCCGACGAAGGCAGCAGCGGTTGCCGAAACGTCAACAACAACAATGTATATAAAGGTTGTAATTTGATGAATTTATCAACTTACTAAGTTACGTTTCAACCTATGAGTCCATTTAAAGACATATGCAGCTAAGGTTAACTACGAGTAAAATGCAGAATGAGACATACAAAGACGTCAGCGGTGCTGGAGGAGGTGGAAGGTAGGACAGCGGTGTTATTAGGCAAACAGGTGAGTTGAGTACTGGACAATGACGTCACTCTACACTCCCCATCACCAATCATCACTTGCACGTCAGACGCCGACAGAACCAGATCCAAGTGACGACCCTATATCAACCAACACAACTACGATGCCTGTAACTGTTATTTCTAACTTAAC
>Ga0209671_1008678_pt1 | contig 10635 bp, 3 predicted proteins | sample WorMetHERISLAND2_2_FD_187401 | JGI IMG/M metagenome (GOLD analysis project Ga0209671, IMG submission 187401) | Marine gutless worms symbiont microbial communities from Max Planck institute for Marine Microbiology, Germany - Olavius geniculatus... | ecosystem: Host-associated > Annelida >...
GGTCACGTGCCACGGTGTCGTTACTTTCAACAGCCCGACCACTACGATCACGGCCTGTGTCGCTGCTTGGCCCAGCTGCTTGCTTGGACAGCAGCTGCTGCAGCTGTGCACCTCCGCGCCAGCTGCCGCAGCCCGCAGTCACTAGTACTCAGTGCAGAGCGACCTGGGCGCCAAGTCACACACACACACGCAGAGTGTACATTGGCCCGCCTGCATGAGCGTCGTGTAGTCGTGTTCTAGTGGCCTGGTTTTCTCAGCAATATTTCCTGCGGCCACTCGATCGATCTCTGCGCTGAGAATTGCTAGGTGTGCATTGTACTGAGTCTGTCATTTCTAAGACGTATCTGCGTGTATCGTCGTCGGCTGCAGCTGCGGTGCATGATGATGGCGACAGAAGCGAAACAACGAGTTGTTGTTGTAGCCATCGACGCCAGCGACAACGCCAAGGATGCCTTCGACTGTACGTACACAGCTGGGGGTTGAATTTTTCGACGGTCGGAGACCGACCAGAATTGTGACGTAAATCGTATGTATATAGTATATGGTTGACCCCTCCCCAGTAATAGGGTGTTTACACGATCCAGCAAACGTCCAGCATTAGCACGTGTATTTTGAATACATGTGCTGGAAGTTTGCTGGATCGTGTAAACACCCCATAAGTCTTATACAATTTGACAGTTTGTTAGAGAGGTTGAGAAAACAGTTGGGGGCAACCCTTAACCCCCGGCAATTCAAACACTGTACACACGTCGTTATATTCAGCCCTTAGGCCTACTTAGGCTGTGGTCAATAGTTGACTTAAAGTGGTATCGTGTTACGGGAGAAGGGGCTCAAGACGAGGCGCCAAATACAAATCGGCGTGGTCGCCTTTGGTGGAAAAGTTAATAATCTTGTCATTGGAAATGTCTGCTCTGCTGAGTATATTGAGTCTGCCGGTGAAAGAATTTTTGAAAGTCGGTCAATATCGAGCGAAGATATGGACAGCAGTGTAGTTTTTTTGTCTCACATGATAATACGAGACCTGAAAAACGAAACCACTAAGACAATGTACAATGGAAATGTCATTGCCGGAGCCTTCAACATATTGAAGTTGGCACGTATCTCGAAGAATAATCTGAACGAATCCGAATGAAATTTCGTTAAAAATATTAGGCTACTTCATAGCGCCAGCGTAACGTCACTTCCAGTTAACTGACTGCAGTATAGCTAACATATACGTATGGCGTCATATTGGGAGCGAAGATTATTTTGTCATCGATCTTCAAAGATTAATAACTCTGCTATTCAAATAATATTTTTAACGAAATTTGGCCTTTACTTACAGATTAATTTGGGAACTAGTGCACGAAATTTTTATTTTGATTCATTGATGTTTGAGACTTGTATTGCACATTCTCTAGGGGGTTACTTTTTTCCGTATTAATAGGGCGCAGCAGTCTATGAGTCACGCCAGTGGGGTGCGTTAATGACGAACGTTAATGACTCGGTCGCCACCACATAAACGACATAAAAGCATATATGTTTAGCGCCATTTATGTCAAAATGTAGCTTATGATCTGGAGGTGTTGGCGACGAGGCGCGCGGGAATGGCGTTACGAGTATATACAACAGTAATAAAGCGAGTCCGTAAAATAAAGCTACAGCTAAGCAATCAGCTAACAGTTCTCCAAACCAACACCTGCAAGAGTAGCCGAACGCCAAGCATTTGTGACACTTTCTGCTGGACTAACTTTAGAATCTCAGAAAATGAATTTGTCTTTTCCAACGACGTTTTAGCCGACCGTACTTAAGTAACGGTCGAGCTATTGGCATGAGTTGTCGTCTGCCCGTCGTCTGTCCGTCCGTCTGTCTGTCTGTCCGTAACGGATGTAGGCCTATCGTGGCTAACCGGTAGGGCGTAGGGAAAACATTTTTAAGCGAATAATTAGCCATGGGTGTTAAACTCAGGCATGCACAATTTCAGCCATCTACTCAAAGGGAAACATTTTCAAATTGAGGGTTGAATGAAGGGGGTAGGAAAAATCTGCTTTTATCAACGGAAACTGGCCATATCTCGGAAACGGTGAGAGGTACGGCCTAGGTTACTATTAATCACTAATAGGAAGTCGCATATTGGCTTTTAGATGACATAAAAATCATTCGCCTTGAGTGACCTTGGTCAGTACTGCAACAAGAACTGTATCGGCTGTAGCGTGTCTTCCCGAGCAAGGCGTTTTTATTGTGAGAAATATCATCTAGCGAGATGACCACGTGCATGGAACAGTAGCTATTTATATCGCTTAGCGAAATTACCACGTGCGATGTCTGTTATACTAGCGTTCATTGTATAGCTTTCGAGACAGCGTTTTGTTAACGTAGCGCGCATGGAACTGTATCTCCTATGACAAATCGTTTTCTCTCCTTGACTGGAAATCGGAGGCTGGGCTTCGGAGTTCGGACGTAGGCGGTACGGTCGGCTTTTCCTAGCAGTAGCTGGGCTTCTTGTTTTTGAAGCTGCATAACTACGCCCGAAGTCACATCTGTCTGACCCATCCAACAGAAAATTGAGTAATTGTATTATGTCAGTCGATGCCGATTAATCACTTGCTCAGCTTGCTTCAGTTCAAAGTGTATTCTTGTCGCTTGCTGTCATTATGCGAGCCTATTGCTCATTAGCGTTACAATAAGCAACTGCTGCAGATTATATTAATTACAACTTACAAGCTCGGAACTCTTGATAATTAGTTAGCGTACTGACAGCAGGCTTACATGTATATCGGACTGCGACTTTTTCTGCATGTTAACGTGGCGTACATCTGTCAAAATTAGGTCCATATGGGGCCGTTTGAATATAGCACAACGTTCAGTGATGCGTGGATAAAGAGCAGAACTGTGGGGTTGTCTGACCAGTACTTCAGTGGTCATGTTTTGTGCAATTAGGTACTTGGAATTTGAAGCTAAAATAGTTGTTAAGTGATCGCTTAAAACCTAATAGGTCTACCGCATATCCAAACAGCTTTCAGACGCTTAATTCCATCAGTCAGAAATTTTCAAAGTGGATGAAGTGGTAAAAACTGCAGCACTGTGATGGGTTAGTTAGTTTAGAGGAAACGACCAGGAAACGATTTTACGAGGAGTTGCGTTATGAACAGCCGGTAAAATGTATGCTGCGACTCAGCAGACGTCACATCTTCCGGCAGGTGTTTTTATTTCTAGATCTGTGGCCGACAACCGGGAAAAGCTCGGCTGCCGACTTAAATGACAGCTTGGCAGGAAGCACTAGCAGCTGCGTGGCAGAGTGAAGAAGTCGGCGTAAAACCTACAATGATCTATATGACTTTGCGGCACCTCTACCTGCCAAACTTTGTAACTGTCGCAGGACAGGAATAGGCAGAAAATCTCGTCGGTGATGTGGTCGGATAGGCGGAGATGATACGTCAGTCTCGCAGCCGCGTTCAGCACCGACTGTAGCCGAGGGGCCAGGGTAGACCGGAAGACAGGCCAGCACGCTATTGTCGTAATCCAGACGTGTTAGCACTAATAAGCTAACCACCAGCGTCCGGAACGTGTTCATTTATCTGCAGCCAGCCGCAAATCTGTCATACAACTCGTAATGTCGTAGGGGCTCGCGCGAAAACTGTTACACCAGTCCGCATCCAGCAGTAGGCTAGGTCGGCGCAGATGCTGAGCTCATGACTCAACTAAAGTGCCGTCTAGCCTACAGTGAAGAACGATGTGCGTAAAAGACATAGTGGAAAATTCTTTCCGAGCCATTTCTTAGCCCTCATATATACACACACCATCACTGCGAGTTCACGGATACGAGGTTGTAGTGCATCACGCGCGTGAGCCTGTGTACGGACATCTAGAAGTAGCTACTAGGCCTAGATGACCGTGGTCTGTGTATACAACCGGCTGCATATATGTAGATCTTACATTGTCTCGGTGCCAACAGATTTAGATTTGCATGAAAATATCGGATTATTCTTTCATCGAAAGTGTTGCGGTAAATTGTGCCGATTTAGTTTTTCACCGGGATCGAATTTGCTCGAGACGTCCTAACGGCCCCTGAAGAGGTTGCATACGTATGATCCCATGTATTCCCAGGTCACTTTGCTTCGCTTTACGCCTGTCCCGTCTCATTCAGCCAAGCGACAACATTTGAAAGCTACGTCTACACGAAGCCATAGCAAAATAATGAAAATTGAAATTTCCGAGCAGAGTATAGGCCCCGTTCCCGCGTGATGTTTAGCACTTGGCACTTGGCCCTACGTGTAGCGTGTAACGCCTGCAGTCAATCGATTTTGTGTTAATCATTGATGACGGGATGCTGCCGGCTCATATATAGGCCTATGACGGCACTTCGGCTATTTTCTTTCGTTAAATAATTCACAAATAATCTGTTCAATTGAGCACTCACCTGGGCTAAAGATAGGCCTATGTGAGTACTGAGTAGAACTGTTGGTAGTGATATTGTTCGACATCGTAAATATGCCACATTTATTCTGTCATATTCTACTCATTTGGTTGATCTAATATGGCGTGCGTAGGCCTATAATGTGATAAATCTGTCGAATAGAATATTCAAGTCGCCATTTCGTCGACAGTCGACTAAGCAAGAAAACAGGAAAATGAAAGAGAAGAGAAGGAATCGATGAAGAACAGAAAGTCTTGCACACGCTAAGGCTAAGTAAGCAAGCAAGTAAGTAAGCGGTTTGCTTCACGTATGTGCTCTATAGCTCAGCTCGTTCGATTGGCTGCGTTCTTTTTCACCGGACTTTGACCGACCGTCACTTATACCGGTATTCTGTGTTTATAAACTCTGCCTACTTAATGTAAACGACTGCCCGTGGCACTGCAGGTAAAATCGTTATAGGCTACTGTAACTCAGTCCACATCACAGGGGGCATGACTTTGGCACATAAACTGGGAGCTGTGAACCTTTGGGGCTTTTTCGCAGACCGTATCATTCTGGGCGACAGCGGGACACGTTGATTCAGCAGCTGAGCTAACTGTGGAAGAAGCATTGATGTTTGCAAGTGACTGTAACTGTGCATGTCGTAGGTATGTCAAGGACCTTGTGTGTCGATCTGGCGGTTCAAGAAAAGTGTGTTTAAACTTAAAGTGACAGAATTGAAATGAACTGCGCTGCAACTTGCATTTCAGTTATTTAATTACTACAGGGTGGACCAAAAAACGTGGCACTTTACTTTTGTCCATATCTTCGCCAATTATTGATCGATTTTCACAATTCTTTCACTGGCACACTCTGTGGACAATTTGCAATAACGTGATTATGACATATTCCACCACACCGTAAATGCGTCTCTACACTACCTTGTGAAATATCAATAAAATATGCATATATAACGACAATAACAAACAAGCATTTTTGTAAAATTTAAAAAAAACACTTCAGACCAACATTACAGTGAATGGTCTGTAGACACTAAGTTGTGTGGGCCTAAGACAGTCTAGTGTCATACGAATCATTCATTGCAATGATGGTTTGAAGTCTTTTTTTCATTTACCTAAATTTTTGTTATTATCGTTAGTTTTTGCTTACATTTATATTTTACAAGGTAGTGTAGAGATGCATTTACTGTGTGGCGGAATATATAATAATCACTTTATTGCAAACTGTCTGCAGAGTGTGCCAGTCAAAGAATTACGAAAATCGGTCAATAATTGGCGAAGATATATGGACAAAAGTAACATGCCACGTTTTATGGCCCACGGTGTAGATACCGCACTGCTGGAGTGGGTAAGCGAGGTCGCAGTCCGAGCTTATGCCACTCCAGACAGTGCGGTATCGTAATGAAACCAGGCTTAGATTGCCTAGGCTACAGCGTCGTTTGCTTTATGACGCACGACTGCAACCGAAAACTACGAAAACGGTAGCCTAGCAATGCAGGCTAAGTGTGGTTCAATTTCGGTTGCTTTGAACACATGCACCTTAGCGAACTGTGCAATGCGTTTATCGTTTACTGCAGAGTGATACAAGCTTACTGTGCTAGAATAAAGGTCTCCTTGGCTTAGGCATATATCGCGTGTTTTTTGCTCCCCCTTCAGCTGCAGAAACTCGACGAATGGTGACACGACGTGCAATTATTGTTACCGCCGTCAAGGAGGTTATGTGATACCCGGCGTTTATTTATTACTGCCCGCGAAAACGACGGCAGTATTATTTTTAGCATCGTCGCTAAGTTTTTTTCTCTGTCAGCATGAAAACTCGTGAGTCGCTGCACAAAGCTTGGTGAAATTTTGCTCGAACATGTACCTTGACAACTTCTAGAAGCCCACTCAATATCAAGGTCATAGGTCAAAGGTCAAGTTCTGGTGGGTTTTGAGTTCTGCATGATACCCGCGAGCAGTACTTAGCCTTGAGCGAGGGTTTTGCCTGTTTACTTATTTATCTTTTTGTGGTTTTTTTGGCTGAAATTGAAAGGTAAGAAGTTAGACTTGGTCCAGCTTAGATGTGTTGATCTTGGTGTTGATCTGGATTAGCATCTGGATCCAGGATAGAATCAAAGAATCTTTTTACCATTGTCAGATATGGATAGAGCCTAAACACCAAATAAATGCATAACGCAGTGCATCTACAAATATAGCTCACAAGCTAGTGAATAGGCCGCCTGTAGGTTTTGCGACGCCGCCATAACCATAACATAAGCCGGTTAGTCAGCCGTATAGGAAGCCGTAAGCAAGCCGTTCGAGCTTACGATACGATTATAAGGCTCTGTTGTTGCAACCGTTGGATATTGTTATATACAGCTGTAGAGATCTGCACGTATAGGCCCTATGCACGGTAAAGAGTCGCCCTAGAGGCATAAAATAATACGGATTCCCGAACGAGCAGGCGTACTGCAGTTCACCGCCAGCTCATTAATCCGACCGTTAATCAGCGTACGTCTAAGCTGAGTAATACCCCGTTTACACAATCAAGCAAACATCGAGCTGGCTCGTCCAGCTAACATATGCTAGCTGGACGAGCCAGCTCGTCAAACCAGCTTTATCGTGTAAATGGGGTATAACTGCGATCTAGCAGTCTTTAATTACCACACCACATGCTACCTCTTGCCGCTATAGATATAGCCTACAGCGTTCCGAATCACGATTTGATGGCGCCACGGATAGGGCCTGCCTATTACTTATTAAAAGTTAAAACCAGTTATACTTAGTTCAGTCTAATGAGGAAATAGCCTGCCTCTTCGTGAACAAGAAGCCCAGCTGTCGCTAGGACAGCTGACCGTACTGGTTGTCAGTGACCTTCAAGGTCATCCATGGTGAATGATTTTCGTGTCACTTGAAAGCTAATTTGCCATTTTCTATTAGTGATTAATAGTAACCTTGACCCTATATTTCACCGTTTCTAAGATACGGCCACTTATAGCTTGAAACTTTCCATAAAAAATTGGGGCCGGACTCCTGCAGATAAAGACATGGTTTGTAGGAAGGCGCTGGCGACGTCTTATAGACTGTCAATACCATCGCCGACCCCTTACGACTTACCACTTAGTTACAGTATACCGCACGATTGGCATACCATAGTGCGTTATGACCCTTCAAGGTCATCCAAGGTCAATGATTTACATGCCATTTGAAAGCCAATATGCGACTTCCTATTACTAGTGATCAATAGCAACCTAAGCCCTATCTCGCACCGTTTAGCCACGATACATCCGTGACAGACGACGACGAGGGACAGACAGGCAGACGGATGGACAACACTGTACCAAAAGCTCGTCCGTTACTTAAGTACGGTCTGCTAGAAATAGGGAAACAATATGCAAACTACCAGTCCCATGTGTTGTTACCAGAAAAAACGTATACACTTTAAAAAACGTCAAAAAATAACAGTAGGCCTATTGGCCTAATTGTCATCGTGCGTTAAACTATATGGGAAACTATATGCACTATACTTTCTGGACCGAGAAATTTGCGTGCATCCATTTCTGAATAGGCCTACCGCATATTGATTGACCTACTTTTTATAGTCAGTGGCGTAGCCATAAATTTTATTTGGGGGGCTCGTCTCCCTCTCCTCCCCTCCCTTCCTCAATTTGTCCTTTTCCTCCCTTTTCCCTTTCCCTTTAATCCCCTCCCTCCTTTCCTTTCTCCTTCCATCTTCCTTCCCCTCGATCCCTCCCTTAGAAGTAGGACTTCCTAAAATCCATCTAAGGGGTCTGGGGGAGCGATGTGAGCGTCTGGGGCGAAGCCCCAGCCGAAATTGAATTTGGTGCATTTTAGCTATAAAAGATGAGATCTGGCAGCAACGATTTTAATTATTTTAAACTGACCAAATTGGCCAATTTTGTGTAGTTTAAACGTATGTTTATGTTTTGTCTGGAGGATGGGGCCTGGGCCCCCGGGCTGCTCTTGGCTACGCTACTGTTTACAGCATGCTTTAATTATCCTGTTTTTCTTGGACATACACTGTATTTAACTTTCACAAGAGTGATAAGACAGTTGATAAACTTTTAGGTGTTCCCTCCGTTGTCATATCTTGTTGCTGCCCATGTCACAGTGTGTGGGTGAGGCGACTTATTCTGGTTTAAGACAGATATAGGCTTAGTTACATGGGCCTTTTTGCCATGTGTGTCACGTATGACCTACTTCGTTTCATCGATATGACGATCGCGTTACCTTTACCTGGTAATTAGTCGGCCGATGCTACTGAGTGCATTTTCATTCAGCCGAGGTGCTGTTGTTTCTCTGCCCAGTATTATCATTGCGAATGCGTCTCATGACTTCGCATGCTTCATAAACTCCTCTTTACTGCGTGCAGTCACGGCCGTTGCCAGTACATGTAGTCAATACGCCATGCACACCGGATGTGCTATTGTGCGCTGTATAGCGTTTTAGGGAGCACATCTTTTATATCTGGACCTGGATATGATACCTGGTATCGCGCGCGTTTAGGCCTATTTGTCACAACAACAATAAGGTCAATACGGTACAGAACAAGAGTGGCCAAAGTAATTCGGTATTACGCGAAGTCGTTCATCGGCACTGCCACCTGGTGCATTCATAAGTAGGCACGTACAGTTTTTCGCCTGGGGATTGAACCCCCAAATCTTTAGTCGTTAATGTGCAAAACAAATGACCGTTAAAGCGGTTAGTTTTGAGCTCACAGTATCATTTGTGGGATTGGGGATTTTAATGCTCTGCAAATCTTGCCATCTTTGAGGGGGATGCCCGAGGACGCTATTGCCTCTTAATGATCCCCGGCTACGCCTACAGGGTGCGGCAAAAAAGTGGATCTCTAAAGTTTTTCGCCGTTTTCTCAGCAACCGTTTGGGATTTTAATATGAAATTTTACAGCTTAATTTAATGAAACCTTCCATATCCAATGGCTAAGTAAAACATGATTCTGCTTAAAAACGACGAAGTTATGGACTTTTTAACATGACCGCCTGTACCGATTTTTCAGTATTAAAATATGTTCAAGCTAAAATGCTATTTAATTTTTTAAAAACTGGTTACACGTTACTGCCGATGACGTCACAGTGATGTTTTGATAAACAGTAATTTATATTGTTTATAAATTATCACTAAATTATCGTTCCTTTAAAGCAATCGTCGACTGCCCACCGGATTCATCATCCAGCAGGACAGCGCGTCAGCACACACAGCGCGCAACGCCGCGCAGCGCACAGAACTAGCTGCAGGCCAGCTGTCCAGATTTCATCACAAAAGACCAGTAGCCTCCAAATTCGCCGAATATAAACCCAATAGACTATCATGTATGGGGTGCAATGTTGGAGGCTTACCGCAAGCTTAAAACAAAGCCGAAAACAAGCGCCGTACTCAAGGAAGCACTTCAGGTTATCTGGGGCAACCTGCCACAGGGACCAATCCACAAGGCTGTAAAAGATTTCTCAAATAAGGCGACTGGAAGCTGGTGTTGTAGCTTGGAGCTGGCGGTGAACACTTTGAACATTCGCAGTGACAATGGAATTCTGGTATCTGATCATTATTTAACTGTGTTGTTTCAACGATGTTATTAAATTGGTGTTGTAGCCGAAACATTTTTGAATGCTGAAAAATCGGTAGGCGGTCGTGATAAAAAGTCTATAACTTCGTCATTTTTTCAACAGAATCACATTTTACTTGGCAGTTAGACGTAGAAAGTATTTGTAAATAAATCTGTAAAATTTCAAATTAAAATTCCAAACGGCTGCTGAGAAAACAGCGAAAACTTTAGTGGTCCACTTTTTTGCCGCACCCTGTATATGCGCACATTTCGCATTTCACATTTCCATTAGGCTAGCAGAGGTTTAACGGTAGGCTACTGAGCAGACGGACGGCGCGCTGCGAGCAACACATCAGCAGCAACAGCAGCTATTGCAATCACCCGGACAGTGCTGCTGCTGCAGATAAAACACGGCCGGACAAACAGACAAACAACCGTAAAGAAAAAGACTAGAATAGCCTACGCTCTATGCTAAGATCTGTGCGAATTTAAGGAGCTGTGTCAGCGACAGCTCAGAAACGTGCGCCGTTAAATTCATAAAATCATAACATAAAACATGTTTTCACTTTCATAAAAACATGCAAAAAACATACATAAAAACATTGAACCACATTTAGCACAATAACATGTTAAAAACAAAAACCTACCATTTGTGAAGACTGAAGACCGGAATGTACTGC
>Ga0209671_1008682_pt1 | contig 10634 bp, 3 predicted proteins | sample WorMetHERISLAND2_2_FD_187401 | JGI IMG/M metagenome (GOLD analysis project Ga0209671, IMG submission 187401) | Marine gutless worms symbiont microbial communities from Max Planck institute for Marine Microbiology, Germany - Olavius geniculatus... | ecosystem: Host-associated > Annelida >...
GCGCTATATAAATCTTGTATTATTATTATTATTTCTGTCTTTTTTAGGGAGTCTCGTAGTGGGCGGGAGTCCAAAGTCAACCTCCAATTTTTTTTAGAAAATTGGCATTTGTGAAAAATGTGTGCATTCATTCTGTCGCATTTTGGCGACTATTTTCTGGCTGTCTAGTTTCTCAGACTTTTGCAAATCCAGTTACGTGTTACAGAAACTGCCATGATGATCGTTAATACTGGGCTAGGTGGAACCGCGTTAATCGGTTGCCTTCAGTACCGGGCTGAGTACCGTTATTTATGTTGCGGCAAATCCAGTGAGATTTGCTGTTCTTGGACGCTTGCAAATACTAATCCTCGCAGCATTGCACCGATATTGTTCAGCCTTACTGCGACTGCGCGTTGGACCATCTACATCTCGTATATGAAGTTTTTTTGCTAATTGCCGGTCATTTCTGTATTACGCAAGACGAGGTTGTTGGAGACAAAGTCAAGTCATTTTTAGTAAGACTGCCGCACTATGACGTGCACATGATTTTTAGGCAAAGTCGCTGTAGTGCAAGCGATTTGGCCTATAGCTACCCATTTTTTCGTAGCGTGGTCTGTCTGTCTGTCTGTCGTCTGTCACATTCGTGCAGTCTGCTTAAACCGTTGGATGGCAGGTACAAGTGCTGGTCTGATGACACAGTGTGTTAGATGGGAGTTTCTGAGTCCAAGGTAAACCCCCAGCCAAGACTTGCAATAATTTATTTATGATTCACCAGAAGGCAGCATCGAATCCTCACCGATTAGCGATTTCGCGTCACACCGAATTATTTCGGTTATTTGTTACTACAGACACCACTAATAATGCAGTACTAATACTACTATTACTATACTGCCATCACTGTGGCTATTTAAATAAACAAAGATCAGTAAGAAATAGCAATTTTAGATCACAGTCTGAAGCCAAGACCAATAAAATACGGCTTTTTGAGAACAAGGCGTATGCATGGGTCCTATCTTCAGTCGCGGAGCACATCGCTGCATCCGCAGCAACATGGCAACGGTACTTACACGCTCATAGAGCACGGACATTATCGTCTTGAGCTATAGTCAGACGCAAACTGCTATAGCACGGCAGCATTGTCCTCGTCTCCCGGTTTTCGCTGTGTTTAGTGTGATTCAGGGAATACTGTGAGGGTAACAGAACGGTTGCAGTGTCATCGCTGTATATATAGCAGTAGGCCTGCGTGTGATATTGCGTCAAGAACGATCGTCGTTCCCTCGTTCTGTCGTTCGTTCTGTTTGGTTGGCATAATGCAAGCGCGGCCGATTGCATCGATTTCTGCTGTCGGTCGGCGTCATCACAGTCGGTCACAACAAGCGAGCGCTGAATTACATCTCATCCCATCCCATGCCGTAGGCCTACCCGTCGCTGAATCCGCTAAACAAGCCGGCTGCAAGGGACGACTGATGCGCCGCATTACCCTGCGCTTTATAGCTACTGTCAGATCTTGTACGTAAATCAGACTTGCCTTGCCTACTTCTCCCTCATGCACAATCAGCTTAAATAATTGAGCTTAACGCTAACGCGACCCAAATTTTCTACCTGTTTGATAGCCATAACGGGCCGCGGCAAGCAGCGATGCTCTTCGATGTTTTATGCACTACTAAGTACTTATTATTCGAGATTCATTTCAGTAACATGTTTCAAGAACTGTTTTGACTGCTATTTGACTATAGATTTTACTGATTGTCTTCGTTTTGTTTACGGTTGGTCTATAATAAGTAAGCCATCAAAATTGATAGCTTTTTATCTTCATCAACATTGTTTTACAAGGCATCGTCGCGTGCGGTGTAAGTCCTAATGATGCTGATGACATTGATAACGTTGCATAATCTCAGTATTATACAGAGTGCGTGAAAAATACCGCAATTGTACGATAATGCTGATCGTCATAACGATTATGATATTGCTGCGATTCGTTCTGCTATTCTTTCGGAGGCGACTAATAATTGTCAATCACACTGCGGTTGTTGTCGCCGAACGACCGGTCAAGAGCTTTTCTGCTTTGTCGATCCAATTCATCCATGCAGGTTTTTCAGTGAACACGCACACATGATGGCGTCTCTTGACCTACTGCTGCAGTCGCCGACCAGAGTTGCCATGGTTACGAATGTCTGCATCCGTGGACTGCACTGGGCTGGGCTGCAGGAGCGCACTTTGTGCGACGACAACAAGACGTTGTTGGACAGACAGCCTTCGGCATAAACCCGCTGTTGAACGAACAAAACGAATTCTGCCGGGAAAAGTGGATCAAGATCTGGTTCGGTCGATTTAGCGCATTAGCACAAAACAAAAATGGCGACGCAAGCGACGAACTGTTTGTCCGGAGTCCGGCTTCGGCCATTGCAAGGCCTCGACAATTTGTAACGTATCGCTCAATTTTTAATCAACCCACTTTTTAAACTACCCAAGCTCCGTGCTTAGGGACTTTTTTCTAAAACACATCAAGTCTTTAGAGTATAATACGATCATACGCAGGCCGGTTTGCCTCTGAATTCGTCCGATTTTCGACCCGAAGTAAAATGTGGAAGTTTTCTGTACATCATTCAATCGACATGCAAAGACACAAGCAATAAAAAACGCACTTGTAACACCAATTTAATAGGCCTAAAAATATGGGCAGTCTGTATCATAAATTTATACGCCGATTTTTTTGAGTATTAAGGCACGTACAGAGCGACGTAACTGAACTGAACTGAACTGACAAGATTTAGTTTTTGACGAACTGACCAATGAGCAAGCAGTAATGCATTACAGTAGCCACCGTTTAACGGCGATGGTGGCCTACGTGACTACGCTCACATACGCGTCAACCAATGATTAATGGGCTCGCGCTGCTCATCCATTTGTCATTTTGTCAAAAACAAGACCGTTTAGTTACGTCGCTATGTAAGCTTACGCACTTTTGTTGATAATAACAATATATGAATAGTTGTACATTTGTTCAATTTTTGTAGTTATACGTTACAGAAAACTCGAGTTGCGGTACTCAGTAGTATCGTAATATCGCTAAAATATACTCGAAAAAAAACATACTTCAAGTACCACAGAGACCGCGACAAAATAGTTGGAAATATTTTTTGCATCGTCTCGATGTTATGAAATGTTAGCGCTGCCGGACAGCAATGCGGATCTGTATCACAGCGTCGTCGACATTTCGCAGAAAGCATTTCATTAGTTGAACGTCCGTGCGGCGCGATGGCATGCAGACACTCGGATGCTGCGGCTGCTGCTGCTGCGCTTGTGACGTATTGTTTGCCAGTCCGCCTCTCTGTCGTCATATCCATTCATATCTTGCCAGCCTCGCGACGGATGCACTAAAACCCAAAACGTCTTGCGTCGTTTTGTTCCCGCGGCTGATTTTTATTGTTCGCGAGTCGTAAACGTAATGGAATATGCAGCTGACCATCATGTATTAGACGGCATAGACATGGACTGCTCTGGTAGCGTGGATAATGTCTGGTTGCAGAGTCAGGGATATTGCGTTGGTAGGTAGCGGTTGATGTAGATAGGTCCGCATATCGACAGCTGCAATCGAAGCACTCCCCGCAGAGTCCGGAGAGATTGCTGACTGTCTGTAACTGATGAACAAAAGCAAAGCGTGCCAAGCAGGCGCTGCCGCGGTCCTTATAGGCCTAACGTATGACTATGATTCAGTCGCCCATATCATGTGAAATGCAAGAGAGAAACAGCTAGAGGTTGAAGTTTAAAAATTAAAGAAAGGTTAAAGGTGTGTAGTTTTTTACGAGAACTATTTTAGCCACCTGCCGTACAGTATCGCATTATCACAAAGTGTTACCTACCATCCTAAACGCATGGATAAGAGATTCGAGAAGCCTTGTTCGGCAATCAAAGGTGGTTTAGCGCTAGAGCTGCTATAGAGTGTCTTTCTGCTGTCATCGAATGTTCAGCAGATTTCATTATCACCTTACGTCGAACGCTAGAAGTCGAGTGTAGTCTAAATGTATGTGTTAAACCGCAGATGGTCTGGATGGCGAATGTTAAACAAACTTAATGTACAGTACTCCAGGCAGCGGTTTAATACTCATTCTACGGTCGCCTACGGTCGGTCATGTAACCTGCGCTGTCCAATTCGTTTGATCGCTTTTAAGTGCACCAGTAGAGTTATCGAAACGTCGTCATCGACTGTAAACAAAACGCTAGAGATAGGTCGTGAAATGAGATAGACTCGCGTTTGATTGACAGGTGCTTGATTGATCATAAGCTTGCACAGCTGGTCGATGTCTGATGATGCACGTACTTTGCGTTAATGCCACAGTAACGAGATTCGGCGTCAAACACTGCGCTGAGTGGCTGGCCGCTGCAACAATCCAGTTTGTCCGCATCGGCATCCAGCGTGATGCAACGGAGATCGTCACGGCCGCACCGCATCACACGCTCGGCTCCATCTTGTTAATCACGTCACGTTAGCTGCAGCAGCTGCAGCGATTCCGCCCGCGACTAACGGCCGATGAAAAATAATTGGATAACACGCAGAGAGATAGTTTGTGTGTCTTGTCGAAAACCAAAGAGACTCACGAGACGTAAAAATACAGTGAAAGCTATCGGCTTTCACGACAATGATTATGTGTATTTCATCACTGAAATTTGTGGATGTTTTTTATAGGACTAAGTCGTCGATAACTACGTGTAATCGTGTAATTACTTTCGAAGTAGCTCAACGTTTGTGGCCACGATACACTCAGGTTACTGACGAACCTAGACAGACGGACAGACAATTTTTCAGTACTGTGGCAATACAACTCTTTGCGTGGTGCGGTAATTATTCTCGACATCGGCAAAACCCAAGCAGCTCGTTTCAAGTTCAGTCAGTCGATTATTTTTGTTTGCTCAATGAAACATAACAATTTTCCAAAAAAAATTTGCAGCGACAAACCTCTAAGTCTCATCAGAGTGCTTTTAGCAGTTTTGAAACAAATCCTAACAAGTACAAGAGCAATTTACACAAGCAACAGTTAACACTTATATAACATTTGCTTTTAGCAAAAAAACGTCTGGTATATTTCGTACAATAAATGTGAGCTAATGCTCAAGAGAGGCACGAAAACCTATAGCAGTTCTGGTTCAGTAGTTTAGCTGAAATTTGGGGTGTTTACGCTAAGTTAATATATAAATACCATTCTCTATCTGAATCGCATAACGATAGTTCCGTGGCGCCACCTTGTGAATGATATAGACTTGTGTCGCAGTTCGAAATCGCCAAAAATCGATAAAAACTCCTTATTTTGGCGTTCAGGGTCATTCAAGGTCATTGAATTCGGCGCCAATCGAGAGCCAGTGTACGACTTCCTATTAGTGATTAATGGTAATCTAGGCCCTATCCCGCACAGTTATTTAGATACAGCGACTTATTGGCCAAAAATCGCAAATTTTGCCTACCACCTTTCATTTAGCGCCCTCGTTCAGGGTGACCCCTTTGAATTTATGAGAAAGCTTTACGGTTCCTAAAACTAAAGTCTTCCAGGCAGCCGACGGTGAAGATTTGATGATTCTAGCTTGCACCGTTTTTGACTGATCCACCCGTGTGACGGACACACGGACAGACAGAATTGCGATGGCTAAGACGTGCTGAAAGCAGTAGCTGCTCTCTCGCGTAAAAGTCAACACTAAAAATGAAAAGCCTAAAAATAGTTATTTTTGGCAGTATTGATATAGCTAGTTCTTTTTTGAAGGTATTGAGTAGCTTTGTGTGTCTTTGGTGCAGGCCTGGCGAACATCGAGCAGATGCACTCAGCGTTGAACCGGGACGGCGTCAGTCTGCAGATCGACGGTCTGCGTATACCGGAAGTCGGACGATGTCATGTGCTACTGCGACAGATAGATGCTCGAGAGTCGGCCGTAGACAAACACATCGTACTCGACCTCGCCTCGGCCGACGACCTACAACTTATGCTCAAACAAGTATTGCATTATGCGCGAATTCTGTCACTTTGTTGTGTGCAGTGACGTAGCAAAAAAATGCAATTTGGTGAGTCTGCAGCTGTCACTTTCTCTCCCTTTCCTTCCATCTTTTGTCTCCTTTTTTATTTTTTCCATATTATTTTTTTTGTTTTTTTCTCTAAAAAGCAAGACCCCTAAAATTTAGTTAGAGGGTTGGCAAAGCGCTGTGAGCTCTCCAGCGAGGTTTGGGGCGGATCCCCAGCCGAAATCGAATTAAGTGCATTTTAGTAATTGGGTTTGAACTTTATACTGTCACATGTTTCTTGCTAACTTTCCTCCCGTTTTGTCTAGATATTTCAGTGTTAATCTTGCCGTTTATTACAGCCCATAAATAATAATAATAATAATAATAATAAATTTTTATCGTAACACGCATTAAGTGGAGGATCGGAGAACGATCGTTTTCTGTCGTGATCAGTCAGTTTCGGAGCAAACAGCTAACTCGTACTGATGCCGGCTATGATAATGTTCATGCTTTAGTCCAAATCTTTTTCTGTATATATTATGTATAATGTTATAATAACTGAAGAGGTAAAAATCAACTGTTGGTAACATCTCAAACACACCTACTTGTTGCATTCGGGAAAGGAATAAAAATGTCGTTACTTTTTATGCAAACATTTTATTTGCAAAAACGCATGGCACACTGACATTAATAATGCATAATTTGAATTTATAACAACTTATTATTCAACACGTCATTGACGTTTTTCGGGTTTTCAACTATTTTGGCGAGTTTTAAAAACACTAAACAAACTTAGATTCAAAAAAAATAAATAAGAAAACCGCCATAATGGTTTTTGTAAACTCTGAATCATAGAAAAATGAAACAAACGTAGGCCGTATAAAGCACATAGCCACAGTTAAATCGTAGCTTCTTGGTGTCGCGTATGATTGAGTTGATTTGACTATTCACTATTCAGAGCTGTGACTGGTTCCGTTGTGTGGCATTTCTGTGCTATTGTTGTGCAGTTGCAGAACGTCGGCATGAATCGAGTCAATTACCACTACCTCCTCGGCGGTCTGGTACGTCTAGCTCCCTGTACTGCCGTCTGTTTGCTACTGTAGCAGCAGCTTAATAAGTCATCGTCATCGTCATCGTCATCATTTGTGTTGTGCGGCCGTGTGCACGTATTGCATTATGGCCGAGTAAATTACGATATTGCTAACGGACACGTAAATCGCGCGGAAACAAAGTACACTTCGTCCACTCGGTGCCGGTTTCTCTGCGGCGAGTTTTGCAATAATTGCACCTGCTACTGTACTGTGGGACAGGTATGTGTTTGTTTCATATTATAACTTGGTAGAAATGATGCTCCAGGCTAAAAAGCTTTGCTTTATAACGACCAAATCGGTATAAAAAAAGAACGCGCACGTGTGACGTCAGAAAACTCCCATTCGTCCGCAGCGCCTCATGCACGAGACGACGACTAGCATTTTGGCTATTTCGAAGATTTTGGCATTTACGTGGAAGTCTTATAGGGTGTTTACACGATCGAGCAAACATCGAACAAACGTCAAGCAAACATCGAGCTGGCTCAAGCAGGCTTATTGGAACCCCATCCTTGGTTCAAATGTAGGCCTAGTCTTAGGCTCTTAGCTCACAGCTGATCACGTGTTATATAAACCTTCGAATTACAACCCGCCTGCCCTTCTAATTAGCATGCTAATTATCGTAAAACGTCGAGCTAGCTGTTCGATGTTTGCTCGATCGTGTAAACACCCTATTAGTGGCTGCTATGCTGCAGTTTTGTGCGTTACTAGTGATGTCGTCATTTGGTCTGCAGTTGCAAAGCGCCAGGTTATCGTTGCCGGTAATTCGATATTTTGTAGTGAAATATTCATTAAATCGTACGACATTCGTGGAAGAGCGCATATTAATAGCGCTGTGCTGGACGAACCACGTCTGGGTTTTGCGCGGCACACTATAAGCTTAGCCTACTATCTGCAGTGTGTCTGCAAGGTCGATTGTCATACACTGGAGATCTTCACTGTGGGAGACGAACATTCCCCCCCGACACTTTAACGTTTCCCCCCGGACGTTTCCTCCCTGCTTATTTGCATACCCGGACATTTCCCCCCTCTTATGTATGACGAGCGCGTGCGTGGCCTTTCTTCCCAAGTCTGACTTCGTCGACGGCATGCAGTTAGGTGCTGGACGGCTGCGTTACCATGTGAGATATTAATACATTTGGATATTTGCTATTTGATCATATATGTCAGCGATTGATACTTACACGAAATACAACTTACACTCAGCAGCCCCATACATAAAGCGGAAATGTCCGGGTATGCAAAAAAGCAGGGGAAAAACGTCCGGGAAGGGGGAAAGGTCAGGGGAAATGTCCTACATTCTTCACTGTGGGCTGCCATAAGGTCTCTAGTTGTCCTTCTGCACTGCGGCAAAATAATACCTGAAAACAAAGACAGAACGACGATTGAAAAAATGAAATCGTCAGTTAATTGATATGTCATTGCTGGTGTTGCGATATTACTTAGTTTTGGGACAATTTTATTCTCGTTGATTAACGTGTTTGTGACGGCCCGTGGTAAACTGAATGATGAAGACAAGGACTTGGCGGTTATAGCGTTAAGTGCTATGACAGTGAAATTTGACTTGTTATAGTGAATATCCTGGACGCGACTGTATGTTTGTTTGAGAAAGGGAACTTTTAAATTTAAACCGTAGTATCTTTCAAGGAGCAACAGGCTAACTCGCGCACGAAAAAAATACGCAGCGTCGCGACAGATCAACGCGTTTCTGGCTGCGGGAACAATAATTTCACAGTCTGATCTCCAGTGTTTTGTGATTTAATATCAGGACGTTCTAAACATTAGCAAATGTTTAGCCACCGTCGTCGTTGTTGATCCATGACACCCGATGTGCGACTGAACGTGAATTCGGCTGATCGTAATTTCCGCAACGCTGCTGCGAAAACGACACCGCCGTATTCCGCGGGGTTTAATTCTGCCGCTCGCGCGTCTCGGTCGTGTGTCGTTACGTTTAACGTTCCGTCCGGGCCCACTGTCAGTAGTCGCGACAACTGACTTCGGAGGCCCGGCCGCTTCTTTCCGCGCCGCCGCCGCTAGACATTTCGAGGCAGTGCTGATAGTAAACTTTCGCCGCAATACTTTGTTCGTCAGTGCAAATGGTTCGTCACACACACGCACACAGTCGACTGCTGTGCAGTGATGTAGTATCTGCAGTCCGGCTGACTCCGGAAATGTAAACTACTCTAGCCGGACTCGTCTTTTATTCCAGAACTCGGACTCTGGCCCACTGGATTCAGACTCAGCGCTGTATGACTTGGAAGCAAATGTGCTGTATGTTTACTGTTTTTTACATTTTAACAAATTACTGCATCAACATTCTGTTGTGTTATAGTTATTTCTCGCCGCATGCTCAGACTCAGATTGTGACTATCGAGTTATACGATCTTTTTGTCTCGTAGGTCGAACGAACTCTATGCTTCGAGTGACCGGGCTAGAACTCACAGGACTCGGAGTCGGACTTGGTGGACTAACTGGACTCTACTACTAGATTTAAGCGCAAATCCAACCGTCCCACGCGCATTGGTCTGGTGGCATTTACTGGTTGACTAGTAATGATAAAACAATTAATATACCTACAACCGGGGGCCAATATCGTTTGAGTTACTCGTATTTGCTACTACTAATATGCAAGAACAAAACAACACAGTGAGATGTAAAATGCAGTTTAAACATTTAATTAAAATTATAGTTTCATGAAACTCGACTGCATCGTATCCTTTGAACTTCCCATCGAATTATATGCTTCAACAAAGCGAACGAACATGACGCGTCTGTCATCGTATATAAGTTATCGCGTTCACACGGCGACTGCAGCAAATACAAAGCATCGCCGTTCAGTGAAGCACCGCGGGCAAGTCACGGCTGATTGACTGCTAAGTGCTGCTGGTTGCTTGGCTTTAGCAGGTGCTCTCACGATGGCTTGCTGCTGCTGCTGATCTGCTGGACGCTCTAATGTGTTACGTCACGACGCATTTGCTGAAGTCTGTAAGTGACGTCACGAAACTCCTAGTTGTTTGCGCCGTATGCACGAGACGAGCAGGCGGTTATTTTGGCAACTCTTTTGGGCATTTTCACCATTAACGTGGAAGATTTTATTGCCGCTATCGAGTGCGTCGTAAACTTTGTTAAGAGCGCAAACTACACGGTATTTCATAAAATGGACTCATTTTTGTTTTTGTCATAATTTACTCAAATTATGAGCAATTTATATGAAATTTTTACCAGTTGTAGCTGAAGAAATACTAATTCGAAATATTTGAACAAAATATAACAGTTGATTAAATGTTTTTTGCTAGTCGTGATGTAACGCTGACGTCATAATGTGTCACAGGTACAAATTTGCTACTCTCAACTGGTGTTGTCAGTTATCATCATACCGTGGGCTTAGTGTCCGCTTACACAATGAACAGTGGACATTACAGTGTTCAACAATAGACAAATAAAATCAAAATTAAAATTAAAAACGTGCTAAAATCTCGGAGAATAAAAATGTTTTGAGATGTGTCTTGAAACTGGCTTTGGTGGCTTGATGACGAATGTTAGCGGGCAGTCTGTTCCAAGCAGTGGGTCCGGAGTATGAA
>Ga0209671_1008684_pt1 | contig 10631 bp, 6 predicted proteins | sample WorMetHERISLAND2_2_FD_187401 | JGI IMG/M metagenome (GOLD analysis project Ga0209671, IMG submission 187401) | Marine gutless worms symbiont microbial communities from Max Planck institute for Marine Microbiology, Germany - Olavius geniculatus... | ecosystem: Host-associated > Annelida >...
CTCAACTTGTTACCTACATTTTACTTATTATGCTCGTTATGTTGGTCAAAATTTTGGATCAGACTTTGTTTAACTTAGCTTAAATGACAAAATCTGAATTAATTTTTTTCCATTTCTAGTTAGTTATTTGGGGAATTCTCCTTGCTTGTTCAGTTCGTTTGGAGACACGCCATGTCTCTCAGAACTGAAGAGTTTGAAGCTTTAAGTACGAGTTGAGTGCAGAAGATTTTTCAGTCCCCAAATGAAACTTTTCACTGCACGACGTTGGTGATGAGCAGGATGATTTCAATAAATTGTGATCCTGTTAACAGGCACTGTAAGATAAAACATGCACACAGTCTGTGGTGAAGCTCTAAATTATCGGAATGTTTTCCAATGGTTATAGTAAGGAGGAACGCGGTGGAAATGCTTTCCCCACCTTCTATTTCTAGTCTGTAGTTCCTCCACCTGTGATCAACAACTCCCAGTTAAATCAGTGAAATTGGAGCCACCAGATATCAGATGTTAAGGCTAAAATGCACCTAATTTGATTTTCACTGGGTGGGGTTCCACACCAGACTGCTCGGGAGCTTGCAGCACTCCCCAGATCCCCAGCTGTATTTAAGGGGACTACTTCTAAGGAGAGGGGAAAAAGGAGGAAAAGGGATGTAAAAAGGATGGGAAAAGGAAGGGAGGAAAAGGGAGAGGACGGGAAAGAAGAAGAAAAGTAGCACAGTTCCACTACCTGTTTAATCTTACTATGACCACTGGTGCTTTTTACGCGCAACAGCAGCTACTGCTGTAGCGCTATCTGTCCGTCTGTCTGTCTGTCCGTCACACGGGTGGATCAGTGCAAGCTACGATCACCAAATCTTTGCCATCGGCTGCGTGGAAGACTATAGTTTCAGGATCAGTAAAGCTTTTCCATAAATTCGACAGGGGTGACCCTGATCGAGGATGCTAAATGAGAGGGGGTAGGGAAAATCTGCGATATCCAGCCGATATGGCGTTGCCAGAGCATGATAGTGGCGCCCTCTGGTGAGTACAAGTAAAACACTATACATATTTAGCCGTAGGTCGTCTGGCGCCATCTGGCGACTGAATTTGTTTTACTGGGCCTTCTGTGAAACTGTAGCCAAAAGCCGTACGGATGAGATCTACGGATGAAGTCTACGGATCACTAGCATACGACGGTGCACCGCTGTTGCGCGTTCCCCTTTGCATTAGCAGGGCTTCTCTTGTTGGTATTATGATAGACTAGCAGTCAACAAGAAAAAGTTGGATGGTGCAGTAGGCCTAATTTGCAAATTTCTGTCAGAGGATACTGTACGTGGGTGCTAAACATTTTAATTTTGCCCCTAAATCCCCATCCCCTAAATAGGGAATTCCAGCCCCAAATTTTGTATTTGTGGAACAGTTTCCAACCAGAATATTTTCCCACAGGCTAAAATTTAAAGGGGAGCCCTTTCCCTGGCACAGTGCCACTCACTACTATAACTGAAATTTGCTACGTGTTCTGAGTTTTCTGTAATGGGACGTATTAACCATGTATAGCACTGAATGGCCTATTTTGTGCTATGTGCCGTTAAGAAACTACTCACTCAGGTATTAATTAATTCTTGCATGCGTCCTGTTCCGAGTTGGCCACAAACTTACTGTTTACTGTTTATACTACATGAATAAAGAGTTGCGTCTGTTTTCATGTTGTTTATCAGCTACGGCTATCCTGATGCAACTTACTTACAGCGTGTCAAAGAAGAACTGGCAGCAAAAGGTGTCGTTGCGGAGCCGCCAGAGAATAGCACGGCTACTGCAGGCAACAAACAGACCCGCAAAAAATAACTGAACTTCACTGAAGGAATGAACAAATGTCTAAATTAACAAGGCTGTAAAACCTAAGATTTTTGGCCCTTGGAAAAGTTTTCAGGTTTTGAGAGCTCTGGGTACTGTACAAAGAATACCATGCACAAATTTAAGCTCCAGAAAGAATATTCTCCATCACATAGTCTTTGTTGGGTGGACGATGTGACAAAACTGACATGACGTGACATCAAAACTCAAAAATGACGTCAAACATATGACGCTAAATGATTTCTATGCTAAGTTGTACAACAAAAAAGCTCAAAAGCGTAAAATTTGGACTTTTGAAACCTCAAAAACCTACGTTTTCAAGCCAATTTTCCAGCGCTGTGTGTTATGAACGATGATCCCAGGAGTTGCAAATGACTGCTCAACTTCTAATAGCCCTACAATGCAAATCCCTCGACCCCTGGCCTTATTAGAACAAGTATCTAGCTCTCAAAAGACCTGGCTTGTACTAAAATTGTAAAACTGCCACATTCAAGCTTTTCTGTACACAGCGTTTATTATTGTCTGTCCAATGCTATACGTAGCATTGGACAGAGTATAGAATCACCCGAGTGACCGTGCTTTCGTGCGTCCGTAGGCCGTCTGTGCGTCCAACTTTTCTTAAGCTACATGTATCTTCCTTCCACCTTCCCTTTCCCTTCATCTTTCCCTTCCCCTTTTCCTTCTTGTTTCCCTTTCCCATCTTCCTTCCCCTTTCCCTTAACCTTCTCCATTCCCTTTTCCTTCCTCTTCCGCTTTCCCTTGCCCTTTCCTCTTCCCTTTTTTCCTTTCCTCTTTCCTTTCCGCTTTCCCTTCCCTTTATCTTCCCTTCCCGCTTTCTAGGATCACCAAATCTTTACCGTCGGCTGCCTGGAAGACTCTAGTTTCGCTGACACATTTTAGTACCTATGTAAAACATACTGCCTTGCTCAGTGTTCACGTCTTCTTCCAGTGCTTGTATAGTAGTTACATACTTATCATTTTAGAAATATCGATATCGCGATATTTTGCAAATTATCGTATCGATATCATGTCAAAATTGAAATCCTGATATCAAGTCATCAATACTGCTTAGTGACGGAATGGGTAACTAATGATTTTACGACGTACCACGTTGCTAGCTCAATTAAAGGCCAAGTTGCACCATTTTTACGCGCGAAAGCAGCTACTGCTTTCAGCGCGTCTTAGCCATTGCAATTTTGTCCATCTGTCTGTCACACAGGTGGATCAGTCAAAAACGGTGCAAGCTAGGATCACCAAATCTTTACCGTCGGCTGCCTGGAAGACTCTAGTTTCAGGAACCGTAAAGCTTTTCTATAAATTCGAAGGTGGTCACCCCAAACGAGGGAGCTAAATAAGAGGGGGTGGGTAAAATTTGTGATTTTTGGCCAATAAGTCGCTGTATCTCAGTAACGGTCCGAGATAGGGCCTAGGTTACTATTAATCACTAATATAGGAAGTCGTACACTGGCTCTCGATTGGCGCCGAATTCAAGGACCTTGAATGACATTGAACGCCAAAATAGGGGGTTTTATGGATTTTTTGGCGATTTCGGGCTGCGACGCAAGTCCTTATCATTCACAAGGTGGCAAAAAGCTACTATCGTTATGCAATACAGATAGAGAATTTGGTATTTGTATTTGGTATTGTTTTACTTTGGCCTTAAAGTAGCAGTTACGATAGCCTACTCTGAGTTATTATTCTCTGTATATAGTAGCTTCAACTAGCTTGGGAAATATTCAGTAATGTTGTCCTACTTGTATGCAGGTACATGTACTATAGACTACTATGTTAATTAATTGGCTTTATATGGCATCTATAAGTGTAATTAATTACCTCCGCCAAGAGGTTATGTTTTTGCCAGACTTTGTTTGTCTGTCTGTGTGTCAGCAAGATAACTCAAAAAGTTATGGATGGATCTTTCTGAAATTTTCTGGGAATGTCAGGAATGGCAAAAACAACCAGTGATTCAATTTTGGGGGTGATCCGGAAGGAATCCTGGATTCTGGATCACTTTGAAATTTTCGTTAACATTGCTTTCAATGGGGCATAAGGGAAACCGCTGCCAAACCGAATATGGTGCTGCCACCTGGCAAACAACATAGCCTTGGCGGAGGTCTGCAGGCTCTGACTGCTTTCTAGTTACTATATTAATTGTTGTATACTGAGCTACATTATAAGCATGAGCCATTCCTAGAGGCATAGGTGCAGACTCCCCAGGAACAGCGGGAAATGCCTTGGTAGTCTGGTATGAAATAATATCTAGTATCAGCCCAGCTGCTCGTGACTAACTGACTATCAATAATCCCAACAATTAGCAATGTATTTCTTCCAATTTTAACACTTAGCAGTAATTTGTACTGCTATCAGCGTTTCCCAACTAAAATTTCATAAAAATGCGCTGATGGACAGTGTTGGACCACAGACCCTGTGAGGGAGCTAACAGTGTTGCCCAATCTCCCTAGTTGGTTGCGGAGTGGGACAGCCTTTCCATTGCTTACCCCTCTTGACTTATTTGGTGCCATGCTACCTCCATACTATACAGTGTTTGAACTGTGAAAAATTAGCTGGGGGGTTGAACTCTTCAACAGTCGGAACCTGATTAAAATTGTGATAAAATCCTATGTATATAGTATATAGCTGACCCCCAGAGCATAATTTGACTGTGTTAGGGGGGTTGAGAAAACAGTTGGGGGTTCAACCCCCCGGCAATTCAAACACTGATACTATACTACAAGTCAGCGCCTATGCCTACAGGGTGTAGTGGTATTTATCCAAGCTTCATGAGTTTTGAATATGCAATGATGCTATTAATAGATGGACTGGCAGATGAAGTGGCTTGCTTATTCTAGAGAGTAAGCCATAGAGGTGTAACTACAGGGTGGGCCAAAAAATGACCCCACTTGTTTTTGTCAAAACTTCATCAAATCTCCACCAAATTTGATAATTTTTGGCAAACATATAGCCAAGACGATAAAATTATGCAAGGCAATACTCATTGTCCACCTCACCTAATTTATCTCAATGCACTACCGTGCAAAACGCAGATGCTCCAAATTGTTGCATAATGCTCAGTTTTTTTCCGTAAAAGTTTTAATGACTAAATTGAGCACACGATAAACTAAAATGTGATTTATTTAGTGGAATTATAAGTTTGTGTAACATGCTTCCAAATTTTTAGAATTTATGCCCAAAATGTACACAATGGCTTAGACAAGAAGTCATAGCTGATGCCAGCATTGACGACCAAATGATCAATATCACAGCACTCATTCATGGATTAGATGTGTTTTGAGCTTGTAAGTAAGCTATTTTGTTGTCTGCTATTTTCAGCATAAAATATTTAATACCACAAAATTATAAAATCACGTGGCACCCTCTGTCGAATTGATAATGAAAAGGTGAGCAACACGATACTGATAATCACTGTGTAATGTAACAATTTGGAGCATTTGCATTTTACATGGTAGTGCGTTGACATAAGTTAGGTGAGGTAGACAATGAGTGTACCTAACATAATTTTATCGTCTTGCCTATCTGTCTGGCAAATATTATCAAATTGGGTGCAGATTTGACGAAGTTCTGACAAAAACCAAGTTGGGTCATTTTTTTGGCCCACCCTGTATGATGTCAGCTCCTGGAGTCACTCCCCCTCCAGCGCGCTATTTGTACTGGGTTTATGAACAGCCTAGAAATCAAACATGAGTTAAAATCAAAAACTGAAAATAGTGACACCATTTCAAAAATCGAGCCCTGAAGGCTGATGCCCCTTTCTATAGTTATGCCACTGGCCCACATTATACGTGCCACTGAAGGAAATTAGTGTAGCTGTTAACACTGTAACAATGATTACTGCGACTTACGCAAAAATCATGGATTTATGTAAAAATCGTGCACACAGTACATAATAAACTGTGCTATAAATATATTTCCGATAGTGACAACTTATGCAACATAAAACTTTTTTTACAAAGAATGAACCGAGCAAACGATGAATTTTTAGACTTTAGACTTGTCTGACAATTGATCAGTTGACTTGTTAAATGTCGTAATACGACATGTATACTGGTTGATCAAAACGGTGTTTCATAAAAAAGGACCCCTTTTTGTTTTTTTCATAATTCACTCAAACGATGAGCAATTTGCATGAAATTTTTACCAGTTGTAGCTGAATAAATACTAATTCGAAATGTTTTAACAAAATATAGCAGTTGATTGAATATTCTTTGCTAGTCGTGACATAACGCTGACATTATAATGTGTCACGGGTACAAACAGGCTAATCCCAATTGGTGCTGCCAGTTGCTACCCTGCTTCAACGGTAAAAAATCTGGTTCGTTGGTGTCAAATATTTGAAGTTTTACAGTTGCAGCCACAAAAACTTGCAAAGCGATCAAATTTACGTGTCTGTGGGGATAGTTGTTCTTTCACATGTTCAAGCAAAACAGTGCACTATCACACCAAGCTTGCAAGATGTTGAGTTTTTGAATCACAAGACGCCCGATTTCATGTTTCCATGTTGCTCAGTGCTGACACGATAAGCATTATTCATTAGCGAACCAGATTAAGTTCACCATCGAATAAGGGTAGCAACTGACAGCACCAGTTGAGACTAGCAAGTTTGTACCTGTGACACATTATGACGTCAGCATTACATCACGACTAGCAAAGAATATCTAATCAACTGCCATATTTTGTTCAAATATTTCGAATAAGTATTTCTTCAGCTACAACTAGTAAAAATTTCATGTAAATTGCTTGTAATTTGAGTAAATTATGAAAAAAAGGGGTCCTTTTTTATGAAACACTGTGTACTATTTTTCAACAAAGATTCTTATGCTGTACAAACGATGACACAAAACGTGGAACCGTGAAACATACTTGCTTTACATACAGGGTAGGTCAATAAAAAATGTGTCACTTTACTTTTGTCTACTCTACATCATCGCCAGGTATTAACCAATTTTCAAAATTCTTTCACCGGCACACTCTGCAGACAATTTGCAATAATGTGTTTATTATATATTCCACCACAACGTAAATGCGTCTTTACACTACCTTGTAAAAAATAAATGAAATATGCACATATAACGATAATAACAAATAAACATATTGATAAAATTTTTTTAAAAACTTCCGACCAACATTGCGGTGAATGATCCATATGACACTAGACTGTGTGGGTCTAACGCAGTCTATAGTGTCATATGGATCATTTACTGCAATGTTGATCTGAAGTGTTTCTTTCATTTACCTAAATGTTTGTTATTATCATTAGTTTTTTCTCACATTTATATTTCATAAGGTAGTGTAGAGGCACACTTATGGTGTGGTGGGATGTATAACAATCGCATTAATGCAAATTGACCTCAGAGTGCAACAGTGAAAAAATTTTGAAAACCTGTCAATAATTGGTGAAGATACAGAAAAAAGTAAAGTGTCATGTTTTTTATTGGCCCACAGTGTAGACTGACCAATCGGACAGTTTGGGAGATGATCTGCCTCGATCATCACAGTGAAGGGTGTTTATGTTGAACATTGTGTTGAACAAGTATTCAACATGATCACCCTTCACTGCAATGATCAAGGCAAATATTTCTGAAACTGGCTGATTGCTTGGTCTACAGTAAAGCATGCATATTCAACACCTGGATGCTCATTACACAGTAGTGCAAATATAATACTGGTAATGTCAAACTGCTCCATATTCAAAAGCAGGCCCACAGCCAGACTTTTGCAGGGAAGGAGGGGCATGAATCCACCTCTCGAAGCCACTTGGCAGCACCTGATTAATCCAACTAGAAGCTCATGGTGCTTCTCAAGTAAAGACGTGTCCGCATCTGCATTTTTGTGCATTTCAAGCTCAACAATCACATTTGGTGGGCACATTTTTGGTTATTCGTATACAGCATTTTCTGTTTTTGGCTGATGGGGGAAGATTTAATCGAATCCATCAAACTCTATTTGGCTATGGGCCTCACACAAATATGACTCTGTAGAGATTCAGTGAAGTCAGGAAGTGTATCCTTTCGATTATAGTTTTGTCACACAGATCATCATCATCATCATCATTATCAAAATCAGCAGAATCATCATCAGCAGTAATATTGTGGCAGTTAGTCCTAGGTATGCGACACAAGATGTCATTCATCCGTGGCAAATGCTCTGTGCTGAGATGGGGCCAGAAGGACCGATTCAAGTCCAATCTAATGCCAGCCTCCGCAGCCATACAGACTAGATACTGGTGCTCTGACGACGTTGCTGCAACCAAGACTTCAAGTTTTTCCCGATTTTGTGATGACAAAGAGCTGTTGATCTGCCTGAGATGATGAATCAAATCTCCGACAGAATTCCCCTCAAGACTGGTGATTACAGTAGTCCCGGTGTTGGTCGAATCCTGGGTCAGAGAAGACAACTGTTGCAGTAAAAGGTGTTGAGGAGCGGTGTAAGTGTGCCAGAAAGTCACATGGCGCTCGACGCCGGTCGACTGGGTTTCTTGCAAATGACCCAGGCATGGTACCACCCCAGCCTGATGCAGACATCCATAGAACAAACACCCAAATACATTAGCCACGATCCAGCAGAGTGCCGCCGACCATCTGGATGTTATTTGGCGAGCGTACATCGCTGCAAAGACGGGCAACAGTGGGATTAAAAACCGCGGCTCCTGGTGTGGAAACAGCGAGAGTAAAATTACCGGAACCAGGCAGCATGCCAGTAACATAACATCCCGCCGATGCATCAACACAAGCTTCCAGGAACGTAAAATTACGGTCATCGTGCACCACCGGAACACATCATAGAAAAAACAAACACTCAGCACACTGAACAGCAACGGAATGTTGACAACAGCGTGTGTAAAACGTGGGTGGATACCATGCTCTGCAAGGTTACCAAACTGTGTGTTGTAAAGCACAAAATTCAATGGTGTCACTGTGAGATTATTCACCACAAGTGACAAGATGTCGCTTAAATCAGCAGAATTCAAGTTGTTAATATCGAGCCGACTGAAATATATCGAATCACAGATAATCAACACAATGGAAAGTGGTATGGCAATCAGCACAGAGTTAATGGCTTTGATAATGAGTCTATTAACACCGTCACTAAACAGCCACCATAGATATGGCACCATGGCGTAAACAACAAATGTCGGCCGATTAAATACACCAGTGACTATCAGCATAGAGATTATAAAAGCATAGTGAATATCTGACTTTTCTTTCTGTGATCTGTGAGCGACAACACAAATTAAAGCTGAAAAGAGAAAAGACTCAAGTGTGTTGGAGAAAGTCCGTGTGTAATAGACAAGACTGATGTAAGACGTTGCCATGACTACCGCTGCTGAAACCTTGTCTTGCCAACGAGCTAGCTGCATTGTTGTATAATCTGTTATAAGACTTAGCAAAGTGATGGTCAGACGAACTGCCACAGTCAGTGAATACCAGCTAATAACATAGCCCGATGTTGATGATACTGCTTTCAGTATCAGCAGTGGCAGGCCTGTAGTAAGATAGATGGGGATAATACTGCGCAGCGGAAATGTACTGTTGAACTCCCACGTACGGACTACTTTTGTGCCAAGTATATCTCCTACAATGTGACACACAAAACTCAAATCTATAGTTTTTAACGAATAGAAATTAAACTAGTTCAGTGCAATAATTTCTGTTGATCACTAGTTACTGAATACATATATGGCAGACAGATGTGTAGTATATCAAAATGGTCAGTATGCACTGATATAACAATGGCATATGTATTCATTTTAACTACAGCTTCATGAAAAGATAGTAATGTGAGGTTTTTGGCATTATTTTTCTTTATTTGTAGTTTATTTGTAGCTTAGGTAGGCACCACTGGCAGTTTTTTATTTATATTGTCTAATTGTTTTACCTATTATTAGTTGCTGGTTTTCAGTGTTGATGTCTTCATTCATCACTCTTCAGTCTTCATTCATCGGTCTTCAGTCACGCTTCACTGCATTCTTCACTCCTCACTCCTCAGTCTTCAGTCTTCACTCATCAGCTCATCGGTCTTCAGCCACGCTTCGTTGCACTCTTCACTCCTTGCTCTTCAGTCTTCATTCATCGGCCTTCAGTCACGCTTTGGTGCATTCTTCACTCATCATTCTTCACTCTTCAGTCTTCAGTGAGGAAACGAGGAGCCACGCCCCCTCCAAAACCTATAAAAGAGAGTCAGCCGCCGCTGCTAGATACAGGGATATAGAGACATCCGAGTCAGACCTCGACGCGGTTGGTATAGCACCTGCTATAGGGCCTAGGCCGGGGTTTTGGCTGGGCACGGGTGTAAGGTTTAACTGTGGTGTTTTACCTAAATATTTTGGCTACTGCCAGTGGCGCTCTCCCTAGGTTATTGTTTGTTTGTTTGTTTGTTTGTTTGTTTGCATAAAAGACAGTTTGTTATGCACTTCTTTTGTATTACAGTTATTAAGTTGATAACGCGTGCAATAATTGTTTCACCACCAGTTCTCCTTCTCGTGTTATTTAATAAATCCATAAAACTAATAAAATCACAGTAAATCAATAAAAGTAATAAAACCATTAAAGTAATAAAACTGTATTAAAACAGTAAAATTATATTAACAATAAAACTAATCAAATTACATTAAACCTATCACACCACTCAGTTCGCACACGATCACAAATGCCGACTTAGATGGCCACGGGTCGTTCATCCATCCCGTCACAGCTTAGTCATGGGAGATGTGGCGGCGATGAAGGACGTTTGACACACAGTCCGTCCGGCCCAAGAACCTTGAGAGGAAGAGTACTCTGTAGTTC
>Ga0209671_1008685_pt1 | contig 10631 bp, 9 predicted proteins | sample WorMetHERISLAND2_2_FD_187401 | JGI IMG/M metagenome (GOLD analysis project Ga0209671, IMG submission 187401) | Marine gutless worms symbiont microbial communities from Max Planck institute for Marine Microbiology, Germany - Olavius geniculatus... | ecosystem: Host-associated > Annelida >...
GTCAGAGGCGTCTACACCATGCAAATGTTTTAAGAAAAATAGAGGGGAGGTTTTTTGGGAAATTAAGGGGGAAGTTGAATATTATTATTGTTCTGCATTTTTGATATATTTATGATATCTTGCAAGCAGAAGTGTTCTGTGATTTTTTAAAATTCGTTTTTCGCCAGGGCTATGCCCTGGACCCCGCTTGGGGAGCTCACAACGCTCCCCCTGACCTCTAGTCAGCTAGGGAGGGGGATACCCTCTCCCCATTCCCCACCTCATCTTGAGTTGGGGGGAAACTTGCTCCAAGGACTTAGAGGGATAGACACCCCCGAGTAACGCTCTTTATCACATGCAAGTTAATCTCCATAGCAGTCCTTGTATTCCAGGTGTGTTTATATACTGAAAACAGTATATAAACAGTATATATGACCAAAAGGTCATAGAAAAAAAACGAAATTTAGCACCAAGAGTCCACAAAAATATGCAATGTTGACCCCAAAATCTCCAAAAAAAATTTCTGGGGAGGGGGCACTCCACCCTCCTCGGCGCCTTTGGCGCCTCGACTTGGCTCGCGCCTTCGGCGCTCGACCTTGCCCCCCAACTTCAATTCCTGGATCCGCCTATGCTGGAATACTGTTTGTCGGAATACTGCCTGTCGGAACAGTGCCAACCTCTTTTACTGGTGAAACGGAGTTGCGACCCTTCCGTGAGGAGCGAGGGACATGCCGACAGTCGTTATGGCATTGTGACTGTTGGCTTGACACGTCTACACTTCACACTGTCAACTACCCGACATGGTCTGGAGTCTTCAACAAGTTGAAGTGGCGAAATTGCATGGTCACTTACTCGCAAATTTCCAGTTTCACTTATGTTAATCAACTGCTTCTTTGCGTGCTCTGCCCTAAGGCAGGTTCCAGTGACGATGGCGCCATCCGACCCGGCTCTGTGTTCCTCTCTTCAGCTCTTCGTAACTGATCTTCTTGTTTTGTTGCTCCATAAGTAGATCCAGCATCTTCCTTCTTGGTTTTCTTCTTGGCCGTTTCCCTTCCATCTTCCCCTCTAGTACAGTCTTTAGAAGACAGTCCTGTCTTTGTCTTAAGACATGTCCTATCCAGTTTGCTTGGCATTGCTTGATGACTTGCATCAGAGAACGTTGTTCTTGCACCAGACACAAGACACAAGACTTCTTCATTTGACACGTGCTGTCCACCTGATCTTTTCCATCTTGCGCCTATTTGGGATTGGCAAAAACTGCCGGTATCTTGGGATCTGGCATCCTGGGATTGCAATCACTAATTGAGAGTGTTGTTGGTGTTAGATGTTAGTTCACAAGAAACAGAAACAACGGAAACTGTGCCAAAGACTTACTCACTGCTTCGACCAAGTGCTTTTTCACTGCCACCTGTTACTACTGCAACAACTTCAACAATTTCAGGTTTGTTTGTTTGCTGCTTAGGATTTTTTCGGCTTTGATCTGCTGACTCGTATGTCTTTCTGACATACTCTTGGTGCATAAGTTAGATTATTATTAGTACCGGTGGTATTTTATGCTGGTGTTGGTGGCTGTGGCGCTAGTGATGCAACGACAGTGAGACAGTTATGTAATCACAGTGACGCTGTTAACAACTGTACTTGAGGCCTACACACTGGCGAGCGATGCTTTGATGAGGCTGCTCACCAGCTTGTGCTAGCCAACTTACTTCTGTGCAGGTGGTAGGCTCGAAAGTTGTGTTTGACTTACACGCAAGTATAAACGTTTGTCAACTGTTTAGTTTACAACAGCAGTAGCAAACCATTATCAGTGTTGGTGAACATCGCTCTCTGTCTCCCTTTTCGACCATCCGCGTGCACGTGTCTGCATGTGCCATCTTCCTCTTTCTCTCCATTCTCTGTTCTTGTCTCATTGTCCATCTCTCTGCTTGTATTCTGGTCTGTCCACCTTTGTCTGTTGAACATCTAGTGCCTGCCCACCCACCCATGCAATTTTACTTCTTGACACGGTGGTTGGCCATGTGATTGTCAGTTTTGACGCTCGCCATCGTCCACCAAGCTACAGCCACTGGAAGTTGCCATCGTGATGCAAGAAAAGTAAGCATGCAAGTAAGTAAGCCTGTGCAACAAATGCAAGCCACGCAACAGCACGGAAACCAGGCTTTGGTCATCACTATGGGGGGGCTCATCTTGTCAGTCATTGCAAGTTGCTCTGATCACTCTTATGGCAACACTCACTTGCATAGTTTGCCGTTGTTGCTGGGCGTCAGCTCAATTGTTGGGACGTGAACGCCGTGAACTGATAGACAGTTATACGTCATACATGCTGAAGGCACGTAGTATTTGCAACAGGCTATATTTGTGGTAGAAGTCACCTCTGGCTTTCCATAGCTGCCAAGCCAATTCATGCACCGAGCTGGCTACACTTGCCGCATATTTTCATTGTTTTGTGTGCTTGTATAATATTGTGTTGCCATTTTTTCACTTTATTGTGTTATTATATTAGCACTACGTACAATATGTGCTAAAAAACATAATAAAGTGCAATTTGTATATAACTATTTTAATGGGTGTAATAGCATGTCAGTTCACAGATCGGCTGGCAGACTGCAAACTTCTCACTAATTTGGTTTAAATTCACCTTAATTGGACTCAACGTTATGTGAAAAATAACAAATATGATTTGACAGTACACATGTGATTATTTAGCAGCATCCAAACACTCCATAACAAAGGATTTTTGCAGTATTTCATAATGCTGCAGCATTGATGTTGCTATATTCAAGCTGGCGGTATTGGTTTGCCAGTGCCTCAATGGGCGTGCACCTGCCTACCTGGCAGGTGACTGCCGCCTGCTCTGTTGCCAGGACATACCGACATACCGGTAGTGACAGTGAGCTGACATCGAGCATAGTAGAAGGTTTCCAGCTTTGTTGTAGTAGTCATTGTTGTTGCAGTTGTTCTAGTTGTAGTTGTTGTTTGTCAAGCAGGACTTAGTGACAGTGAGAATGCTACATCCAGCGCAGGTTCCGGATGCTTCCAGCTGCGACCATCATCACTTGAAAAGCACACTGCATCTCTGTTCAAAGGTTTTTTCGATACTGACACTGAGTACTGTTAGCCTCTAGATTTATGCTCTGATTGCTTTGTCCATTCCTTCTTTTCTCTTGTCATATTTTTTCTGCTCCTACTTTGCTTCGTGTATTTTTTTTATCCACTGTGCCTAAACTGGGTGGCATCATGGAATCATAAGTTTGGGGCAGGGAGCAGGAAGTTGCAGTTTTCTCAAACACAATTGCAAATTTTCGATGGAGTATGTATGGATGTGCAGAATGTCAATTTTGGTCTGTAAGCTCTTACAATTATGTAAAATTTTGAGCTCCATGTGTAGTATTTTTCGATGCAAATTTTCCAACAAGGTATCTGACAGGCTAAAATGTAGGGGTATCCCCTTTACCACAACACAACTGGCCTTACCCCTTATCTTTGTCTAACATTATCCATAAAGACTTGAAACTGAAGTGTTTTGGGTTGACCTCACAAAAGCTGCTGTAGCTATTGTTTGCTTAGGCAGATTTAACTGAAATTTGGCAGTTTGATTGGCAATGAATGGCACATTGTTAGTGTGAAACTTTGTTAGAATCAGCTGTTGTTTGTTGGAGTTACACAGTTGTAAAGTAACAGAGGTATTGAGATTTATTTAGATTGGACATTTTTATTGCACGATGTCTAGGGGATTAGTTTTTTTACCGGACACAGTGTATATGATGTACACTTGTTTTTAGGGAAATATGTCTTGTTGGATGCTGTGTTTGTTTTTGGCCTTTTTGGTTTAGTAGACTTACTAGTTCATCCACACTGGTCACATTCTCTTTAGCACATGCATGCTTCAGTCTACTACTTTCATGCATGTCTAATTTTTTTTTTTTTGCGGTTTATTTTCAAAAAACTTCACCAGAATCTTTTGTGAACTGTATTTTTTGAATTCATTGCTAAATAGCATGTTATATTACCGGTGTGTCAATACAACATAAAAATTATTATTTACAATAATATTGTATTGCTTTTGTTTAAAAACTCAGGAAATGTATCAAAAACTGAACATCATGTACTTTTAGTATGAAAATTGGTACAAAGTTGTTTTATTATATAATTTTTGGCATATGCATTACTGTGATTTGAGTGATTTTTGACAATTTAGGTTTCACATGGTAGTGTAGTGACAGTTAAGGTGTGGTGGGATTGTTAATAAAGACACTATTGCTAAATGTTCACAGTGTGTGCCAGTGAAAGAATTTTGAAAATCGGTCAATATTTAGCAAAGATATGGACAAGCACAAATGGGACATTTTTTGAGATGGGCATAGATGGACAGTGTTTGTTTGTGTTGTGTTATGGACACAAGTACACACTGCTACTAGATAGACATTGTTTGTTTTTTAGTCCGCCCGGAAGCGATAGCTTGCGGAGCGGACTTAAGTTTTAGCCCAGATGTTTTATTTTTTTTTCCAAGCGCGAGATCTTCGACATGGGTGGGCCGACCGGCGTGAAATTTTGCACGATGGTTAACACTAGGCCCAATTTTATAATGCTGGTCCAAAATTTTGGGGGGCACCCCCCCAAAAAATTTCAGGGGCCAAAAACATGCAAAATTTAGCCCGATTTAGGACGACTTCGAAGTTCGGCAGCAAATATCTTCGAAACGGATGAAGATATTCAAAATTGGATAGTCATTCCGTCTACCATGATTCCTCCTGTGTTAGGCGAAACAAGTCCGGTAAAGTTTGATCCAGGGACCTTGGAGATCTCGATGTTGAATCGTACCCACCTAAAGCACATATTTTGGAATAACATACTTAGGCCTTTAGGGGGTGCTGCGCCTCCAAATTTTTACACGCGCTAGAGAATGACCAAGTCTTACTAGTGCACCCCCTACCGGGGACAGGGCCCCCCTTACAACTTTTTTCAAAGGGGGGTCAAAAATTGGCTTAAAATGCAATAAAGGAGCACTTATAACTTCAGTGTTAGGGGGTGTAGCCCGACGAAACTTTGGCACTTGACGCGGCTCTAGGTTGGGATGTTAACGCAAGTACAAAATTTGGGGGCACCGCCCCCTTAAAATTTGGGAGGGCAAAAACGTGCAAAATTTAGTACGTTTTACGACAACTTTCGAGTTTGAGCACAAATATCTCTGGAACCAATGAAGATAGCGACAAAATCTAAACGATGTTGACGAGAACGATCTTTTCGGCGTTGAACAAAAACAATTTTGTGAAATTCGGTCCACTATGAACCAAGTTATAAGCGCTAATGTTGACCTACCCTAAGTCGCATTTTTCAGAAGACCATATTTCAGCCCATAGGGAGTACTGCGATTCCAAATTTTTACACGTGCTAGAAAATGACCAAGTCTTATTAGCGCATCCCCACCGGGGATGGGGGCCTCCCTTACAATTTTTTTGAAAGAAAGGTCAAAAATTGACTTAAAATGTAATAAAGGAGCGCTTATAACTTCGGAGTTAGGGGGTGTAGCCCGACGAAACTTTGGCACTTGATGTGCCTCTAGGTTGGGGTGTTAACACAAGTACAACTTTTGGAGGCACCGCCCCCTTGAAATTTGGGAGGGCAAAGAATGTCCAAAATTTAGTACGTTTTATGACTACTTTCGAGTTTGACCACAAATATCTCTGGAATCGATGAAGATAGCGACAAAATCTAAATGATGTTGACGAGAACGATCTTTTCGGCGTTGAACAAAAAAAATTTTGTGAAATTCGGTCCACTACGAACAAAGTTATAAGCGCTCATGTTGACCTACCCTAAGTCGACAATGCGCGTTCGGCGTATGCCAATGCATTTGAGTTCGGGCCTCGTGACTTTGGTGCCGAGGAAATTTTACCCCCACCCCTAATTTCCCACTAATCGGACTTAGGGCGCCGGGCGGACTCACGTTGGGCTTTGCCCCAAATTTCTAGTTTTGTTTGTTTGATTTGCTATATAGACTCAATTAGTACATCGTCGTGTGCATCATCATCTTTGTTGCGTTCATCATTTCAATTGGAGCCACCAAAACTCTGCAGTCCTCTCTCATGTAAGTTGTACCGTATTTTCTCCATTAGTTCGCACGGCTAAAAATAAATAAATTTATAAGTGTTCGAATTATTAGAAGTAAAAAAAAATAATTACTGAAAAGCCTGTTCGAATTATTTAACTAGAATACTGAGAACGCGAGCAATGTGGTCTAGTGGTATGTGGCCAGAACAACTGCAACCAGCAGGCTTACGTTTGTGGCCTTTGATCGTCGCGCAAGGAAAGGGCACAGCTAGTGCCATAGCGGCAGGACCGCTGCTATCGTGCGTCACGTGAGCTTTGCTCAAATTACTTGTTGAGGCCAATGCCAAGGCCCAATCTATTTGAGGACAGTCTTCGAAGACTTGGTCGCTGCAAACAGGTGGACTGACAGACAGACCAACGTGTATGGTTCTATTGCCTGCTGCATGCTGCGATGGTGCGATGAAATGATCAGCATCAGCAGCATCATGGGTAAAAAAGTGATCGGGGCAGCAAGTTGTCATTTTCTGACAGGCTGCTGCAAATTGCCATCAGAGGAGATGGATGACGTGTGCTCAAAATTTCAATTTTGCCCCTGTGTTTCTGCCAAAGTGGGTTTTTTATTCTTAAATTTGTTTTTTGGATGAAAATATTATGATTTGAAACAAAAATTCTGACAGCTTAAAATTTAGGGGGGGACAGCTGCCCCTGAACTTCAGTGGCCACGATGCACCTGATTATCGTTGCTCTTACTGGTGTTTGTGTGCAGCAAAATTTACTGCCAACAACAAGTGTGTGATGTTGCTGACACCTGCTGACAGCAGTGTTGACACTGCAACAACTACTATGACTACTGCAACTGACACCGCAACTACAACTGACAACACGTGGTGAGTAGTAGTAGCTGTGTGACTGGCGATAAAATGGTCTGAATACTCTGGCTGACTTTACTGTTTGATTTAGACATTTTTGCTAGGCCAATTCACTGAGTGACAGTTTGGTCTAAATACATATTTTGCCAAGAAGTGAAGCCAATAGTGCTTACCATAAAGCGTGCATATCAAAATTAAATCAAGACTGGCAAGCCCACAGAGCTGCCAGGTGAGCCTTTAAGAAGGAATTTCACTGCGGTTAGCGGAATGCTTGGAGAGATTCCTGTGCTGGGACAGAAAGCACCCCAGAAGCTGCTTGGTAAGTCTGATACCTGTAGTCTTGGTATGCTACAGTTACTGAGTGGACAATGGACCACCACCCTCGAGGAAGCTTACGAACATCTGTTGAAGGTTTACTTCTCTGGGTGCCAAACTGTTAGGGATACAGGTGGTAACCCAACAGATAAATCTAGGGACCTGACTGTATACTGATGAGTTCTCTCTACAAACAGTTGATGAGGTTGTTACCCAAGATAAAGTTAGGTGGGCCCTACAGTCTATGGCCCACTTATAAATCTTCTGGGGTAGATGGTATTTATCTTGTTCTATTACAGCGGGTGGTTCAAACATATTAGTACCAATTTTGCCGGGGAAGAAGGGAAGAGGAGGGCCAAAAGAAATGCTACTGAGTTGGCTACTGGAGACAGATGTCGAGGACATGGATTATTCACAACTCAAGGAGCCAGCACAAGAGTGGACAAGATGGAGTCGATAGAGAATGTGAACCTGCTCGTAAGGGCAGAATACAACAGCAGCAGCAGCTGTACACTCCTGGCACACATTTGCGCAGCATTTATTGCTCTGGTATATATACCTAAAATATGGAGAACCTCCAGGATAAATTATATTTTCAAACCTGGGAAACCTACATGCAGTTGCTAAAGCATTCTGATAAATCAGCCTGACTTTCTTCCAACTCAAGGGACTAGAGAAGCTGACTGATAGATATCTGTGTGGCGGACTTTTATCTGTCATACCTAAGTATACACCCGCGGCAACATGTTTTCCAAGCGGGTAAATCCACTGAAAGTGCCTTACACCAACTTGTTGGTGAATTGAACCGGCCTTACAAGCCAATGAATATGCTCTAGGAGTCTTCTCTGACATTAAAGGTGCCTTTGATAATGATCTCATGTCAGTCTGTAAAACAAGTTGTTGTGTCTCTGGTGTAAATGATGAAGTAAGTAAGTAAGTAAAACATAAGTTTATATAGTGCATTAATGCCAAAAATCGCTAATGCACTGCATTTATTAGTACTCTGAAAAGAAAAATCTCTTAAGTAATCATCCAAAAACAGATATAGTGTGAATAGAATCATGCAGATGTCTCGGCAGTGAGTTTCATGTCATCAGGTTAGCGACAGAGAAAGCCCAACGTCCGCGTGAACTCAGTCGGTAAGACGGCAAAACAAACTGATGACTGGCAGGAGAACGAAGATGATGCCTTGAGGTAGTCGCAGAAACTGAGGTGGAATGTGCAGCGAAATACCGCGGGCCAGTTCCATCCAGACAGCAACGCATAAACATACTGAGCTTACACTTGATGCATTCAGGTGCATCAAGCCACTGGAGCTCAGAATGTATCAGCTGCTTCAGACCGCGGTCGAACTTCCGGGTGCCAATAACCACACGAGCTGCCATGTTCAGCACTCGGTACAACTTGTCAGTGGTAGCTTTTGGAGCCCCGGCAAAAACGATGTTGCAGTTGACGAGTTGAGACATCACAAAGGCGTGCACCATGTCATAGCAGACTCCATACAGCCGGATTCGGATGCAAGTTGGATCTTCAAACTTTGGATTCGCTCAAATCCAGATCCGGACCAGGGGGCCTATTCATGAATTCATGGTCTCACATGCGACATCACAAACCATTTGCAACAGATGTCGCACGTGGGATACAACCTATTCACCAAACACATCGCAAACTTACTGGTCGCAGCACGCATGCGATATTCTTTTCAGTGTCGCAGAACTTTGTTGTTTCCGGATGGTCATGGCCCATTTTGATGAAATGATTTTAATTTTCATTAAAATGCATTAAATGATCGAGTTAAAATAAGAATTTAATGATTATTGTAATATATTTACAGATAGGTTTAGTATGTGTTTAGTGTGGCAGACGTGTCATTATTTATCAGTTAAGGTTCTGTATTTTTGTGTTTCGTTTTCATTTATTGTGCACGTTATCCTGTGTTTTGTAAAGTTGTGCCAACTTGCTCTAAGTGCGCTGGTCAGCTGTACGCACGCACCTGTTTGTTGTGGGCTGGCTTTGGCAGCTGCAGACAAGTGATCGATAACGTGGGCTGCGTGGCCGCTGTGTTTAGCTAATGAATGAATTCACGCTTATTTTGAGCCACGCCTCACGTGCGTGTAGCGCATTGTGTTCAGTTGGGTTGGAGCAAACAGAACACTGCCATTAGTACAGTCGTGTTGAGCTGTTGTTTTTGTATTTGGGACTTGTGTGATGCCAGTTGGCCGAGACATCCATGCAGTTGACTGCAAATTGTCGGCACTGGCACTAGTTGGAGAGTCTCGACAGTAACGTATGGGACGATAGAGGGAGGCCTGGCCGGGTGGCTGGATTTTGACACCGGTCAGGGAGGTCGCCATTTGGAGTCGACGAGTGTTGCTGTGCTGCATCAGCATGGGCCTTTTTACGAGCAGTAAGCAGAGTTATTAAGCAGAATTACTATGCAGAACTATTTAGCAGAATTGTTACGCAGAAGTATTGAATTGGTATCGATCGTATATGATGTTAGTCATTTGATTTATGAAGCAGGGAATTGATCAGCTTGATCTGAGAATATGTGAAGAGTAAAAATTTTGAAGTATTGAAACAGAGCTCACTATTTCGTGTTTTTCAGTGATGGTGTGATATTGCTCTAGGTATTTTTAGAGTATTAAGGATTCCTGTTTGTTTATAGGTGATTGATGCCGGACAGTTGATGTCGGAGTTGGTACAGTGGCTAATACCCCAATGTTAATATCTTTCGAACCCTAATGTTGTTGTTGTTGTTGTTGTTGTTGTTGTTGTTGTAGTAGTATTGCTGGTACATCAACGCCTGAGTTTCCATTTATTTTTGGACAATCGTTGCAGTCACATGTCACGGTAAATATCATTATTAACTGGTGCATAGTTCCATTTGTCATTACATCATATGTATAGATCTAAGGCCAAGTCGCATGAAAAACGATATTGGATAAATATGTGCAGAATATAATACAAACTAGAAATTTGGGGTAAAGCCCAACGTGAGTGGGCTTGGCACCCTAAGTCCAATTGGGGGAAAAATTTAGGGGGTAAAATTCCCCCGGTAGCAAAGTCACATGGCCCGCACTTAATTGCATTAGTATATGCAGAACGCGCACTGTTGACTTAGGGTGGGTAAACATTAGCCACGTAATCTCTGCTGTTAGTTGACTAAAGTTCACCAATTTTTTTATTCAATGTGGGATTAATTGTAATTGATAGCACCATTTGCTGCTTGTCAATATCTCTATTCAGTCTAGCGATATTTGCAGTCAAACTCAAAAGTTGTCGTAAAACGTACTAAATTTTGGATGTTTTTGCCATCTCAAATTTTAAGAGGGCAGTGCCCCTCAAATGTCATTTGTTCTGGATATATTCGCCACCAAACTTTGAAGTCGTCCAAAATTGAGCGAAATTTTGCAT
>Ga0209671_1008687_pt1 | contig 10629 bp, 8 predicted proteins | sample WorMetHERISLAND2_2_FD_187401 | JGI IMG/M metagenome (GOLD analysis project Ga0209671, IMG submission 187401) | Marine gutless worms symbiont microbial communities from Max Planck institute for Marine Microbiology, Germany - Olavius geniculatus... | ecosystem: Host-associated > Annelida >...
CCTAGAATCTATGGGGTCGGCACGTGGATGGCTAAAGTCTGCATTTAATGCTAAAAATTTCATATGCAGGTTGTCTTGGTCTATCTAAAGCCGTTTTGCAAAAAATTTACTAAAAACCTCCTACTTTGGGGGTTCAAGGTCGTTCAGGGACATCAATGTTTATAAATATAAAAGCCTGTCACCAGTGCTTGTTATGAAAAACAGCATGTCTGTACTTATCTGCAGCTGTTATTGAACTATACGAGCTAGTAGTGGCAAAATAACGTCTTTTTAGGGGGTACCCCTCTTTGACGCGCTCATTCAAAAGAGGGTGTTGGTAGTTTGCGGAAATGCGGAAAGTAATTTGCGGAATGAAATCTGCGGAAGTAGGCTGTGGAACGGTGGGTAATATGCGGAATGCGGAATGACCAACCGACCGATCGATAACGCCCCCAGCCGCACTTGGCATTTATTGCCACTAATTACCGAGCAACATAGGCTACTGTACGCGATATCTCATGCTTAGACTAAAATACGGCTTAAATCTATGGCGATTTAATTGTCTCACTCTTGGCTTGGAAGTTGTAACATTTTTATCACTCGACGGGTTCTTCACGTGAAGTTAGCGGCACTTTGAAGTTTGGTTGAACAAAGGGCTATATAGGCTACTACAGTCTGTGGACGTCTGTCAAATACGTCAGTGAAGAATGGCAATCGTTGTATTCTTCAAGCTTTAATGACCTTGACAGCTTAAGACTTCAGTTACGCCGCACTATTTCTGAGATTCGCTGCACGTCAATTTATTATACGCTATTTAACGCCATATGCGGCAACTTCAAATGCACTTGAAACAAGCGACGCTTGTTTGATTGCTTTTGTTGTTGGAACGTCGGCTGACGAGGAGTCAGATGCACAGTCTTTGGCACTATGACAGTTTTGAAAGAATTGGTTTGTAAGCAAGGCACACAAAATAGACTCGATAAAGTGACACCAACTGTTTTTAACTGTTTTTAGCGTTTTTTTCTACGTTTTGCAACATTTTCATCGTTTCCCATTGTTAGCTACAGCAATTCCGCACCATACATTCTGCAAATTACCACCATGTCGAGCTCGGAAGGTTGGCAGAAAATTGCGGAATCGGGCTGCTCATGTGATCATTCCCGTCAACCAATCATCTTCATTCCGCAGATTTCATTCCGCAAATTACTTTCCGCATTCCGCAAATTACCCATTCCCTTCAAAAGAAACCCTTTCACCCAGGAACACGAAATTTTGTCAGGATAGAGTCCTTTGGGAAGCCAACAATCAAGATTTCGTGATCCTAGCTTGCACCGTTTTGATACAAATCAAGGGTGTGACGAACAGACAGATGGACGGATGGACGATGATAGCTAAGACGTGTGATGCATTACATACCGTCGCGTGTAATAACGACTTGGAAACTAGAGCTGGCCAGGCTTGTCCGTCGAATGTTCTTCAGCCAAAGAGTCGTGACGGGCTGGAATCAACTTCCCCAGCATGTCATTGAAGCACCGTCCACCAACTCTTTCAAGAACAGACACGACAAACTTTGGCAACAAGATATGAGCATTTAAAGCAACCGCTTCTCCGCTCATCAACATACAAGTACAAGTACAAGTAAGCAAAAAAGGCAATTATACTACTTCAATTGCAGAATTACGTCCGTAAACTATAACATGGAAACTATTATTACAAAAATCAACCACAAGTATAAGCACTCAAAACTCTACGCTGACTTCTAATTGGTCACTGTTGATAGTCACGTGATCGCATAAAATAACCGAATAAGTAAGTAAAACTTTGCGCCCGAAATTTTATACATTTACTTACTTAAGGTCCTTCCATGCTTAAGGTCAAGGTCATAGGTTGGAATTGTGATTTTTTTTCGCAAAAAGTTAATATATCGTTTTTCTGTCGTTCATCATTGTGGTTCATCGCATTTTCTGATGTTATTTTGTGGTGTTTGGCATATAGTCAGTGGCGTGTAGGTGAGTATTACTTGGTCGGCACGGCCACTAAATGGAATGTTTACATTTGTCGATGAGGGTCATTGAAACACTGCTGGTTTGACATGTTGCCATCGTTTACAGTTTGCCTTTTTTTCTCTGGAGCCATACATTTCTGTCTGTGGTCTGTGGACGTCAGCGGAGGTTCTGCCAAGTAAGGGTCACTGTGTAAACTGTTCCAAATATCAACCTGAATATTTGCCTCCAGGATCTGCAGCACGCTTCAACACAGAAAGCTGATGTTTAGACTGCAGGTGCGAGTGCAAACTTTTTGTAGATTCACCACGAGCCTTTCGCTTGGCGTTACATAGCGTGCATTCTGCTCGCTGTCCAACGACATCTCGTGTAAAATATGTCCAAACTCCACTTCTCTAAGGAAGTGAATTTTGTGAAACTGACATTGTTTCAATTGCCATGTGCAATCACGTTCATGATAAACAAAACAGTTGCTGACGTCACTGATTACGTTAACCTGCCAGCTAGAAAGCATAATAGTGAGGGATGTAACAAAATTTTATGGATTGGAAATTGGAATAATAGCTTACTGGATAGCTTACCGAACAAGGCCTCCCCGACAGCATGGTTCAGCCTCAGTAGACCAAGTGGCATCAGTTGCCAACAAACAGGTCTATCTCTTTTGACTGTCTTGAGTTTTTCCAGATTCCCTTTGAAGATGTTGATAGATCCAGATGTCACTGTTCTATTATCAAGACTATTCCAAATGTTTATAACACGTTCTGAGAAAAAGTGGTGTCTCAATTCAGTTGACGCTCTCCTTTTCGTAAGCTTCAGTAAGTGACCCCTTGTTGCTCCATAGTTGTTATATTTGAAAGGTATGTCGAACGAGACTGATGATATTCTGTATATGATTTTATAGACTTTGATTAAATCTGCACGAACTCTTCGTTCTTCAAGGGTCCACAGTTTCAGGTGTTGCAATCTTCGCAAATATGGTAGCCTTCGTAAATCCGGAAACATCTTGTAAATCTGCTGTATCCATTCAATTAATTCTTTATTTTTTACATAATGAGGTGACCACGCTGATATACAATATTCCAAATGAGGCCTGACCAGAGATTGTATAGGCTGAGTAAAATGTCTCTGTCACTCTTTATGTTTAATGGATCGATTGATAAGACCGAGCATCTTGCTTGCCTTTGCATAGGCTTGCTCACATTGCTGAGATACTTTCAAGTCTTTAGTAATGATTATCCCTAAATCCTTTTCTTCTTCTGCTGTAACTAACTGCTTTCCATCCATGTAGTAACTATAGCCATGGTCTTTATAACCCAGATGCATAACTTTACATTTTACGACATTGAACAGCATTTGCCATTCCTCTGCTCATCTCAAGAGATTATCCAGATCTTTCTGAAGAACACTTCGATCCAAATCAGTATTAACTGCACCGAATATTTTTGTATCATCTGCAAATTTCAGTATCCAGTTCTTTACACCACTATCCAGGTCATTAATATAAATCAGAAACAACATTGGTCCCAACACTGACCCTTGAGGGACACCACTCAACACTTCTAACCATGATGACGTAACACCGCTTATACACACCCTCTGCTTTCGTTGCTGTCTGTCGCAGGGACTGGAGAAAGCAGTTGCAAGTGACAGTGTGCTATGGATTGGATAGCTAATGAAAAACGTGTTTGCTGTTATCCACTCTGGTATAATACTCCGTTAAGTGCAGCATTCTTGGTGCAAAAACGCAAAACCGAAACCTGCATGTTTTGCCCTTTTCCCAAACTTAGGTTTCGAGTTTGGTAAAGTGTTCAGGTTTACTCAGACCCTGGGTTTTTCAAAACCCGGGATGCAATCCCTAGTAAACAAGTTGCCCAGGATTGTTACCTGAGTAAATGTCCGTAATTCAGCGACTGCACTCCATATATCTAATACTAAGGACTGGGCTACTAGCTAAAAATAAAGGTGTGGACTAGAAAGCCGAATGAAAAGCTGAAGAACATCTAAAAACAAAACTGAAACTGTAAACAACACCGAATTGTTCTATGCGTCATACTGTGCAGTTGTATTGTTGTGTTTGTATGTCAGCTGTAGTCAAACTGGCCAAGAATGAATTCAGCTCTGCTTGTAACATTCATCAACAGAACGGATTCGTGAGCGATGCATCGGATCTGCAGGCAGAAGACGTGTATGAGGGCATCAGCTCTCCAAAGTGCCATTCTTTCGTTCGCCGTGGTTCGCTGAAACCACAGAAGTTTGCTGATGTCTCTAATACAACTGGTGGTTTACTGATACCTGTTTATTTAGTGTTACTGACTGACACTTGCATAAGAAAGGTGTAGCATGATACATAGTAAGTCATAGAGCTTAAGAGGCGCAGTTTAACACTTAGTTAAATTGTGCTTTAACAGTTAGTTAAACAGTGTGCTGAACAAAAATACGTTTAGCAGCTGCTTGAACTTTTCAGCATTAATGTTCTTCTGGACCAGCCCGTAGGCGAGAAATCTGTAGAGGTTGTTCCAGCGAAGTGGGGTAGAGCAGCCCATCCGTCCGTGAACTCAGCCTTTTTTTCCTGCCCAGTGCTGCTACAGAACTACGGCTATTCAGTCGGTAAGAACTCTTATCCAGGGCGCTATCCAAGCTTCTACGATCAGACAAGATCTGCACTAGAAATACGGTAACATGAAGACGATATTTGACAGTTTCAGAATGTAATATTAGTGAGATATCACGTAATTATAAGCAAGCGATTGAAGCAGATACTATAACAAGATGGCGACTCTCGTCATTCTTAGCCTTCACTTTTCTAATACTGCTGGAAAACGGCCGGTCAGCGACCCATTTTCAGGTGCAAGAAACTATGCCTTGTTTATAGGTTAAAGCTAGGGTGATTCACATTCCTTTTTCAAATTCACCACAATGTCAGTTTTTCTCGGATGATCTGGAAGGCTGTTCGCTGGTTTTAGACCTGCAGCTGAAAATTATCCGTGACAGTCTTCTACAGAAAATCATACAGTACCCACTACCCAGCTCTGATTGATTTGTTGGCACAGTTAAATCTGTGTACCATATTGTACAATGCATGCTAACATCGTATGATGGCACAGCAATGGTTTTGCAACATCACTGCTTGTTATTATTGTATCTGCTGACTGTTTTAGAGCATTCCGGGCAGCATTTGGTTGACACCTTGCCAGAGGTTGATCTCATCGGTCTAGTGGGAGAGCAATTACCACGTTACACCCTGCATGCCGATGCCGTCACTGACTTCACAGGTTACTCCAATGCAGACTGGACTGTACAGACGCCTTGCCTGAAGCTGCCCAACGACTTCAGCTTCTCAGCAGAATTCATCGAAGAAACGCTGAAGTATTTCGGTAAGGATGGCAAAATGGATATGTGTGTACTGCATGTGTGTGCTTTTATATTAAACATTTATTTCAAGAATGATGATAATAGTCATACAGTTTGTGCCAATGTAGATGTATTAACATGTGTAAAGTGTATGTTTTCTTATGTTATGTAATAAGCTAAGCTGAAATGGCACTCACTCAGTATTATAGTCGTAGTCGATTTGATTTGTCTGTCCAGTCATTCCTGCTAACATGTACATTATGTGTGACCTTATTGCAGTAGATGAATGGTGTGAATGCATGAGTAAGTGAAGTAAGCAAACCCATCTGAACGTTTTGTAAATGGGAGCATGATGACATAATTCAGTGCATATTATTTCCTACTGACACTGTCTGAAAAGATATATCTATACACCATTTTGCTATTTCACATCTACCTGAATGCATTCAGTGACAGGCTGTTTTCCTACAGAATAGATGGCAGACTGCTCCATTTGTTGGATCCATTAGAAGCATCACTTAACATTGTTTCACTGAAAGTTCTATTTTAGTATTTGTGCCACTGATACCTTTTGCTGTAAATATTGGATTGAATTGTGGTCGCGTTATGGTTATAGATAACCGTATCTGCTTTCAGATGGGTAATTTTGGATATACCCGATTTCAGCTGATGCTGCTTTGATGTGCATGTATTTAAGTGATATTGGTATGACTATGGCAGTTCTGTCTGGTGAGAGACTAAGCCAAATGACAAGGACATACAATGACATTGCTGCTGTGACACTGCTCCTGGAAGAGGTAGGCTAATGACACTACAGCACGACACTGTTGAATAATTTGTGCTTTTCTGTTTGTTGGCGAAATTACTGAAAGAGTTCAGAGAGATTTTGATGAAAGTTTTGTCAGATGCCCAAGGGAAAAATAGAGCATAATTTGGACCCAGAGCCATAACATGATTAGTGGCTGATTATGCTTTCTGAATGCTTCTGATTTTAATTTTTCCAAGAGATTTCATTCTTGGTATCATTTGTTATCATAGCTGTCAGAATCTTCAGTTTTTAGAATCTTCAGTTTATGTCATAGTTTTATGTTACTTATCTGACTGTTTTTGGTTTTACTTTGCATGCATTCATTTCTGTTTTGTGTGATCAGTTAAGTTGGTTTAGTCCCATCATAGTTATTAGCAAGCATTTTGAGACAGGACGCTGTCAGTAAAACTGTTGTGATATTTTATTAGAAATTTAGAAGATTACAGTGGATCAGTAGACCCATTACTGTGTTGACACTGTTGGTTGGTGACAGTAAGGGGAAGGGGCATGTATTTAATCCAGAAAAATGGGTATTGGGTAAGTACAAAAATGACATTTAGTAGCAGCCAGAAAAAGACCATGATTTGGGGTTGCTTTTGAACATGCCCAATGAAATAATGCACTGTTTATCCATCTAAAACCACTGCCACGTTATAACTTGACTCTTTTGAGTTATACTCCAGATTATGCTTGGCTCTATAAAGGAAAGCGTATAGGAATAACTGCAGCAGAAATTTTACTTTCTGGATATCTTTACTCAGTGTCAAAGTGTTAAATATTTTGATAAAATCACAGATATTTCACAGGTGGCAAAGTTAAAACATGTGAACTTGTTTTTCTTTGTTAACATTTTCAGCTGAAAATTCACAGCCTTAGTTACAAGTGAGAATTTTTGGTGCAGAGAATTTTAAAAACTTTCTCTCATACCACCAGGCAAGCTGGACGTACAAATGTGCTGAGGTTGGGCTAGGTCAAAGTTTGTTTGCTAATACAAATAAAGATGAAATGTAAATGATCTACATATAGAAAGAAAGAGATTTGGAGTTGGCCGCAAGGATTGGTCTGAAACTGCTGGCCGACAATCAGACACTTCGCAATCACAATGAGTATTTGGAAGAGCAGTTACTTCAAGCCACTGACAAGGTAGTGAAAATGGCCAATCACTTAATACTGATAATTATAATGCCAACGATTGTTTCGACTTTTTGTGTGCCGGACCTGTTTTCCGTAGTAAGCTCTACAAGTTAAAGAGATGGGCAAAGACTGATGGGCATTGTTTTTACTGGCCAGACACTTTGTCTTTCATAAGCTACATATTAAATTACTTCGCATTTTGCTTATTGTGCTTACAGTGTTTGGATGCACATTATTTTTTGTTGTTCTTTTATAGTAAATGCACAAAGTGACCGTTTTACTACTTTAACTGCATTTTTGTTTATAGTGCAGTATATTTTCCATTTTGGCTTTTCAGTTTATTTAGTTTTGTTTATACTATTTAATGTTTATTAATTTACTAATTCTAGCAGTAGATCGGCGATCTTGCTGTTAGCTCTGGAAAATTGCTAGAGGTAGATCGGGTAGACACATATGGGTAGATAATAGAACTTACAGCCTGTTCATGGTAGACACAGAAGGTCGTGGCATTATCACGTAAATTACGTATTTAAATTAGGATTATTTAGTATTATATGAAAGTCCAGCTCAAGCCAAAGCTGTTTTTTTTGGTAAAATAGGTGTCTTATGAATAAATTTCATTTAATGTGCTGTGAATGATAACAAACTTTGTGATTTCAGTTTTAACTACAGTATTGGGAATGCAGTAAAGAAATGTGGCTGCATTCTTACACCAGTAACATGATGTGTGATGAGATGAAGTTGCGATCTACCGCTAGTAATTTTTTGCTCACATAGTGCGAGATCGCCGACCTACCGCTAGCACTGACCTTATTAATTTTCGTTATCAGCAGTTTGTTCATTTTATGTTGTATTAGTGAATATTTAAAAAAATAAAATTTTATTGTTTTGTGTCTGTGTGACATGTGGTAATCTTCAAGATTTTTTTTTGCTTAGATTTGTTCTGGTGTTTTTTCACGTCTCATTTACAAGAACATTAATTTAGCTTTAATTTGCTATGTATTTGACTGACTATTCCTTCACATTTCTCTGTTGTCTGTCTGTCTGTCTGTCACATTCGTGTTTCCTGCCTCAGCAGATTTGCAGTGTAGATGCCACCTGGTTAATACAAATCTGGAGTTGGGTAGACTTTCCAGAGCAATTCTACTTTTTAGCTCATCGTACTTAAGTAACGGTTGAGTTATTGGTACAAGTTGTCGTTTGTCTGTCTGTCCATTCGTCTGTCTGCCGTCTCTGTCTAGGATGTATTGTGGCTGTGCTTTAGGTTGTAGGGGGAAAACTTTTTACATGAATTGTCACGCAAAATTTCAGCCATCTAGTGCAAGGGGAACATTTTCAAATTGGGGTTGAATAGACGGGAGGTAGGAAAATGTGCAGAAAACTGGGCATATCTCGGAAACGATGCGAGATACGACCAAAGTTACTATTAATCACTAATAGGAAGTGGCATACGCCCCTTCAGATGAAATGAAAATCATGGACTTTGAATTTTTATTATTATTTATTTTTTGTGTTTGAGTGGATAAGATTCTTATGCATGCGTGCAGGTTTCGCAGCTGCAGCATGTTGTCACAGTCAAAGATGCTTTGCTTCAAGTCTACAGTCATGCCAGCGATGAGACGGACTCACCGTCCATGTATGCTTTCTCTTGTACCTTTTTTACTTCCCACCAGTAGCTCATCTTAAACACACCCTTAGCAAGTATTGTAGATCTTTTGGTTACATGATTAATTTCTCCCGAGCTAGGCTTGATATATTTATGCATGCCTGTATCAGATGGAAAGAAGATGTACACGTTTTTTAGGTCATTAGAGAGATAAATTCGTCTTTTTTGCTTTGTATTTGCATCACAGGGAATGTAAATTAGAGTATTGCTGCTGTTTTTTTTTAAAACTAATATGTCGGTATCTTATTTTAAAATGTTGATGCGTGGATATGTTGCACTTGTTCACTTTTTAGTGAGACGTACATACTACTTCTAGAAATATAAGTAGCAGCATTACCACCATTTGTGGGCTTTTAAGCATGACGATTAGGATGTTGCAATGTTGCATATACATAATCACAAGGTTGTGCTTTTTACGTGCGAAAGCAGAATGCTTCGCGCGTCTTTGCCATCGTCTGGGCGTCCATCCGTCCGTCCGTCACACTCGTGAGCTGTATCAAAACGGTGCAAGCTAGGATCACGAAATCTTCACCGTGGACTGCCCCAAGGTCTCTAGTTTATCATGACAAAATTTCGTGCCACTGGGTGCAGGGGTTCACCTCGAACGAGGGCGTCGAAGAGGGGTACCCCCCTGAAAAAGACGTCATTTTGCCGTTATTGGCTCGAATAATGTGTAAACGGTTGCAGATAGATAGGTACATACATGCTGCTTATCATAACAAGCACTGGTGACAGGCTTTTGGGATTTATCAACATTGATGACCTTGAACGACCTTGAACCCCTCAAGAAGGGGTTTTTAGTGAATTTTTCGCAATTTTTGGATGCAGCGCACATTTCAACACTGAATTGCGATGAAATGGCTAGAGATAGACCAGGACAACCTGCGTATGAAATTTTCAGCATTCAACGTGGATTTTAGCTGTCCAAGTCCCGACCCCCTAGGTTCAAGGAGGCCAGCGCAGGTGGGCGTCAAAGACAGCTACCATCCTAAAAAGTGGTTATTTTACCGCAATTTTCTCATGTAGCGTAAAAATGGTGGCAGATAGGTACATACATGCTGCTTATCATAACAAGCACTGGTGACAGGCTTTTTGGATTTATCAACATCGATGACCTTGAACGACCTTGAACCCTAAAAATATTGATTTTAAGCAATTTTTTGGCGATTTTTGGCTGCAAAAGAGTGAATTGCGACGAAATGGATGGAGATAGACTATGATTACCTGCGAACAGGAACTGCTATAGGCTTTCGCGCGTCTCATGAGCTTTGCTCAAATTACTTGTGGTTTAATCTTATTACTCCCTACCCAAATGGTCAGTGAATAACGTAGTGACCTGATAATGTTCATCTTGACACTTGATGGAGTTATCTACGAACATGTTCCATGACGACGATGAACTGGAGTCAAGATGACACATGTCCCGCGTGGGAGTAGATGTCAGATTCAGTGGAGTCTACGCTTAATGACTGCGAGATACGCTGCAGCCTGGGGCGCGCGGCTAGGGGTGCTGCTGCCAGGCCAAGACAGTCTAGACAAGTGACATCTACACTGTGTCTCAAAAAAAAGCATGTGACTACATTTTTTGCAATAACTTGAACAATGAATGTCCGATTATAATAATTTTTGGCACACTTATTAATGAGACTATATGTCATCGAATGGTGGTTTCATTTCCCACCTCATCT
>Ga0209671_1008688_pt1 | contig 10629 bp, 7 predicted proteins | sample WorMetHERISLAND2_2_FD_187401 | JGI IMG/M metagenome (GOLD analysis project Ga0209671, IMG submission 187401) | Marine gutless worms symbiont microbial communities from Max Planck institute for Marine Microbiology, Germany - Olavius geniculatus... | ecosystem: Host-associated > Annelida >...
CTACACACTTAATAGAAGCAGATGAAATCAAAGGACGCCAGCATGTGGTGTAAATGCTCAACGTTTAAAACAAGAAAGCCCAGCTGTCGCTAGGGAACGTGCTACAGCTAGCCTAGAAAGGTTTTCCAAAAAATGGGTTTAAGCTTTAGGGAGGAGACTAGAATTTAAAATAATGGTAAGAACTTGACGAAAAATACAATTTATAAGGAAGAATTTATAAACATATAATTTGAGAAAAAATTAGGAGAACTTAGTTAATTTAAGATAAGTTAGTTAATAAAATAATTAGCTAGATCCTGCCATCTTTTACTACAATGAATCGGTAAAATATATGAACAAGTTATAATTTCCATTAGTTTATCAATTAAATAATCATAATTTGTGTTGGGGAGCGAAACCACGTTACGCTGACTGTGGGAATGAAAGTTCCTGGGAGCGAAAGTTCCAGGGAGCGAAATTATGTGGGAACGAAAGTTCCATAATTCACCTACACTACCACTATCTTACCCCTATCTCTACTACTACTACTGCTACTACTACTGTTACAGTACGACGCTCGTAGTAAGTTACGAGCTCTGTCATGAATCGTTTCAATGTTCGGCCTCTGTTCGGCGTGAATCGCTCTCCTGTTTCGATATAATCGACCTGTGTTCGCTGTATACATCCCGGTGGTCATTAGTGACCGCCAGCCAGGACGCACCGATGCAGCATCATTAGTCAACAACCAGATGTCCAACTAATAAGTGGCCAATGACGTTAAGCTGCGTTCATATTGTCCATATCTTTGCCGACTTTAAAAATTCTTTAACTGCCACACTGTGCAGACAATTTGCGATAATGTGATTATTATAGAACCCACTACGCCGTAAATGCGTTTCTACACTACCTTGTGAAATATCAATGAAATATACATACATAACGATAATAACAGACAACATTTTGGTAAAATTAAAAAAAACACTTCAGACCAACATTGCAGTGAATGGTCTGTACGACACTAAACTGTGTGGATCTAACACAGTCTAGTGTCATACAGGTACAACACAGTTTGGTGTCAATCGAATCATTCATCGCAATGTTGGTCTGAAGCGTTTTTTTCATTTACGTAAATTTTTGTTATTATCGTTAGTTTTTGCTTACATTTATATTTCACAAGGTAGTGTAGAAACGCATTTCCGTGTGGTGAGTTATATAGTAATCACATTAGGCCTATTGCAAATTGTCTGCAGAGTGTGCCAGTGAAAGAATTGTGAAAATTGGTCAATAATTGGCGAAGATATGGACAGAAGTAAAGTGGCACGTTTTCGTGGCCCATGGTGTATTAGCACTTAGCAGGCTAGTCTATGAGCCTCAGAAGTCCAAGTTTTGTATGATGACAGTATGCTACTAACCTCTAATAACACTGTTCAGAGAATGATACACTGTGTCTCAAAGAAAACAGTCCAAATTGTTTTTGTCATAACTTGTCAAGTTTCCACCAACTTTGATAACTTTTAGCACAAAAATGGCCAAAACGATAGGATTATGTAAGTTGTACTCATTTACCATTTCGCCTAATTTATGTGAATGCACTACCGTGTGAAACACAGATGCTCCAGTTTGTTAGACCCACATCCAACAGGCAAAATCGTAGTTTATCATTTGTTTAGATCGGTTTAGTAAAAGTTAGGTGATTCTGAACCGTATCTGAATCTAAACTTGACGTTCGTTAGCGTCATTTTGCCCGTTGGGCATAACACGGTAATTATTTGTATTAGATTGCTCATTTTTGCGTCATCAATTTAACATAAAACAACGTGATTGAATAATTTTGGTGTTTTTTATGGTGAAAATAACAGACAACAAAAGAGCTCACTGATGAATTTAAATCACACCTATAGTAATCAGTGAGTGAGTGCCATTTGGTCAGTTGATCGGGGATTCCGCTATCAGTTAGTGGCGTTGCGTCTAAGAAATTGTGTCCGTGTATGCGGGGCACACTTTGGACATAAACTTCGATAGTTTGCAAGTGAGTTGTTATACAAACTTATGATTCTGGTAAATAATTCACATTTCTGTTTATCGTGCGCTTGATTAAGTCATTACAACGTTTACTGGAGACAACAACTTGGTGTTATGCAACAATTTTAAACATCAGTGTTTCACAAAATAGTACGTTGACATAAATTACGCGAGGCAGAAAAAAGTGCACATTACATAACTCTTTTGTCTTGGCCATTTTTGTGCCAAAAATTATCACAGTTGATGGATATTTTACAAAGTTATAACAAAAACTATTCTGTTGGTTGAGGACATCACAGTCAGAAGTCACAGGCATGCGGTAGCACAGCCCTATGTTAATGGCGACCGGCTAAGTCAATGGAAAATGGCAGAATTTGACCCCTCGCAGATCCGAAACCCCTCAACCGAACGACACAAAATTTAAAACAGGTGATTGACCGTTTTACGGCGTGTCGGACCCAGACGGCGTCCCATGAATACCATGATGCAGTCACAAATGTTGCTCTAAGCATATATGTGGGTGTCAAAAAAATAATTTCCCGTATTATTTTGTCATTTGTTGCATTTATTTTTCATTACAGTTCTTTATTTACTTTGTGGATCGTAGGCCTTTCTAGCTCAGCTAAATTTACTGCTTGCACGATAAAAGTGTGCATAAATTTTGTCACTAAAAAAAGTTTGTAATCCTGTATAAAATAAATCCGCATCACTGGTATTTTATATTGTAATACTCTGACGGCCTGGCTGTACGTAGACCTCCGCGTCAGCGTGACCGTGTCTGCCAGTCGTTAGAGATGTCATTAGCTGATAAATCAATCAACAGCATGCAGCTGCTGGAGAGCAGCATCGCTTGGCCGCTGTCACCCTAGAAGCTGTCTAGCCATTATGCTAGTTTAGCTCAGACTGTGTGGCCATAAGAAAACAAGAAATTTAAACTAATGCTCACGAGACGCGCGAAAGCCTATACCAGTTCCTGTTCGCAAACTGTCAGTCTATCTCCAGCCATTTCGTCGCAGTTTATTCCTGGAGTGTGCGCTGCAACCAAAGATCACAAAAATCAATAAAACCCCTTATTTTGTTAGTTCACGGTCTTTCAAAGTCATCGATGTTGATACGACTAAAAAGCTCGTCACTAGTGCTTGTTGTGATAGGCAGCATGTCCATGGTGATCTGCAACCGTTTCATGAAAGACTGGCCAACAATGGTAAAATGACGACTTTTACCCGGGTATTGCTCTTTGATGCCCTCGTGCGCCGGTTTTCTTGAACGTATAGAAAATCAAAACTTGGCCCATCGAAATCTAGTTCAGTGCTGAAAATTTTTATGCAACGTCTATCTCAATTGATTTTGGTGCAGTTCACTCTTGAAATGTGTCTCGCAGCCCAAAATTGCCAAAAAAAATCCATTAAGACCTTTATTTTTCATTCAGGGTCATCCAAGGTCATTAAATTCGGTGCCAATTGAGAGCCAGTATAGGACTTTCTATTAGTGATTAATAATGACCTAGGCCCTATTTCGCACCATTACTGAGATACAGCGACTTATTGGCAAAAAATTACAAATTTTTCTCACTCCACTTTCATTTTGCGCTCTCGGTCGGGCTGACCCCTTTGAAATTTATAAAAAAAGCTTTACGGTTCTTGAAACTACAGTCTTCCAGGGAGCAAATAGTGAAGATTTGGTGATTCTAGCTTGCACCGTTTTTGACTGATCCACCCGTGTGATGGAGCTGAGATGCGTTAAAGCAGTAGTTGCTTTCACACGTAAAGATCACAAACACACACATACACACAGAGAAAAAAAATACTACAAAACACATAACACTAACCACCACATAATGCCTACAGTGTCCATACAGCTAATATGCACATTGCACAACGACAATAATAGGATAAACACATCACAGATCTATGGAAATCACCTGCCATATGGGATCATGTGCGGTTTGTCTTACACACTTAATTTATTCCCGAAGTCAAATTTGGTGCATTTCAGCCTTAAAGTGTGACATCTGGTAGCAACAATTCGAATGTGTTTCTTGAGAATCACTATATAATGTCTACAATGTCCAATAGCTATTCAATTGTAATCACAAATCCTTGGGAGTCTGTAGACCTCCTGTCCTCTCCTTAGCTCAATGACATCTCTAGATAGCACCATTTAAATCTTAAGAGGGAACCGAAAGTAAACTTGTGACAAAGACCAGTGTTATAATAGAGACGTAAACAATAGCTCCAACCATAAGAACAGTTAAAGAAATTTCTGTTTCCCGCTGTGTAATAAAAAAAATTTGCATATATTTCAACCGTTTGCGGAGAAGCCCCACTCACGCGGATTTGCCTGAAGTTTTGCACTGGAGAATGGGGGTCGTCTCGCCGACGTAGTCAACCATGCCATGCAAATTTTATCTCAACCGAATCATGGGTTTTAACTATGTTGAAAGTCGAATTTTTTTATGCATGATAGGAGAATGCTTCGCACGTCTTGACCATGGCCTGGGCGTCTGTCTGTCTGTCTGTCACATTCGTGAGCTGTATTAAAACAATTTACCAGAATCACAAAATCTTTACCGTTGGCTGCCTCAAGGTGTCTAGTTTTTTGTGACAAATTTTTGGGCCCCTGGGTCTTTGGGTTCCCCTCAAACGAGGGCGTCAAATAGGGGTACCCTTGCGACGAAATGGCTGGATAGACCAAGACAACCTGTGTATGAAATTTTTAGCATTAAACGTGGAATTTGGCAGTCCAAGTCCCGACCACCTAGGTTCAAGGAGGCCGGCGCAGGCGGGCATCAAAGACGGCTACCCCCATAAAAAGTGGTTAGTTCACGATCTACCTCTATTGGCTCGTTTAGCGTGAAAATAACAAGCAATAGTCACAAGCTTTTTTGGTGTCAACATCGATGACCTTGAACCCCCAAAATAGGGGTTTTAGTCAATTTTTTTGCGATTTTTGGCTGCAACTCACATTTTAAGAGTGAAATTGCTGGAGATGGACCTGGACAACATGCGTATGACATTTTTAGCATAGAACGTACATTTTTAAGAATCTTAAGTATCGATCTCTTAAATTCAAGGAGTCTTCCATAGAGAGGTTTCAAATTTAAGTACTCTTTCTAGATGCATTAATATCTTATTGTTGTACATTGATTGCCAAAGTGGCAGGACCGCTGCTATTGCGTGTCACGTGAGCTTTGCTTAAATTTACTTGTTGGTTTTTTCCATAGGAAAGAGAAGACGCTGTTAACACAAGACTTGAACTACCGTTCAGCCTGTGATAACGACTTAAAGTGTGAACTCGCACAGTAGGCCTAAGTTTTAACCACTCGCGCTCAACTGCAGTCAGTATAGTAAACGCGTGTTGCCAGTCATGCATGCTCTTAGGTTGATGTCGCTTAATGGCTTTTTGATGAAATCTCTTGAGACAACAGCTCGCACAGGCGCCGCAGAAAACTAAAGTTTCTGCGGCGAATCTGCGGTAATGCGCCGTGCTTCTGCGCCGAACAGAAATTACTATCGCTGCAGATCCACTGACTCTGACCGCAGACGAGGCAGGAAAGGAACTTATCATGCACGTGGTACTGTAGATTATGTGAGTGTACATTTTGGCGTTTTTGGCTAATATGATGTTCAAGAGGATCACGTCTAGAAAACATGAAATGTGAGTGGTCTAGTAATAGTAATGATCAAAAAGTTGTCAGACTGGTAATGTATATGAACAAGTTTGATGTGGCTGTGTCTGTAGCAGAAGGGTGTTGGTATGAACGGTCCATTAGTGGATGAGCAACAGTTTCCACGTACTGATATCGATGTTCGTGTCATAAGACAAGCAAGACATCGTGTCATATGTGAGTGACTGCCAGCCATCAGTGCTGTTTAACTTGCTGGTCTGATGCCATTTGACAGTGCACTAGCTGACAGGTGTACAGTTCACTACCATAAAACTGCTAATACAAGCCATTACAAGACTGATGTTTTAATAGAAGCCGGGTCTCAAATATAAGCCGGGTCTCCAATATAAACTGGACATCCAAGTCGTTGTTGTACATGTACTGGCAGTTGTAGTAGTAGTAGTGATTAATTGTACACTGTGTCTCAAAAAAACATCCCCGACATTTTTGACTGTAACTTGAAAACCAATTATCAGATTTTAATAATTTTTTGTACGAATATTTCTGACACAACTTGCCGTCAAATGACCGTTCAGTTTCCCACCTCACCCAATGTATGTTTCTCTATATTATTTGAGACACAGTGTATGTGCAGTAGTCTTATACACTCATTCTGAATTGTATTCTAATAATAGTATTGCGCACACTATTTATAGACAATGTGTATTACCCTGGTATGCCAGGTTGACAATGTTTTAATAGAAGCCAGGTTTCAAATTAAAGCCGGGTCTCCAATACAAGCTGGGGGTCTAAGTCAAATGTTCTAATAGAAACCGGGGACTTCTATTAGCAGTTTTATGGTATGTAGGCTACTAGTTATAGGCAACCAGTTGGTCACATACAGTTTGCGGCAAAAAAGTGGGCCCCTAAAGTTTTTCGCTGTTTTTCAACAACCATTTCAAATTTTAATTTGAAATTTTACAGATTCATTTATTGAAACCTTTTACATTTAACTGCCAAGTGAAATTTGATTGTGTTAAAAAACAACGAAGTTACAGACTCTTTAACATGACTGCCTACAGATTTTTCAGCATTCAAAAATGTTTCGGCTACAACACCAATTTAATAACATTGTTGAAACAACACAGTTAAATAATGATCAAATGCCAAAATTCCATTGTCACTGCGAATGTTCGAAGTGTTCACCACCAGCTCCAAGCAACAACGCCAGTTTCCAGTCGCCTTATTTGAGAAATCTTTTACAGCCTTGTCGATTGGTCCCTCTGGCAGGTTGCCCCAGATAACCTGAAGCACTTCTTTGAGTTTGGCGCTTGTTTTCAGCTTTGTTTTAAGCTTGCAGTAAGCCTCCAACATTGCACCTCATACGTGATAGTCCATTGGGTTTATAATCGGCGAATTTGAAGGCCATTGGTCTTTTGTGATGATATCTGGACAGCTGGCCTGCAGCCAGTTCTGTGCGCTGCGCGGCGTTGCGCGCTGTGTGTGCTGACGCGCCGTCCTGCTGGAAGATGAATCCTGTGGGCAGCCAGCGATTGCTTTAAAGGAACGATAATTTAAAGATAATTTATAAACAATATAAATTGCTGTTTATCAAAACGTCACTGTGACGTCACCGGCAGTAACGTGTAACCAGTTTTTAAAAATTAAATAGCATTTTTAGCATGAACATTTTTGAATGCCGAAAAATCGGTAGGTGGTTATGTTAAAAAGTCTATAACTTCGTTGTTTTTCAACAGAATCACATTTTACTTGGCAGTTAGATGTAGAAGGTTTCAGTAAATAAAGCTGGAAAATTTTATATTAAAATCTCAAACGGTTGCTGAGAAAACGGCAAAAAAATTAGGGGTCCACTTTTTTCTGCCACACCCGGTAATGGCTCCCATAGATGATCCATTAAGTCACATTCCTACAGTGTTCGCTGTATATTTTGACAGTTATAGCCTAGTTTTCTCTCACTGTGCTCTGTGCATAGTTCTCCACATAGCGGTTTGGTTTTATTGGTAACGTTGTTGGTTGCGTCAATAAAGTTAATCGATGCCGGACATGACATGAATATCGGTTAGAACCTGGAAGGGTGGCTGTCTGCAGGTGGGTAAAACATCTTTTGCAAGTCAGCAAGGGTTATGGAGCAGCAAGTTTGTGCAAGACGTTTCTTTACAATACACAGACAATTGAATATTGATGGAATAAAATGTTTAAATAAAAAAATGACATGATCGGCAGTATTAAGCTACTGATAGCAAGCAAGTGGTCATGCACACAGTGATGCAGTGCATGTACGCCTGTCAACATCAACAAAGTTGAAGATCTCGCATTCGGCCAAGAAGATAAACCACGAAAACAGTTCACAATGGAAAATTAGCAATGGAAAATGAAAGGTTAGCATATTTATGGGTTCAGTCAACACAATGGCCAATTGGTGTGTATTAAAATTTCATCAAATGTCTGTCTTTAATGGTAAACTACACTCTTAACAAAGACGGAAATATGACAATGTCACATCACCGTGACGTCACAGGTAGCAAAGAATATGCAACTTTTTAACTTATGGACTACTTGTTTTCTCCTAAACATTGCTGGAAAATTTTATGGAAATTTGACATTTTCCACAGAGATATAAAAGAAAACGTGAGTGGGTGTTTTTTTCTGAACACCCATGTCAAATGGCCATTTCTTCTGGGGTAGGTGCAGTGAGTGTCAGCTTGTGAACAGGCACGCTGTGTGATGCACTAGATCTGCAGTGTAAACCGGTGTCTGGCAGAGGGGTAATAAAACAGAGATCAGCACCACCTAATGGCCTTAAGGCTCGGGAAGAACTTTAGGTTTTTTACGCGCGAAAGCAGAATGCTTCGCGCATCTTTGCCATCGTCTGGGCGTCTGTCTATCTGTCCATCTGTCTGTCACACTCGTGGACTGTATCAAAACGGTGCAAGCTAGGATCATGAAATCTTCACTGTGGGCTGCCCCAGGTCTCTAGTTTATCGTGACAAAATTTCGTGCCACTGGGTGCAGGGGTTCCCCTCGAACGAGGGCGTCAAAGAGGGGTACCCCCCTAAAAAAGACGTCATTTTGCCGTTATTGGCTTGAATAATGTGAAAACGGTTGCAGATAGGTACATACATGCTGCTTATCATAACAAGCACTGGTGACAGGCTTTTTGGATTTATCAACATCGATGACCTTGAACGACCTTGAACCCTAAAAACATTGATTTTAAGCGATTTTTTGGCGATTTTTGGCTGCAAAAGAGTGAATTGCGACGAAATGGATGGAGATAGACTACGATTACCTGCAAACAGGAACTGCTGTAGGCTTTCGCGCGTCTCATGAGCTTTGCTCAAATTACTTGTAATATATTGGAGTGAGTCCAAGCAGAGAAAGTAAATTGTAAGTTATCAACATAGTGTTGTTAATTTGAAATGTTCACTAGCTTTAATGAGGTGAGATGATGTAGGTTTCTAAGGACAGTTATGCACTTTTTGCCTGATTGTAACATTTTAGATCATTACAGTAATATTCTGTCTGTCTGTTCTGTTGTGAACTGCTATAGCCACATTCTGTATACCGGGTGGCGCTAAAAAACATTCCGAACTTTGCATAACTATAACGGCGCGTATACTTCACTGAGATAAATTTTCTTTTGCACATTTGTAGAACAGTATGTACTCGTACTTGCTTATAAATTTCACTGACCTCACTTATGACACCACTGAGTGTCGCTTAATGACGTAAGGTGAGTTAAAAATTTCATTATGTAACGACAGCTTTCCATCACACCACATCAAAGCAACTCCAAAAATTTTTTCAACACAACACACTTAATTTCGTCAGCTCACAGGAATGGAAACTGCATTCAACAGATTTCAATCTACTACATTATTCAGTTTGGGATACCTTGCAACACTTGTCTGTGAAGAAAGGCGTGAACCATTTGCAAACTCAAAGATCTTCAGAATGTTGTCTCAGACAGATGGCATGATGTCGCTGTCAGACAGCCAGAATCAAAAAAAGCTGTATAGCAATGGGAAACATGTCTAGCAGTAGTGGCAAAAGAGAATGGAGGACCTGTTCAGCACTTTTTCTGCTGATCAGTTACTGATAATTCAGCTTACTGTGACGTTTTGTCATAGCCTGCGTACGAGCAGCAATGCAAATGATGAACCACTTGCAGAAATTGCTTCATGGCGTGTAACGCTATTTTGTTTGTATCGCAGCTAATATCGAAGTGTTTTAGGTGAAAATTTCTACACATATTCATTGATGTTTACTCATTACATAAATGCTTTTGAGCTGATTCATTTCGACCATTTGGCTGAATAATGCATGCAAATGTTCGGGACGTTTTTTTGCACCACCCGGTATATCGGGTCTGTGTATGCTTTCAGTGAAATGTGAGTCTTTGTTACTGTACAGCTTCACGCAATGTATCGGATTGGTGGTTGTCATACTGGATTTCTCACTCTAACTCATCAAATATGGATACGAGCAATTTATCCGCATTATGCACCGAACCCACGGTTCAGTCCATGATTCCAGACTCGCACTTTCAGTCAGTATAGCAGCTTTACACAGTTTCATCCCGTCTCTATAACATCTAGTACCGGTACAACTTGACATTGAAACCAGTACTCTGGGCTGTCATTGTTAAAAACGTGCTGTTGATACACATTTTGGTTGAGCCTCTGACTTGCACCTGTGATTCATTTGCGATATATGACATAGTTGGCACTAGATGTATATGTATGTGTTTTGATTGACTGATTGGCTGATTGATAAAAAGTGGTTATTGACAACTAAGTAACTAACTTCATTTTTTTCACTTCTTAGTTTTTATATTGCATTGTATGTGGCGAACAGCTGTTTTGTTATGCAGCTGACCCTTTTTATTTCTTTCATAATTCACTCAAATGATGATCAATTTACACGAAATTTTTACCAGATGTAGCTGAAGAAATGCTTATTCAAAATATATGGACAAAATATGGCTGTTAATTAAATAT
>Ga0209671_1008690_pt1 | contig 10628 bp, 9 predicted proteins | sample WorMetHERISLAND2_2_FD_187401 | JGI IMG/M metagenome (GOLD analysis project Ga0209671, IMG submission 187401) | Marine gutless worms symbiont microbial communities from Max Planck institute for Marine Microbiology, Germany - Olavius geniculatus... | ecosystem: Host-associated > Annelida >...
CTTCTGCAGCTTTCTCCATAGCCATGGCAATCCTTTTCGCGTTTTCGTCCAAGTCTTGTGATGGCTCTGCTTGTCCGAGATGCCGTTCAAGTGCTACTCTGTACGCATTACTAATTCCTTCATCACCGAGTCTAGCAATGTCCCTTCGCTTTCTGAATTGTGCTTTGTGCTTCTTCTTACTGAGATACAGCGACATATTGGCCAAAAATCGCAAATTTTGCCTACTCCCCTCTCATTTAGCGCTCTCGTTTAAGGTGACAGCCTTTGAATTTATGGAAAAGCTTTACGGTTCCTGAAACTAGAGTCCTCCAGGCAGCCGACGGTGAAGATTTGGTGATTCAAGCTTGCACCGCTTTTGACTGATCCACCCCTGTGACAGACAGACAGACATACAGAGAGACAGATGGACAGACAGAATTGCGATGGCTAAGATGCACTGAAAGCAGTAGCTGCTTTCCTGCGTAATGATCTTTCATACTGTGTCCTTATAAACAGATTTCGGTTTAATTTTATTCATCATTCTTCGACTTCTAAGTCCAGATTAACGACTTCCAGGTAAACTACTGAATACCTTTTGTAAGCTGCATATTTGTAAGCAGTTGTACTGATGATCATACATACCCAGACATACTGGCCTAAGTATGATAAACAACTCACTCTTCTGCAGTCAAAAATAGCCAAAAAAATCTCTAAAAACCCCCAAAATATTTGAGGTTCAAGGTCATTCAAGGTCTTCAATGTTGATACCACTAAAAAGCATGTCACCAGTCCAGTGCTTGTTATGATAAGCAGCACCTCTGTGCCTATCTGCAAGCACCTTCATGCCAGACAAGAGAATGGCAGAAAAATAACCACTTTTAAGAGAAGTACCCATCTCTGACACCAGCGTGCGCAGCCTCAATAAATGTAGGGGTCAAGACTTGGACTGTAAAATTTACACTTAATGCTGAAACTTTCATACCAGGTTGTCTTAGTTTATCTTCAGCCGTTTCGACGCAATTCACTGTTGAAATGCGTGTCGTAGTTTAAAATCACAAAAATTCACTAAAACCTCTTATTTTGGGGGTTTAAGATCATCCAAGATCATCGATGATGACATTCTTAAAAAGCTCGTCGTCAGTGCTTGTTATGATAAGTAGCAGTTCTGTGCCTACCTGCAACCATTTTCATGCAAGACGAACCAATAGCGGTAAAATAACATCTTTTAGGGGGTGCCCCAGTGCCCATGTTCCCCACCCAGTTTGATGGGACTCCTATCACACAGCAACATAAAATTTTGTCACAAAATACCAGAAACTCTAAGGTACCATATGGTGTAAACCCAGAGTCTCTATCTCACATGGTCTTAGAACGAAACCGGGACGTGACAGACACCAAGGCAAAATTACCATAGCTAATACATGCTACTAGCTATGCTAGCTCTCGCAGGTAACAAAAATGAAATAAGACACGACAACATCTAGAAAATCATTTAAGAACTTTCTGTAGCATATTGGTAACCTGCTTGACACTGGACTTGTGCATCATCTGATCAATAAGATTCAGGAGCTGAGCGGGCAAATCCACATCTCTGATCCACTGCACCAGTATCTCAGCTTCACTAGCAACAGCATTCAACACACGTTAATTCTTGCTTATTGTGAACAATTGGAGATAGTTTCGTTAGTTAACCACAAGGTTCCAACTCTTTCACTGACAAAAAATCCAGGATTTTTCCAGGACTTTCCAGGACCCCATGAAAAATTTTCCAAAACCTTTTCATAGTACACAAATGTTTTAATATATAGCAAAATAACATCATTTACTTACAACATTCACAGTATATGGAATGCCAAAGGTGGCAGAATTCACCAACACTATCTAAGTAAGCAACAGTCAACACAAACTGCATGATATACTACTGCTGTTTGTTTTCCATTTGAGCCTACAAAAATGCATGACTTTCATAGATATTTTTCCAGGACTTGCAAAGTCCTGGAAATTACAAGAAAAAATCCAGGACTTTCCAGGAAGTGTGGGAACCCCGCAATCAATGCCAGACCCAGTCAGTACTTGCCAGCTACTTTCAAAAACAGGTGATCATCAACAGATGTGTATACCATTTCGGTATGTAATCAGCCACCCAGGTTAGCTCAGCCTGGCCATCCCTCTGTAGGTATGCACTGTGCATACCAGAGAAAGCCGTGATGTAAATAAGTAAGTAAGTAGCAATTCATAGAGCGCGAAAATCTTACAAGAGAATCAGGGTGCATTAGACAGCAGCGCTAGGGGGCACGATATGCAGACTGAAAATAATAAATCTTAAGATGACGTCTAAAAGAGGTGAGTGTTTGAGCTTGACGAATATAATGAGGACTTGTGGTGTGGGTTACCGGTGTGTATAGCTTTATAAGTAACAGTATCTAGCTTGAACCTGATTCGCCATTCGACAGGAAGCCAATGAAGCTGTTCCAAAAGGTCAGTGGATGTAAAAAAACGAGTGGACTGCTGCATGACAACTCTAGCAGGTATACAGCGCATTGCACTAACTGTTACCCCATAGCCGTCATATGGCAGAGTCAGCTGGTGTCTGGCAAAATTGCTAAGGAAACAGAGATCAGTGCCTTTTGGGATTTGTGGCATTCCGCTTAAATTATGTACCCAAGGTGGCCACTCTCCAGTCATGATCAAATTCCTTGACTTTTCCAGACATTTTAAGGGAACACAGATGGAGTATCGCCCCTCGCAACAGTAGAGATATAATGCACTTATTTCTCTCTGCAACACTCATATATACTGACATATCTATGACAACTACATTCTCCAATATACTCCAATGGGAAAATATAGGTATGTATACAAAAGCGTAACTGATCCATAGTGTTATGTAGCCCTTAATAGGCTATTATTGTATATCTTGTATACTTTGGCAAGGAAGGAAAAGTCATATTTCTGTCTGAACAATACTCACAGCAACTCAATAATTGTAACAATTCATTTTCCCTGACTTTTCCTATTATCCTTGACTTTTCCCTGACCACTTTTCAATTCCCTGACTTTTCCAGGTTTTCCAGTTCAGAGTGGCCACCCAGTGTACCATCAACTGCATCAAAAGACTTATCAAGACAGTATTAAAATTCCCCTTCCCAGTAACAGCTCTTTGTAAGCAGCATTCTGAGTTGAGTGATTTAATTTAATTTAATTAATTAACCAAATAACCAATTACCATATGTAAATGTAGGCAGAATTAAATTTGCAAGAAATTCAAGAAAAATCAATGAATTATTAAAAAAATACACAACAAAAGTAAAACCGTTGCAAAAGAAGACATTGTACTAGTAGACCAAATACATTTCAGAATACATTTCACTGCAAAAAAACAAATAAATGTCGTGAAAGAGAAATCTGGAACAGTTAAGAACAAACCATTTCAAGGTAAGAATGTTGCACAGGATTTGCAGGACGGGTCTCAGTCTGGAAGCACCTTTGAGGACCGCATCAAGTACTTGGGTGGCTGAACTACTGAGCCTCGACTTGAGTCTGTGTACAAGCGGCCTGTCTCTGATGACTGGTAGAATGTCGGCCAGCTTGTGAACACTGGAGTCGGTCGCATCAACCAGTGACTGCCATTCATCATCACTGTCGGCGTCCTGCAGCCAATACAATCACAGGGTAGTGTAGAGACACACTTGAAGGTGGCGAGATAGATGCAGTTTATTGCAAACTGTCTGCGGACAGCGCCAGTGAAAGAATTTCAAAAATTGGTCAATATTTACCATTTAGCAAGAAAGCCCATGGACATAAAGTTCAGAGGCACTTGTATGTTATAGAAATCTGCAGAAATCTAGTTGCAGTCAGATGCCTTTTTGATATTATACAGTTTGATTTAATTCTTTTGATTTGATTTTAATTTCAATTTTATATCGTTGTTACCAATGCTTAGTTTCCAGTGTTTTAATGTGTGTTTGTTTGTCATACATTATCAATATAATACTGTAATAATGCTGTGTTAGACAGCACCTCATCATGAAGTTTGATGCTGTCAAAATTCTTGTTGGCAGATTTGGCTGTGCCATGCTCCGAGCCAACGGACGTCACACGTCGACTTTCCACCTCTACCATGGAAAACTCCGCCGAGTAGTCATGACCAATGCGCTCCTGGCGTGGCGTTGGTTCTGCCACCTCCTACAATGATTCACGACAATATTATACACTTGTGTACTGCACAAATGATGACAAAAAACACCATGTCCCAAAAAATGTCAGCCCGATTTTCAAAATTCTTTCACTGGCACACTCCATCGACAATTGTGCAAGAAATGTGCCAGCGAAAAAATTTTGATAATCGGTTAATATTTCACAAAGATATGAAAATAACAAACTGTGACGTTTTTTACACATCATGCAAAAACATAAAATCAGTAATGTTCAGAACCGAGATTAAGTTCAAAAATGTTTTAATTAAAATAGCATTTACCTCTAGGGAACTGACTGACACTTTTTCAGGTCCAAACGACTATGCAAAAAATTTCACCTACATCAGTCCATAACTTTTCATGCAACACGACACAAAAAGACAAACAAACACACAAACTAATTGAGGTAATTACACCACCCATTTAACCTTCCCCCACTTAAAGCAAAGATAAACACTTGAGACAACTAGAAGGTGCTTGGGAGAGTGCATATCTCCGCCAAGTGAAGTGTATTAAACATTACTGTTACTATTACTACACCTACAAATACAACAACACCTACATGATACAACAAGGAAAGGGGGGAGAAAGAAGAGCCACCATGCGGAGGGAGGGAAAAGTAATAGCCGGCATTGCTGCTTGCTGGTGCAATGACGTCACTGCCATTATGAGTCATCATGTACACAGAAGGAATAAACGAATGGCGGAAACACGAATAGAACGATCAATCTCTTAATTTCCTCCAATGTTCATTACGTTCACACTTGACAGAGATAATAAGAAAAGCAAAGTGAATGATAATCTAATGAAACCTGAATGGGGCTGATGGGTCGTTCATGCTGTATCTGTTGAGCATCACTGGTTGGCTGATCGTTGTCCTCTGTTGGCTGCTGCTGCTGGGCCTCATGTGACCATGCCTCCTTCAATGACAAGGCAGGAGTTTGTTACCAGCCACCATTTGGTTAAGGTGGAGCACGTTCACCTGTGTCGGGTGGCAGGTTACACTGAGTGATCAAATATGGCAGGTGATGTGCCATGGCTCTGAGTCAGACTTCCCATTAAGAGCTATATCACCATCTTTAACCTTTAACTTGGTGGCTCAGTGGTTAGGGCATGGAACTTGTGACTAAGAGGTCATAGGTTCAACTCCTGGTCTGCTCACAAATCATGTAACAACTCTGAGCAAGTTGTTCACACCCATGTGCCTGTGTTGATGCAAGTGGACTAGTGGTTACAGTATCAAACTCGTAACTTTCAGGCAGTGGTTTGAATATCACTATGGGTCACTTGACAAAAACTTAATCAGGCTAATTTGACATTCTACAGCATTGTGAGAAGCAGAATATACATTTTGTGCAGTAACTAAAATAACTAAACCTCTTACATCAAAAATGAACAAATATATATCTACTGCAAACGGCATAAAAGGTCTTCACCTAGTGGTCAAAATAATAAGGGTGTGCAGAATTCGTTAAAAATTTCGGCTTTTGGTTTTCAAAAACTGAATCAAACTGAACCAACAATGGATTTTGAAAACCAAAAACTCAGTTTCTGCAGTTTGGTTTTTAAGAAACCGAACAACCAGTTTTTAGACAATATTTTACACTTTTCACAGCAGTCAAAGTAGCCTTTTAGGCTTAGTTTCAACCGAGGATTTGTTGGACCATTACAGCAGTCAGCATACTCAGCACACGAAGCAGTCTACCTAATTTCTAACGTCATATGCAGAGTAAAATATGGCTACCGCGGACGATGGTAGCAGCGTGAATTCTAAATCTGCTGTTTTGTATACAACACACTAAACATCAGACAGTAAAAACGGAAAACCGAATCAAAAAACGCATTTTTAAAACTAAAAACCGAACCGAAAACCGTGGTTTTCTAAAACCAAACCAAAAACCGAATCAGTCATATTTTAAAAACCGCACACGTATACAAAATGATGAAATATGGTTACCTTGTCAACATTTGGTTCATGTTTCTCACGATATTTCCGCAGTTTTGACATAGCCGGGGGTATTGCCCTTTCTTTTGTTTGTTTCTCCTTCTCAAAAATCAATGATGCTGTCGGCGCCTGGGTGAATGGGCTTGGCAAATGCTTGTCTTCTTCAGACACTAGAAAATAAACACGACCAAAAACATATATCAGCCCAGTGCCCACAAATTGCACAACCATCCACACCCTAACCTAACCCTTGATCTTTAGAACTAAACAACAGCACAGCGACAGCGACATCTAGTGGCAAACAGAAATTGTTCTGAGGAAGGCATCAGTCAGTGCTGAAACATCAACAAATTAGCACATAAAGATAACTTGATGAATTACGGTATACAGTTTATTATTCAGTCAAGCAGTTTGAAAACAGACAGTCAATGAAAACACATTTATACTGACTTTTGTGCGATGAGGCCCTATCTAAATCTGATCTAGATCATTTTGACTAATGTCATGCTGTAGCCTGCTGTAACCATGCCATGACATTAACGAAGTACACTGTTAACTCAGATTATTAATTAACTAATATCACACAAAGTTTTTTGCTAAGAGTGAAACAGTACCTTGTACGAGATCTTTGATATACTCATGGTCAAGCAGTGCAGGCCAGGACAGCCTCGTGCGAGGGTCCTTGATCAGCAAGCGCTCAAGAAAGTCACGAAGCATAGGTGGGAACTCACTGGGCCAACGGACTGGGTTATGAACCACCATGTCAATCAATCGATACAAACCGTCAGCAAAGAATGGCGGCTCACCAATAAATAACTCGTACAGGATACATGCTAGTGCCCTGCAGAACAAAACCAACCAACAACATGTGAACGGTATCACAATTATTATTTATTACATGTATTATTATTTACTGAACATGCCATATGGCAGCACAATGGGTGCATAATAGTTATACGGGTGCATTACAGGTATGTCCTTTCAACGTCAGCACATTCCCTCACAACTCTGCAAGCTTTGGGGTTAGTGCTCATTTCCATTTAAACAGCCCTAAACCAGCAGTAAGCTACGTACAATTACCGTAAAATGTTGTATATAAAACGCACTACTTTTACCGTTAAAACTGTTCTAAAGTTCGTGCTGCGTATTATACACTGGAGTACAAACTTTCTGATGCCACCAAGGATGAATGTTCACTTCTGATATGCCGTCAAACATTCAAACTCACGGGCAGTATCTATTAACTCACCAGATCAGCTGGTCAATGGTCTCTATGCCACGGAGCTACAAATAAGTCGGTTTATAGCATCATGCCATCAAATACATGGCTCGTCTTACGTGCTGAGAACAGCAGGCAGCCGTGCCACCAGCCGTCTTGACAGCTGTGAAATATGAAATGCGTATTATATATGGGATTACAGATTTTTATGCAGTGCAATAGCTACAAACAAAGGGTGTGAGTTATGTACAGATGCACATTATAGTCAAGATTTTACGGTATATGGGTGATAGGGCACACCTCTCCCGCACTGTTACCTTCCCAGTATTTAAGTCAGTGTCAAATTATACTGCTTAGTGACAGAAGCACACGTGTGTGAACAACTTGCTGAGGACTGTTACCTGGACAGGAGTCAAACCCATGACCTTCTGATCATACGTCCAACAGGCTACCAGGTTGTCTAATGATTACCAAGCCACACTAAGAGTGTAATCGATTTAGCAAAACTGAAACTGGTTTCAGGTTTAGGTTTCGATGCGTAAATGAACTGCATGAAACTGGTTTCTATGCAAACACACAATGGGGCGTGTCACCGCATGATATACACATAGTATAACAATAATATTGTGGCTTCTGTTCAATGAAAACCAAGATGTGCTATGTAACGACGTTTGCAATTCTACAATGCATGACTGTTTTATTACGCAAAATTCTCAAACTTATTTTCAGTCAGTTGTCAATACAATTAGCCGGCGATAGATATGGTACGACGACCAGGCATATACACACATAAAACAATGATCTTGTCAAACAAATTCACACTTACCACACACACACATACGATAATATCTACCATATGATGCTATTACATAAATACGTAATGATAAAAATTAAATTTATCTCAATTTTGGTTTTATTTACATCTAATCTTGCACAAGTAAACAAACAAAAACCCGGTTTCAACCAGTGAAACCTGGTCCAGAGACGGTTTCGCCAGTTAACCCTAGTTTCAGGAAACTGGTTTCGGTTTCCTTAATGGATTGCAGAAAACTGCTAACCTGAAAGGAAACCGGTTTCAGTTTTTGCTAAATCGATTACACTCTAAGGCATTAGCAATTAGCATTGCTTCAATAACAGAGCTACTACAAAATTAAACACAATAAACTGGTTTAGAAAAAGATGGGCAGAAATGATTTAGTGAAGCATCAGGTTTTGAAACGTTAGCAAAACAATCATCACATATTAGTTATCACGAAATACTGTAGTGTTGCTGCTAGATTTTCTAACATCTGAAGGAGTGCTTCATTTTTCTAACTTTCAGACTTGCACAAATTGTACCGTAGTCTGAAATGTTTTGCACTGCAGACTGTGTAAAAACCTAACCCTGGGGTGATGACAATGATAGCCATTACTGTGCTTATGAAGCAGAATGTGCGTGATGTCTGAAGAAATGGAAAACCAACAACAAACGAACCAGAGATCAGCAGTGTGATCATACGGCTTCTCCAGAACCAGCTCTGGAGACATGTACAATGGAGTGCCCTGCATTCACAATACAGTAACAGTACATCACCAAGAACTGCAACAGTGACTTATCAAACTATCATAGCTACTAGCAACCACAAATATACAAGCACATACAACTTTGTATGCTTCAATACATACCTCACTTCATATGTAAATACTTCATGTAACATACCCAGTACTCAAATTCCACACCATATCTAACAGCAATTGTAGGCCAGTGTCTCAGGTTCTGATATATTTGTTAGCAGTCTTCCTCTATAATGCCAATCTGTATCTTCCTTTGTCTTCCTCACTGTCCATGGCCCACTTGTAAACCCATGCAAACCAGCAAACTAATACATACATGATTAGCGACAGTAGAAAATCACGGCGAAAAAAGGCAAAAAACATGACAAACCTTTGTGAAAATCGCAAAAATAACTGTAAAATCACGGCACAAACATGGCATCAAATCATGGGCCCGAAGACTAAGTACCTAAAACTCGACATCTAGCACTGACGACCATCATTATATCATTTACATGCAGCGCAAGGTTTTCATCGGTGAAATTTTGTCGCTAATTATTAAAAACATATTTCTACAAACAATGACATCATGCTCACATATTGAGTCAGAAAGTAACAAAGCACAGAGACTTTGGTAGCAGAGGCAAAAATGAATATTTTTGTGCCAAAATCACACAATAAACTTCAGTTTGTGCTAATTAAAAACAAAAAAACTTCTTGTAAAAATTGCAAAATTATGCCATTTTAGCTAAAAACACAGCAAAACATGGCATTTTGGCAAAATCACGGCATGTGACGAAAATCACAGTTTCCGTCATTTCCATGATTTTTCTACTGTCCTAGAGATGATGTACATTATTTATGCATAGCACAGCACATGACCAAAGTACACGTATTGAGTGTTCTTAGCTGAACATTCTGCATGATGTCCTTTCAATTCTAATGTCCTTCATTATCCACCAACTACACACCTCCGTAAAGACAGCTGCACATCGCTAAGTCTATAGAGTGAAATCGCATACAGAGCAACACAGCTCAACTGAACTGACACAGACTTTTAGTTTATGACAAACTGACCAATGGGCAAGCAGTAATGTATTACAGTATGCATAGACACTCTCTAACGACGTCTAGTGATTATGTGACTACATATCAACCAATGCCTCGCCCCTTGGTCAGTTCCTCAAAAACTAAACCATGTCAGTTCAGTTCAGTTACGTCGCTCTGTATGTGCCTTAAAACAGTTTTAAGGACAAACCTTGATGGATGTCAGCACCAGGGTATTGTAGCTCATTGCACGTGCAAAGCCAAAGTCACACAACTTGACAACCCCACCCTTTCCAAGCAAAATGTTCTGTGGCTTCATGTCCCGGTGCAGAATACGCCGGGCGTGAAGATAATACAAGGCTGATACCAGCTGTGCTGCTATTGACTGAACCTAGATACACAGCAAAAAAAAGATTAAAGGTCATTTATATAGAGCTCTTAATAGTAGCCCATTGCAGAGCTACAAAGTGTCATCTGCCATATGGGATCACATAGTGCTACCTGCCACCCAACACAGTTAAATGTCATCATCATCATCATCGACAACCGTGGGCTCAATGCCCATTGGTGTCTGACGCCATTGTTACTATCGCTGCCCACCGCTGCCTCTCTAGGGCAGCGTGGCTTAACTCCTGCAGGGTTGTCCCACACCACTGCTCAATGTCATCTGACCATTCTCGGTGAGGCCGTCCTCTTTTGTTTGAACCAT
>Ga0209671_1008692_pt1 | contig 10627 bp, 8 predicted proteins | sample WorMetHERISLAND2_2_FD_187401 | JGI IMG/M metagenome (GOLD analysis project Ga0209671, IMG submission 187401) | Marine gutless worms symbiont microbial communities from Max Planck institute for Marine Microbiology, Germany - Olavius geniculatus... | ecosystem: Host-associated > Annelida >...
GAGGGGGAGAGGAAAGGAGACGAGGTCTCCCAATAAAAAATTTCTGGCTACGCCACTGAAAGACGCGTACACAGCGACGTAACTTGAACTGAAACTGAACTGGGATGGCTTAGTTTTTTGAAGAACTGACCAACGGGCAAGCAGTAATGCATTACAGTAAGCACCGTCTAACGGCGTTGGTGGCCTACGTGACTGCGCTCACGTACGCGATAACCAATGTCCAATGAGCTCGCCCTCCTTGCCCACTGGTCAGTTTGTCAAAAACTAAACCGTGTATGTCAGTTGAGTACAGTTCAGTTACGTCGCTCCGTACGCGTGTTAACGGACTGCAACTGCACGCTGTAAGAGAACTCCGACAAAAATAACGATAGTCAATAATAATAATAACATCGTTGCCGTCATTTAATTTACGACATTCACCAAAGTTGCAGCGATAGCGTAGCCAGTGTGGGACGGTAAAAGGCGACTATCCCTTCCAACCTCAGTCGTGAACGCAAATTCGTGCAGTAAAACTAACGAAATTTATGCATGCAATTTGAAAGAAGCTTTTCATTCCCGAAAATTCGTTTGCAGCCGTACCCCGCTGGGGCAGCTTGAAGCGCTCCCCTGACCCTCTAGCTAATGCAAAGCCGGGGTTTGCTACCCCTAATCCAGAATCCCACCCCCGCTCTTAGCCTCGATTTTCGGCCCTCGTTACAGCAGTTCGCCCCTCCGCCACGCCCAAGTCAATATCCAACATTGTTGGCAAAGGATACAAGTAAACAGAAACAGTTTGCTTAAATGTATAAATTAAGCCTATAGGCAAAGTGCACAGTTATTGAGTTCTGACAATCTATTGATGCAGTTCATTATGGCTGCAGCACAAAAAGTTACGGTCTATCTCTCAGTATTATATACACGCAGAAAAAGAAAATTCTCAGTTCTGTTGCGATTTCAGAAAGCTTTAAAAATATGAACAAAAGTGTCGGTTGTCCATTTTTCCTCTTCTATTACTCCGATCTAGCACTTTAAATATTTTAATCGTTACAAATATTTCAATCCTTACACTAAATGGTTAACTAATGTAGACCTCTTGATAGTTCATGAGTCTATTGGTCGTATTTTCAGTGAAAAATGGTAGTAGTAATCAACGAATCCTTTGCATTATTCTTGCATAATGCAGTATCATTACGAATCAGTGGCAATCTAATGGGCTATGTTAACAAAACGAAACGACAACAAAACACATCTGACCGATGTAATAGTTAACGTAATAAATGTGATCATTCGATGCGATCTGTACGGCAAAATGCACGTGAGACAAAATATAACAAAATGAGATATAACATGCTACTGGTGTCCACTTAGCTTGTCAAACAGCTTTAAGCATTTATTATTATTATTAAACATCAAGTGTATTTCGTCTATTATCGCTCATCATGCACAGAGTGTGTCGCGTTGTTTGTCTCTGGTGCAAAGTGACGGTAGGTGTAAACGTGTTCACAAAATGCACTGGTTAAAACGGTCCGTGAACGCGACGCTAGTGATGTGCCGAAGTGACTTATTAAAAGTAAAATTTCGCAAACAAAAAAAATCTGCTGCAGGTCGCCATCTGGCGACTACGACGGTTAACAATAGTTAGACAGACGTACGCCAAGACGTCCAACGGAACAAGTTCGTCGCTAGAATACAGAATAATACAGAATACAGCAACTTCGTTTTGTGAAGTAAAGACGTGTAAAAATCATCTGAACTGAAATCAACTGAACTGCTCAAAGTGAGTTCAGTTCTGTTCAATTCAGTCAATATGTACGCCGCTTAAGTTTACCAAATACATGTCAACATTACACACGTTATAATTTTGAACATATTATAGCAAAAAAACAGTAATCACCACTAGAAGAAACATAACTCATATGCACTTCATTTTTACAGTTATAACGAACGCGTTATACCAGCAACTGTCGACTTTAGGATAAGAGATGCGCATATTTCAGAGAAATTCAATCTATTTCAGTACGGCTCGGATACGTTACGTTTAAAATGATAAAGAGGCCTACTGCGTTTTGTGTACACGACTTTGACTTTGACTTTGATTCATCATACATTCAACTGAACATGTTGGCTTGTCACACTTGACCATCCCAACATCCGTCCATATGGGCTCATAACTCACGAACCAAGGTCCTTGGTCCTTGGTTCATCCCGCATCCAACTGGACACATTGGGCCACACTCCGACGCCATCCGTGTCTGTCAAGAGATGCCACCTCTGCTTCTTCCCAGGTGAACCCCATCTTTTGTAAGTCCTTGTTGACTGCTCCTCCATTTCGTTCTTGGTCGACCTGGTCCTCTCTTATATCCTGGTAGGCCTACCTATTGTGGTATGCGCTGGTGGTCCATACGAATAACATGTCAATTTTGCCAAGCTTCAGCGGGTTCAGAATTCACTAGCTAGAATAGTCACTTCCACCAGGAAGCATGATCACATTACTCCGGTTTTGAACCGACTGCATTGGCTGCCAGTGCGACAGCGGGTCATGTATAAGACGGCGATGCTAACATACAAATCACTGAACATTGGTCAGCCAGAACACCTGTCAGTTCTGCTTAGTGACTATACACCGTCACGTCAACTCCGATCATCCGACCACCAACTGCTGTCCCAGCCAACAGACAACACAGTGTTCGCCGGCCGTGCGTTCAGCTCAACTGCACCTCGTATTTGGAACAGTTTACCAATTACCATTCGAACAGCATCCACTACCAACACTTTTCGACGACACCTCAAGACTCACCTTTTCTCCGGCAACACCGCCATCGACTAACTGTTACCATCCGCGCCTACGATTCGAACTTCTGTTTTGACATATGGCGCGTTACAAATGCAGACTACTTACTTACTTACTTAAGGCTTGAGGGATATACGAAGCCATTTCAAGGCTTGTGGAATATAGCCTCAGGGATATACCAAGCTGTACAAGGCTTGAGTTCTAGTGCAGTCTTTAATCAAATTTGATTATAGCACTTTTATTATTCCGACATTGCAATAGAGAAATAATAATTGGGGGTTAATTGATCGAAAAGTCATCCGTTTTGATTTACCGCAATTGATTGTCTGCTGTGATTGACAGTTTAAACGTTGAGATGAGTTTGCTTGCAGTTGATTTGTCATAGCACTGAAAAATATTGTTGACCTTATATCAGATTATACTTGATTTCAAGTTTGCAAATTCTCTTCTTGATCTTAAGCATATAAATAACAAAACGAATAAAACAGAACAACATCATAAATAAAATAAAGCAAGAACACAATGACTGCACGGACACCCAAACGGACCGTCATTCATCTTAGCAGTCACGACGAAGATGTAGATGATGAAGGAGGCAGGGATGGATACCCCTCTGACCATCAGACGGCCCCGAAGAAATATTTTGTTGGTCTCTCTGGAAATCGTGACCAGGCAGCGAAGTTGCTTGATTCCGAGGCATCTGAGACGGTGGATGATCGTACGGTGAGGAAGCGAGTCGACGCTGAAACAGAATACGATAGACTACGTACACGTGTTATTCACTTCAGTAACAGAATACGCAAAGTATACCCAAGCTGAAACTTTCCATAAGTCAAGTGCACTGTGTACAGCAAATTATACCAGAAAGTGCATTATATGCGCCTGTATGGATAGCGGAGAAATACGCCGTTCGGCGGAATACTTATCAACGTTTTCCTCAGCAGTACCGCGGCAGTGATACGTCAGACCTAATGAAGACCAAGACCTACGATTCTAGAGATTAACATCGATTCGTGTGCAGTAGCAATAGAAACATAGTAAAATCTTCGTGTCTTTTAGTCCTTCATCCAGTAACGTCGTTGCATAGATGCAAGCATGAGACCTGAATCAAACCTTAGTTACAAACGTTTTCTAACTCTGCGCTATGTAGATTTATTATTCATATCATATTACATTGTATTAAATGTCGAACAGCACGTTATCACTGTTAGAGTTATCTTTTGACATATGGCCCCATATATAACGTAGCTGGGGCCTACGCTGTGTGTTGAGGGCGTTCGTGGAAGAGAAGCTTGGTGCGAAGTACATCGAAGGACGAAGCATCGAGTTCGCCAAGTCCTACGAGGAGTCCGGTCCGGCGACACCCATTTTCTTCATCTTGTCTCCGGGCGTCGATCCACTCAAAGACGTCGAGAAGCTCGGCAATCAGATGAACTTTACAACGGACAACAACAACTTTCACAACATTTCACTGGGCCAGGGTCAAGAGGTCGTCGCCGAGGAGGCAATGGACATCGCCGCCAGGGAGGGACATTGGGTCATCCTTCAGGTAGGTCTGATATATTCAGACTCTCACGTGTAGGATTTTTCTTTATTGTGTCTGGAGCAACAAATTGGCACTAAAGTTATCTGAACATCAGTCATGATAGTGAGGTGTCTTTATTTTGCTGTTTCGTCTGCATCGCTGTGCTTTGAGTGCAGCCGCGTGGATCTCCTTATATCTATTTATACATGTGCTTTTATCGTGCATAGTTCCTGGTAGCCAGTAACGTCGTCAGCACCTTTTTGTTGCGTACCAACTACGCCAGTTTATTTTACCCTGTCTGTCCAACATCGCTGGAAGCGTTTCAAAGGAACATATGTCACACGGTCACACGACAAACGCACTCAGTACGCACTCAGTACATTAGCTTATTAATTAGGGTACATGTCGTCTCTGTGGACATAGTAGGGGTCCACATGTATTTCCGTAGGACTTGCTTGTCAAAATTGATTTTTTTACATTTTCAGTCAGCTTTAGTGAAATCATTTTGAAAAATGATGGGGTACGAGTCTTCACGACTCTCGGTAACTTTCTGTTGCTATGACAACCAAAAACCCTTTGTAACAAGCTTAGTGTGCCTATAACAGAGATAACAAGTAAAGCTCTGCTGACGCAAACAGGAACGCGCAACAGCGGTGCACCGTCGTACACTAGTGATGCTTAGACTTCATCCATAGATCTCATCCGTACGGCTTTTGGCTAGTTTCACAGAAGGCGCAGTAAAACAAAATCAGATGGCGCCAGACGACCTACGACTAAATATGTAGGCCCTAAGCTTATAGTGTGTTACTTGTACTCACCAGATGGCGGCACTGTCTCGCTCTGGCAACGCCATATCGGCTGGATGTCGCAGATTTTCTCTACCCCCCTGTCATTTAACGCCCTCGTTTGGGGTGTCACCCTTCGAACTTAATGGAAAAGCTTTTTTACTGATCATAAAACTAGAGTCTTCCACGCAGCCGACGGGACGATCCTGCATAGCAACAACCTATTCAGCATAGATGCAAGCGTGAGACCTGAATCAAACCTTAGTTACCATATAGAGTAAAATCAATGGTTATAGTTTTGCCTAGCAACCGTTACTATGGACACCGTGGTAACTAGTAACGTAGTAACGAGGTTTTTATGACATAATGTCACTCATAAAGTAAGCTAATGTGTTATAAAATGTTTAGCATAGTGCAGAATGTCCTGAAATAGTGTCCCACAAGGCGTCATATCAACATGGCCTAATTTTTGCACACATTTTACATCGATCTGGTGTAATTATGTCAGAAAAAAAGTTTCACAATTTTCCATAATGTGGCTTCTGCTGCAATGATACTTATAGCATTTAGCAAAATCTCATAGATATAACAAAAGTAATAAATGTATAAATAATCAACATTTGCGGTCAGTTCCACATTATCAATTGCAAATAATCAGATTTTGGTAATTTTTGCATAGAAACAGCTGCTATGAATGCAGATTAAAGATAGCAACACCGTATTCATTAGATACACAGACACAATACTACCATCAAACATTCATTGCCACATGTATTCACTCTAGCGGCCATAGATTTATTCTGGCAACTGTTGCCATGGACACTAGACTAAATTTGCAGCTGATATTGTATTGAGTACAGTGTCACAAAAAAAAGAAAAAAATAAACATTGCAGACCCTGTACGCCGAACTAGTATGGTCTGGTGGCCATAGCAACAATTGCCAGAATAAAAAATACGATCACTACAGTGACTTTATGTGGCAACGAAGGTTTGATTATAATATTCTGCTTGTGTATATAAACTTGTTAGTAAGGGCTTTTGGTTGTCATAGCAACAGAAAGTCACCGAGGGTGGTGAAAATTTGTACCCCATCATTTTTCAAAATGGTTTCGCTAAAGCTAACTGAAAATGTAAAAAAAATCAATTTTGACAAGCAAGTCCTACGGGAGCTATCTTTTGGACATGTCGACGCACACTAACTGTGCTGTTATGTGGCTGCCTTATAGGCTGCATTACGCGTTTTGCCTTCCGTCAGCCATAAACACTTAGAGTTTTACGCTTTTGTCAGTAAGCTAATCGCAACTTTGGTGCCTTATGTCTTCAACTGGGTCATGCTTGCTGTAATGCGGTTGTGTTCAGAACATACATCTAGTGGCTCGCTGGCTGCCGACTCTGGAAAAGAAGATTGAGCAATACAGTCTGGAGAGTCATCCGAACTACCGCGTCTATATGAGTGCAGAGCCGGCCGGCTCGCGCGAATCGCACTCGATCCCCCAAGGCATCCTCGAAGTGTCGATCAAGATCACCAACGAACCGCCGACCGGCATGATGGCCAATCTGCACAAGGCGCTCGACAACTTCAACCAGGTTCAGACGCCGTCTTCTTCTACTGACTCGTTATGACCGGTGGCATAACCTGGAAACTTGTCTTGAAGGTGCACGCCTGCAGGTTCATATGGCTGAAATTCAAAGCCGCAGGCCGAGAGTGGTATGATAGGGAAGAGAGATTTTAGGGGAAGCAGCAGCTAAGGGGTGTGAGGGAGGATGGTTTAAGGCGAAGCGCCGGCTGCAAGTGCATTTTTGACAGAAAACGCATCTGCTGAAAATGTCGTTTAGCTAAACCACACGTGCATTTTTCAAGCTGCTGAAAAAACGCGTGGCTACTTGTCTTGGGTGCACCCCCCTGCCTACGCCCTGGTTATAGCGACTATGTATCATACACAGGATTTTGCAACAAAGACTTTGGGAGTTCAACAACAGTTTTCTCAATCAATATATCAGTCGATCCGTCTGTAAATTTGTAAAGTGCAGTTAGCACATTATGGGTTAATTTTAACGTTATGCGCTATAGGCCTATATGTAAAAACTTACCAGTTTAAAAATGTGTAAGGACGATGTGATGATGTTGTGCCTCTAAAACAGCAAAAATCATTTTGGTAATTCTAGATGTGCCTATGTATATGGCGTCCTTACAAGCTGACTCTAGTTGGTAATCACTCACATAGTCTATTCTTAAACTGGTAAGTTTTTTACATATATATTTGCTGTTTTATTGCCAAAAGTCGGGGAATGAGCCCGACACATGTAAAAAGCGCTAGGCCCCTATAGCAGGATCCGTATCTTTACCTTTTACCTTTTTAAGGCAGAGCAGTATACCTCCGGTCGGGTACAGAACGTTGGATGTGTCTACTACTGCTGCTGCTCCTACTACGCTACTGCTCATTATACCTGGAAATCAGAGTTGACTGTGGTAGACTTAGACTGACGTCATCTAATTGCCAAACTCTCAACCCGCATCTCCGTCAGATGCAAGGATCCTGGTGATATTTGTTGTGCAAGCCGAGGTATAGCCCATTGTGTTTCAAATTTTGTTGCCATGGCAACGAGGATCGGTCGAGTTGAACGAGTTGAACGAGTTCAAGAACCAAAAAAAGTAAACACGCGAACACGGGAAGGGTGTATATTTTACCTGTATGGGGAGCAAAAACCCCTGGGCGGATTGAACCCAAATTTTTTTTGGTGGTAGATGTCTACGACATAATCACGCCATTCAAGTTAGGTGACGATCGGTTCAGGGGTTTTGGGTGGGCTGAGGGTCAAAGTTTGCCTTTTTCCATAGACTTTGAAAGTCGTCCTTACAACACTCGCACTAACGTGTGAAGTGTGATATGAGTTCACGTTTTATTTATTTATTTACTTACTTACTCTTGTGCAGAGTAATCAGAGGTATTCGTTTCGAGGATCACGATCGAAAAGCTGTGTCTCAAAGCCTAATCTGAACCACTGTTTAATGACGTCACTGTTTTCCAGTTCCGTAATTAGTTCATTCCTCTAAGTTCCCTTTCTTATCTTATTGTTGTTTTTTTTTAAAACTATTTTGTTGTTTTTTTTCGGGTTGCTTTTTTACTTGCGTTTTCCGTTAATCCAACTATAAGAGCTTGTTTCGTAGAATCGGGCCGCCAAACACACGTATTCGAAGTTTTGGTGCATTTTAGCGTAAAATAACACTTTGCATGGTGCAGAACATACAGTTCTTTATTCAATGATGAAGACGGTGCCCGCGCAGTGACGCTTTTTACTTTGGACACTTTACTCGTTCTTGTTGCTTAATTACTTACTTTCCGCTGCTAGTATTTTTGCCGACAGCTTTCATTAAAATTTCTGTCGTTGGTTTTACGTTTATAAGGAAGTTCGGATTCCGATTGCCAAATTATGTTGGCGAGCAGATCCAGAACTCTTCCACATTGTACAGGCGGAAGGACGTGCGTTTTTTCGGCTGCGCGTGGTACCAGTTAAGGGCGGATGTTGGTGTCGTTGGTCGCAGGACACGCTAGAGATGTGCGCTCGTGAGGCGGAGTTCAAGAGCATCTTGTTCGCGCTGTGCTACTTCCACGCTGTCGTCTGCGAGAGACGCAAGTTCGGTCCTCAGGGCTGGAACCGCAGCTATCCGTTCAACGTCGGCGATCTGACCATCAGCGTCAACGTGCTCTATAACTACCTCGAGGCGAACTCCAAAGTGCCGTGGGAAGATCTGCGCTACCTGTTTGGTGAGATCATGTACGGCGGTCATATCACCGACGATTGGGACCGCAGACTGTGTCGCACCTACCTCGAAGAATACATGAATCCAACCATGGTACACTGCACTCTGGTCTACTTTCAATTACATGCAATAGGCTAGTCATAACTTCTAGTGTCCTAACTTTCTTTGTTGCTATACATTACCTAAATAAGTAAGTAAGAAAGTAAAACGTGATTTATATAGCACATGTACGGAATGGTAGCGGTAATTGCGGAATCCTGCAGGTTACAGCATGAAGTCTGTGTGAAAACACGCTGCAGAGAAACCTCAAAACGTTTCTTGTCATTGGACAGTTTATTTCAACTTACTTGTGCATAACAATAACTTTTGCTTCTTACCTACGCTTGATACGAGCACAGTTATTGTTTTGTTCTGACGTGAATTGATTTGTAACCGTTATCATAATATTTAACATTGTGCTTGCATCCAGTTTGGGGTAAGTTGTCGGAACAGTTAGTTATTGGTTGAGTTTTCACTATTTTCTATTTTATGATCACTGCTGCATTGGGGTCATGCAATCTCACGCGTATATTTTGCACGGTTAGTTTATGAAGATAAAAAAAACCCAAAGCTTGACGGACTGTGACCTTGAGCTTTTGGGATCACGGGACGTCGTCGGTCATGTAAACGCTGGACATGTTTTTCGTAGGTTGTCAATTATGACCATGTGTCTATCTTGCGCGCCTCAAACATTTCGGGATCACGACTTCGACCTTTTGGGTCCACGTGACGTCATCGGTCGTGTGACCATTCGACTCGTGGTGGGCCATTTTCTATGGGTGGTCCATTGTGACCATGTATCTATGTTGCACCTTATTTGGCGAATGAAGTTCTTTCTCTTTCTCTCTTTCCCCCGTTTCTCTCCGTTATGGAGATATTGCGCCTCAAACGTTGGACGCACGCACGGACGCACCTGAGTGAGTGAGCGAGTGAGTGAGTAGGGTTTAATGTTCCGCCCGACACAATACAGGGGCCAAATTCACAAAATGTCTTAGGACAATTTTAGGACAATTTTATGACATTTTGCACACACACGCCAATGTGCTAATTCACAAAACGTCTTACGACAATTTTACGACAAAAATCTTACGATCACTTTTTAGGTGTCTTATGACATCCAATTTATACGATTCCACCATCATCCAACAAGAAAAACTTCTTTGTATCTATTTATAAGACCTTTAATTCAATTATACTCGCAATCTAGAAATGTCACATTTATACTATATCTGTTTTGCGTGGTTATTTGGCTGGATAAATTATTAATGTATAAATAAACAGCACTTTGCATTGGCAATAGACCGTTACTATGCCATAGCCATGTAAACACATATCTTGACAACGGACATAGAATAAAAAATAATACAGCGTAGTGTTGTGCGGTGCGAAAAATGAATTAATGATAATGACTCAAATATCGCGATACTTGAATCTTGATAGTACCACAATACCAAAATAAAACTGTATAGTCCACTGCTGTCCATCGGTGATTGGTGCAGACTGTTTTTCTTTCGTTGAAGGTTCTATACAACTATTTAATGTAGTAGCTAAATATTAAATAGCTAATGCTATCGCTACCATGCGCTGTCTAGAGAGTGCAGCAGAGCGTGCCACGGCCAAGAAATGCTTCAAATACTTTACCCTCGTACAGCTTTCAACAGGCCTATTGTCTCTAAAAACTAGCAAATATTAATAAACTATAAAAAAAATTTAAAAAATCAAAACAATCAATAAATAAAAATAT
>Ga0209671_1008694_pt1 | contig 10627 bp, 7 predicted proteins | sample WorMetHERISLAND2_2_FD_187401 | JGI IMG/M metagenome (GOLD analysis project Ga0209671, IMG submission 187401) | Marine gutless worms symbiont microbial communities from Max Planck institute for Marine Microbiology, Germany - Olavius geniculatus... | ecosystem: Host-associated > Annelida >...
TTTGAATTCATTAACATTCCTGCAGGTTATCTGGTGAACACGCTGCTGCATGACAGCCAAACAGTGTAACTGACTGGATTTTAGGGGACACAGGTTTGAAGATATTAAATTTATTGAATTTTTTTTTATTTCACAGGGTGACCACTTGTCTGGAAAAACTGGAAATGTCAGGGAATTTGAAACATGTCAGGGAAATGTCAGGGAAAAAATCTTGTCAGGGAAAAGTGTCCCAAAACTGTTCATTACTGGTTGAATATTTGCGTTCAACTCCATTTTTTTCTGCTCGCTTTGCTTGCAGAATTGTACTTCCATAGTTTTAAATTTGCGGTGCCAGTAAGCCGCTTTTGTTTGCCTTTATTGTTCAAACTGCACTAAATTTGGTCAGTTAATTCTCTGGAAAATAATTAAAATTGTTGCCAATAGACGTCATATCGCTACTGTTGCGATGGGCAATACTCTGTCTATGTTCCCTTAAAATGTCTGGAAAAGTCAGGGAATTTGATCATGACTGGAGAGTTTCCACTCTGATTTCAACGTACATGTTGCTTGTTTTGGTTTTCCCAGCTAGTACAAAAGCAGACAGTCGACGAGGTGGGTACGATTGAATGGTCGTTTGATGGACAGTTGTGTCAAAAATGTTTGCACCAAAAATTATTACAATCTGTCAATCCTTCAAGTTACAATCGATAGTGTTTGGGATGTTTTTTGATGTATTTTTGTTCGTTTTGATGCATATTTTGTTGGTTCAGTTTTCCCTAGGTAGTGCAGAAACAGACATTGGGTGAGGTGGTAAAATAGCCTGTCATTTAATGGCAAGTTGTGCCAGAAATGTTTGTGCCAAAAATTATTAAAATTGGTCAACCCTTCTTCAAGTGACAATCGATAATGTTCGTGATTTTTTTTTCCGGACACGGTGTAGTAGTGGTAGTGGTAGTGGTAAAGGTAAAGGTAAAGTCCGGTACTTGCTGTAGTGCCTCGTTCATGAGACGGACTCGAGACCAGAAGCGCTTTTATAATCTCAGAAGTGGCAGCTGATTGGCATGAGCTAATGATACTGCAGCGCAGTATGTGGCCATCCATTGCCCGCGTAAACGAACAACTGGACCCACGGTTTGCAGCAAACAGACATACCACCACCCCAATTAGTCACACTAGGCCCACCTTTGCCCCGTAGTGGTAGTGCCACTCTGCCAGCATCACCTGCTCCTGATCCATGTGAGTATTTTAATAAAACTGCATCAACTCGTCAGGCATTCTGTTTTTCTACCAAAGCAGTTGATAACGTCATTGAGCACTAGTATCAGTGGCGTTTTTAGATTTTTCAGTTTTGTACATCGCTCAACTCAACTTGGCTTGGTAGTCTAATGGCAGCATGTTGGACTAGTGATCATGAGGTTGCAAGTTGTTCACTCACGTGCCTCTGTTCATTTAGCAGTGTAGTTTGGTATTGGCCAAAGGGCAAGGCAGTGACACTCTGTGGCTGAGAAGGTAACTGTAAGTCTGGTGTCACACTGGACACGCGTCATGAACTCAGAGGTCTGTCCGCCTACGGGTTCAGCACTTGACAGCCAATGTTTGGAAGATGTGCACTCTGCCTAAGCCTCTCGGTTTACGGCACGGCACGGCACCTTTACCTTTATCTTAACTTATGTGACACTACAAGTCACTGTCATTCGCAGTAACTCACTAGCAAGCAACAGCAGCAACTGACTGGAGGTGCCACTCTTGTTGTTGTTGTTGTTGTTGTTGTAGTAGCCCACCCTCCATCTTTCTGGGATCAAGCGTTGAGGAACTCTGCGACCTCCTTGGGTCGCTGCCAGAGGTCCAGGTTCAATTAGGTCTGGTGCATTGGGCATTCAAACATCTAAGTGACACTGTGAGGTGTCGTGTTACAACCCAGGCAGGTGTTAGGAACTGCTTGGTTGAGTTGGTGTCTGTACGAGTTGAGCCGAGCACAGTAACCAGACCTCATCTGCGATAGGAAAGTGCGAGGCATCGCCGGAAGCTCGGGTTTCCGATGCATCCATTTCTGGTGCTGTTGCATTCAGTTCTTTGTTGTACTTGTAGCCTGCAGCCGTCTGTGCCATGCAGGGTATGCAGAGCCTTGAGACAACTTCTGTACTTTTGTACTTCGCTGCCGCTGTTGTTGTTGTTGACAGGTGATCATGGTAACCGGTGACCATCCAATCACAGCCAAGGCGATCGCGAAGGGCGTCGGCATTATATCGGAGTTTAACAAGACTGTGGAAGACATTGCAGAGGACGAAGTCGTTGACGTTAAATTAATTCCCCCGAAGTATACATTATTTCGACTGTGCTTCTGTGGTTTATACCTTTATTGTCCTCATCATCGGCATCATGTATTATGTTAGAGGCAGCATAAGGACATATTATAAAAAGTATACACGTTGAAGTTAAATGTAGAAGCTTTTTACAGCAGAAAATCATGTCCATTATTACAGCTGCTCTTTAGTGTGTTTGCATTTAGCCTGTTGATAATCAGTTAGCAGATAGCAGTTGTTTATGTGTGTTACATTTTTACTGATGACATTACGGATGGTGCCTGTTCCTCCACATGTCTTATGGTGTGATGTATGATTAACGTTGTCTGCGGTCGATCTATTACATCAGTCCGCAGCTATTACTGCATTCTTGTTTTGCTTTCTCGTTGTTGCTTCCTCCGTTTGGAATAAACTTTCTCAGAACTCTAGAGCTGCTGGCTATTTAGGCACGTTTTGGTTTAGTGGCTTGAAAAAGTAATGATAACAAGCTGGATTGGTAACCGAAAGGTCTCAGGATCGACTCTAAGCCGGGGCACTGTCAGGTAACAACTTTGGGCAAGTTATTCACACACGTGCTTAGGTCACCAAGCAGTATAATTTGGTACCGGTCAAAGGGCGTTGATGCTCTCTGGCTGGGTAGGTAACCGCAGGCCTGATGGAAAGTACTGGCATTTTATCGAGTTTATGACTATGTCACCTGTGGGCGACTGCCTAGAGACTGGGATCAGCTTCGGCCCCTATGCTCGTTATTGAGTAGGAGTACTTTTACCTTTATCTTTTTTTTGATTTGGAACTGAACTAATCATTTTAGCGTACCTTACCTGGGCATAATCAGAGCACTTCACTGTGTGTCAGCATTCTTAGCACTAGGCTTATATCACGTTGTTCTTAGATTGGATTGTGATTGACAGGCGAGCGAAGGCGAAGGTCGTCCACGGCAGTGACCTTCGTGACATGACTCCCGCCCAGATTGATGAAATTCTTGAAAACCACACAGAGATTGTCTTTGCTCGCACGTCACCACAGCAGAAGCTGATCATTGTGGAGGGCTGTCAGCGTCAGGGAGCTATAGTTGCAGTCACTGGAGATGGTGTTAACGACTCGCCCGCACTCAAGAAAGCTGACATCGGTTAGTGGACTGCAGACCTACAGACGGTAGTAGTTATGACAATTGGAATTTTTTTTGTTATCAACTTTTAACATTAATTTTGATTAAAAATGTCTAATCTTTGGCAGTGCATCCATTCGCATGGAACAGATGTTGCAAGGTACTTTGTAAATTGCAATGCTTTTTTGATGATTTGATTTAATCGAAATTTAAGTATTACATTTTTTTTAATTGTTACATTTTTAGAATGATTAACTGCATGATTAATTGTTAATTTATGCAGCTCTAATTATAATTAGAAGGGCTTGGGATAATAAACATAAGGTCACCACTATAAGCTGTATGGCAGTAAACAGTGCTGCCACTTAACTAATGTTGTTGTTTGAATAGCATGCTTGCTGTTAACTTCTGCATCGCTGAATCAGTTTTTGGATTCATGTCATGATTCTGATGTGAAAATGTGATTAAAACAGCCATCGGGATATTTGCACTTGCATGGTAGTGCAGTGCCAGTTATGTAAAATGCAATTGATGGCTTGGTTATATTTCCGTATTTTTGGCAGTTTTTTCAACACATTTGTGCACAAATTGTGAAAATTGGTTGGCACCTTTATCAGTGAGGACAGGGTGAGAACCTTTTAATAAGCCCAGCGTGGGTTTATAAGTTTGGATTGGTATGTGGATTTTGATCACTGTTGCTATCTACTAATTGTTGTTAGTTGATCGAGTGACTAATAGAAGCTGTTAATGTGTGATGTGCTGAAGGAGTGGCAATGGGTATAGCTGGCTCGGACGTGAGTAAGCAAGCAGCTGATATGATTCTTCTTGACGATAACTTTGCTTCCATTGTCACTGGCGTGGAAGAAGGCTAGTATCAACAATTACGTTAAAATTTGCTTTTCAGATTTATTTGTATTACGCCTAGTACAATAGCGGTAAAGCAGTTTCCAGTAATGTTTTACGAGAGTCAATAAAATGTGATAAACCGAACAAGTAGAAGTTGTTATGTCATGTAATCTCATAATTTCTTGCTTCGATCATTTTTTGTCGTTTCTGAAGTGATAAAAATTGTATGTATTTATAAGTATTTATAGGAAGCACTCGCAAATGTGAAGCGCCAGCACATTCGCAGAGAGACCTAACTTGAATTTCTGCCTGTCTAAGGCTTCAGATGCTGAACAGCATTCTAACAAAAACGCCTTTACAAAGCACTTGAACTTTTCAAATTTAATGTTGATTCGTTTCAAACGAACTGAAGCACTGATGCACAGTTTCGGGCCTGTTCGATACATAACCTGCCAAACGGCACCGTTCTAATATTTTCGGCAGTGTTTCGACAACCGGTAGCGATTGTAGGTGAAACTCACGAGTCAGCTGCCGCAGTCTGCAGCTCTCAACTAAATTATTTAAATATAGCAAGAATGAAACACGCTAGCACATTGTGTCACGAACAGATGCACGAACAGATATATGTCTGGGTTTTCTGTGAAGTTTTTGTTGTCAGAAATTTTAACTTTCTAATAGTGTGGATCGTTTGTTTGCTTATACACAGTTTTCGTCTGCTGATGAGACTTCATCTACAGTGTGGCATTTTGCGGCACTGCCATTTGCATCGATTGTGCGCTAGCGTACTCAGGTTATGTATCTGTGTGTGCTGTGTTATGCATCAGGTCGTTTGATATTCGACAACCTCAAGAAGTCGATCGCTTACACGCTGACAAGCAACATACCGGAGATTTCACCGTTCCTCGTGTTTATCCTAGCCGACGTGCCTTTGCCCCTCGGCACAATAACCATCTTGTGTATAGACCTCGGGACCGACCTTGTGCCCGCAATCTCTCTGGCATACGAGCAAGCTGAGAGCGATATCATGAAGAGAGCACCTCGTGACCCACTCCATGATAAGCTTGTGAATCACAGGTAATAATAATTATAATAATACAGTTTTTTATAGTGCCATAATGTCCTAAAGTATAGTTGTGCTGCAAAATACAGACGTCAGTGATATTCCCTCAGGTCAACTCAGCCTCCTACTCTCAGTAAGACGGGAAATGAATAGTAGCTTACGGGCTATGGAGTGAAGGCCTAGTGTGGCTGATTGGTGTGGTGGTACGTCTGCGAGCTGCAGACCAAGGGTCCAATTGTTCGCTGACGTGGGCAATGGATGGCTGCATAGTGCACCGCAGTATTATTAGCTCATGCCAGTCAGCTGCCACTTCCGTTTCCAGTGCTTCTGTTTGTGACTCCTATAAGAAGGGCTATGGCAGGCATCAGACCTTTACGTTTCCACCTTTCCCTGACACACAGACACGTTGTGGGTTTATTCTACCGACAACAGCCAGGAAGCCAGTCCACAACACTGTATGCGTGGCTATGCCATTTCAATACAAAACTAACAGTCCTGTTCTATCCATTAACGACTAAGGCAGTTTTCCTAAAGGGTTCAACAGAACAAAGAAATAACGAAAAATCATCAAATAATAAAAAATGCCAAAATAATTCAGTCCATCTACTAACAGAGATAACGTTTCATTGCCAGTCAGAATTAAGTAAAAGATGTGAATTTAACCAGTTAATTACGTTCAGACAAACGTGCAAATCGTTTGGTTATTATTTGATCACTGTAGAAATAAAGTACCATTTAGAACAGTTTTAGTTCTTCCAGTTTCTATGTTAGATTGAACTGTGGCAGCCGGCCCGCCAGTTTTTCAGTGCGATCGTTTGTTATATCACATCACTGATGCGTGTTGACAGGCTGATCAGTATGGCGTACGGTCAGATCGGCATGATTCAAGCCAGCGGTGGATTTTTCACGTATCTTGTTATAATGGCCGAGAACGGATTCTTTCCATCTGACCTGCTTGGTGTGCGTCAGCAGTGGGACTCGCGGGCCGTCACCAATGTTGTGGACTCCTACGGACAGGAATGGGTTCGTATTTTAGTTATGCTATTTTATTGTTTCTTTAGGTAGCTTATGGTCTTAGATTCAGTAAATTTTCCAGATTCATATATTCATATATAAACTGTTGACACAACGCAATGAAATAACGTGGTAAAATAGAAATTGTAACAGAGAAATAACAAGAAATCTTGAGCTAATGCTCATGAGACGCGTGAGAGCTTATAGCAGTTCCTGTTCACAAGTAATCTTGGTTTATCTCTAGTACCACAATACCAAAATAAAACTGCCTAGTCTACCGCTGTCCGTCAGTGATTGGTGCAGGCTGTTTTCTATCATTGTAGGCCCTATAGATCTATTTACTTTAGTAGGTAAAAGGCTAATGCGCATGAAAAAAAACGCATTTATCTCTACTATTCGCTAGTAGCCAATCGCTACCATGTGCTGTCTAGACAGTGCAGCAGATCGTGCCACAGCCAAGAAATGCTTCAAATACTTCACCTTTCCCACTTTTGTACAGCTGTTAACAGACCTACTGTCTCTAAAAACTAGCAAATATTAATAAACTATAAAAAAATAAAATAAATTCAAAACATGCAATAAAAAAAAATCTAAACAAATAAAAAATAAATCAGCACCTGTATTAACACCATGTACTCGGAATTGTGTAGTCAGAATATTAAAAAATTCTAAATTAAAACATTACAAAGTTAACTCTAAATGACCACTTTTACTTACTGACTAGTCAGTGGCTCACAGACGACCATAGTTACCATGACAACAAAACGCCTTTGTGATTACGATCATTAAAGATAAATTCTGTGAATTCATGTTGTAAGATAATCTTATGACATCTAAAATATGTTGAGTTATGATAATTTTATGACATATCTTACGACATGTCTTACGACAATGTTTGTGAATCGGACTCCAGATGTGTTCCAGGAAAGTGACAACCTGGTGGAATTCCTTATCGCTTCAGGGCATCTGCCCAGTCCCCTCCCTTTATAGGCAGCACCTGATGGGCTCGTCTTGACTGTCTGTCTGTGTAGACGTACGCACAGCGCAAGGTGCTGGAATACACGTGTCACTCAGCATTCTTCATGTCAATTGTTCTCGTACAGTGGACCGATCTGATCATCTGTAAGACACGACGTAACTCTGTCATTCATCAGGGCATGCAGTAAGTATACAGCTAGATGACCATCAATAATTTTCTTGGCCAAAAGTTAGGTTGAATATTTGGCACGATCTGTCGTCTGTCATCTGCCTGTCATTTTGTCAGCTGTCCATCGTTGTTTGTAACACATGTATTGTGGCTAAAACATATTTCAGGGGGTCGGTGATGGTATTGTTGGATAGGGTGATGGCGAATTTCTATATGCTGTTAATAGCAATCGTGTCTTTATTGGCAGCAGTTTGGCTGCAGTTTTGAATGCAAAGTTGCTGCCTGCAGCCAATCATCCCCATGCACAGAATTACCATATCATATCCTACCACTGATTGTAGCATTCAATATATAGCAGCATCACCATAGCAGACTGTACTCACTCTGAGAAGTTGCTTTCTTCTTACGATTGGTAGTTGGACGCTGGCCTTCAGATATAGGTGGTAGGGTTGGCCCATCCTAGCGTCAGCTGGGCCTGTTGTTAATAGTTAACTTTTCAAACTTAACCATTAATTAATCGTTAATTTGGATTTGATTGAAAGCCAACAGTGGTAATTGCCATGTAAAATGCATTTTATAATGTCTTTATTGACGTGATTTAATCAAAATTTTGTTAGTTGTTAAAGTACTTTAAGGATTGGATAGTGTCTGATCAATTGCAGTTGTTGGAGCAATATCAGTCCTGCTGCACTGCTACAACTGTGCTTTGATCAGCGAAACATTTGATGACCGAACCTCCAGTCACTATAGACTTCGTTTTTGATCCTTGCTTATAGTTCTTAGGGCATTAAGAATAATAATTTTGTCAGAAGTGCATTTTCTTGATACGAGGATGAACTGAGTATAGAACTGAGTTGCACAGCAATAGCCAACATATTCTAATTTACTCTGAATGCTGCAAAGATTTTGGATTTTTGTTTTGTTTTCATTTTTTTGCATTTGTTTACATGCTGTAGTAAAACGTCATTTTATGTATATTTTTGTGAAATTTATACCTAGTTATAACTTGTGTGGAAAAAGTTGTTTAAATCATTTAAGAATTAATAACTTATAGTTGATTATGAGAAACTGTGGTTTATCTGCAGACTATTCTCCGTAGCTTGATGACTGAATGATGTGTGGTTTTCTGCAGCAACTGTCACTTGATATTTGGACTGTTCTTTGAAACGATTCTCGCGGCGTTCATGTGTTACTGCCCCGGTCTCGACAAAGGACTACGGATGTATCCACTCATGTAAGTTCCAGCGTTGATTGTTACGCATGCTTGCTGGTCTGACGTAGGATTTTTTCTGTCTGTCTGTGCTTTTAGCGTAGATTATCTGGCACTCAGTTGCCATTGCATTTTTGAACATCCTGTTGTCTTTTGTTTTTCAAGTGTATCTTTGAAAAGTACATTTTGCTTTGCTGGATCTGCTGCTATTTGAAATAACCTTGCCTTCTCGATCATTTACACAGTATAAATAACTCTGATTTTTACAAGGTAGTGGCATGATGTTGTGGATAAACGTTGTCTGGTCGATGTAGTTGCCCCATGTCGGGATGTCGGCCTAGTTACTTCTTAGATGTGAGACTGTCTGCGGCAGAGATGTATAAACATCACTTTAAAACTGAGCCGTTTCATAGAACATCAACATTTCTGATGTCAGCGATTCTGAGCATCTTCTGTGAATTACTTTGTAAAATTGATAAATTGGTTTATTTATTTACTTACTGATTGATCTACTGGCTGATTGACTGACGGATGGACCGATCGACTGACTGACCAACCATTGGCCTATCCCGTCACTGCATGACGAACTGCACTGGCTCAATGTTTCCGATGTCGTCAGTCGACGGCATCTGAGATCTCCCAGTCGACATTTCCTTACTCTTCCGCGGTTTCGATGAAGCACGTTCGGCCATCGGGCCTTCGCTGTTAAGGGTCCTATGGCTTGGAACTCATTAGCCTATTAGGACAATCTCCGTGATCGATCGCTCTGCTACAGTATCTTTAGGCACGTTCTGAAAACTGTGCTTTTCACGAGATACTAGTGTATTCAGCACAATTGCGATGTTTCATGAAATTGCGCTGTGTAAATCCAATATTGACGTTGACATTGACATTGAGCGATTGGTTGTTATTTCCATTGTATTTTTGTGTTGCTTGATTGAACAATGCCAGTTGATTGATTGATTGATCCTTCTGATCGATGTGTTGTTGGTTTCCAGGTGGACGTGGTGGCTAGCACCTTTGCCGTTCACCGTTGCAATATTTGTCTACGATGAGATTCGCAAGTACCTGCTCCGGAAAAGTCCAGGTGGTTGGATTGAACAGGAAACCTACTACTAGCGGGCAGCCACTACCAGCGGCCTTGGGTGCTGGTGCTTAGATATAACTGCATCGTAGCACACACGAGGGCTCAAGTTCTGCATTTACTTGTGCTCAATTTTTTGTTGATATCGACGACTCTGAGGTGCCTCGACTGCGTTTCTATCTTTCTGTGTTATCTTTCTGTCGGTTTCTCCATCAGTCTGTCTGCATTTCTGTCTTGATACTGCCATCTAACTTTTGTTCACTTTTTCTGACTCGCAGACAGAAGTTTTTTTTTGTCTGCAGGTAAGCGGTGGCAGCAGCAGCCAACGCTTAGTAATTTTGGTTAAGACAATGAACTGTTGTTATATGGATCGAGTCGGATTCTGTTTACACGAGGGACTTTCGGAACACTGGTGGTGTGAGAAATCGCTGGGTTCCACTGGGCACATTCGAGCATGAATCAGCAGTGTGCACTAAGGAGTGACATAAGGATGGGGACAGCGGTAATACCACAGTAACCGCGGTAATTATCGTGGTAATGGGGACAATGACAGTGGTATTCCCACAGGAATGGGGACAAAATCCACATTATACCGTGGGGATGGGGATAGAATTTGCAGATTTGCAGTATACCCATGGTAATGGGGACAACTATAACTTTTGTCTGTAGTAGTTGCTGTAAAAATACATATGCGAATAAACATTTCACTAAACAGTACTAGTATGCCGCATGGCATGTTTCGAAATGTGGATAATTTGTGTTTATGTACACTGATAGCGTGGGGTGTTGTAAAATGTTATTTATTTGCAGTACATTAGTTACTAAGAGTAGAAAAATGTGCAAATTGTTAGCAGCAATTATTTTCATTAAAATAGC